>JGI25319J35699_1000525_pt1 | contig 21490 bp, 17 predicted proteins | sample AutmiccommuBRH17_FD_35699 | JGI IMG/M metagenome (IMG submission 35699) | reverse complement strand
TCGAAATGGTCTCGATCACCCACCCCGACGTGAGCCGCGCCGAGTTAGACCGCATGACCGGCTGTGCCGAAGGCATCCTCGAGCGGCTTGGCCTGCCCTATCGCACCATCGTGCTTTGCACCGGCGACATGGGCTTTGGCGCGCGCCGCACCCATGACATCGAGGTCTGGCTGCCGGGGCAAAACACCTACCGCGAGATTTCCTCGGTCTCCGTCTGCGGCGACTTTCAAGCGCGCCGCATGAACGCCCGCTTCAAACCGCAGGGCGGCGGCAAACCCGAATTCCTGCACACGCTCAACGGCTCGGGTCTCGCCGTCGGCCGCTGCCTGATCGCGGTGCTGGAGAACGGCCAACAGGCCGACGGCTCCGTCCGTATCCCCGACGCCCTCCACCCCTATCTGCGCGGCAAGACGATCCTCAACGCGGATGGAAGCCTCGCCTAACCGGCGCTTTCATCTGGCCTTAAATACCTTCGGGGGGTGTCGAACATCGCGTATNTTTGACACGATAAGGCTGATTTTCTGCATCAAACCGCGTTGAACCGTCAGGAAATCTTGACCCAAACGTCAAGCACCTCCGACCCAGAACCGGTCTTTTGATGCGGAGCACGCGAAGGCTCGATGCGGACAAAGTGAGCTTTCGCAGCGTCGCGTCGAATGGCCGATTGTGCGTAAACGTCGAGGAAAACCAATGTCCGCTCCTCTTGACATGTTACCATCGTTACATCAAAAATGTGCCATGGAAAGCATTTCTTGGTTACTACTCACCTACAAGGTGCCCGCTGAACCCGCTGCGAAACGCGTGGCCCTTTGGCGCAAGCTGAAGGGCATGGGAGCCATCTATCTTCAGAACGGGGTCTGTCTTCTGCCCAAAACAGACGACCACGTGCGCCGGCTCAAGATGCTGGAGAATGATATTGAAGAAGCGCAGGGCGAGTCGGTCATCCTCGAAACCGTCGCTCTCGATCCCGGTCAGGAAGCCAAGGTTCTGGCGCGCTTCAAGGCGGAGCGGGACGACGCCTATGAAGAGTTCATCGATAAGTGCGACGACTTCGAGGCTGAGGTCGCCAAGGAAGTGGCCGCCAACCACTTCACCTACGCCGAACTAGAAGAGAACGACGTCGATCTGAAGAAGCTCCAGGGTTGGCTGACAAAAATCCAGAAACTCGATTTTTACGGGGCCGACCGTGCCTCCGAGGCACAGGATCGGCTGAAAGGCTGCGTCACCGTGTTGGACGACTATGCGCGGAAGGTCTTCGACGCCCACGATGAAAACAAGTGAGGCCAAGGCAATGAACTTCCTGACAATTCAAGGGCCACACCCTTGGAGCCGGTTCGCACCATACCTGTCCCGATCACCCGGACCAACGGCTTTCGCCTTCTGGCTCGACCGGCAGCGCCAGCGCGCCCACCTGTCCCAACTCGACGCGCATCTGCTCGACGACATTGCCGTGAACCGCGTCGAAGCAGTCAGAGAGGCGAGGCGATGGGACTGAACCGCGCAAGCGCCAAAAAGGAGAACAACAATGCTTGAATGGTCCACCGCAGGTCCCGCCGTCGGGGCGGCCTTTCTGGCCTCTATTGTCGAGGTCGTCGAGGCGTTCACCATCGTGCTGGTGGTCGCCACCCTGCGCGGCTGGAAACCGGCCGTGCTTGGCACGGGTGCTGCGCTGTTCGTTTTGGCTGCGATTGTTGTGATCTTGGGGCCGCTGCTAGATCAGGTGCCGCTACACCTGTTGCAACTTGTGATCGGGGTGCTTTTGCTGCTGTTCGGTATCGGCTGGCTGCGCAAAGCCGCGCTTCGGGCGGGCGGCGTCATTCCCCTGCACGACGAGGATGCAATTTTTGCGCGTGAAACGGCCGACCTCACCGCCGAGGTCGAACGCCGGCAGACATCGCAGGACTGGATCGCGGGAATCGCCGCGTTCAAGGCTGTGCTGCTGGAAGGTTTGGAGGTCATCTTCATCGTCATAGCGGTCGGTGCAGGGCGCGGGATGCTCTGGCTGCCAGTCTGGGCGCGCTTGCGGCCTGCATACTGGTGCTTTTGGTCGGGGCCATTGCTCATCGGCCGCTGGCACGAGTGCCGGAAAACACCCTCAAGTTCGGCGTTGGCGTCATGCTATCGGCCTTCGGCGTTTTCTGGACCGGCGAAGGTCTGGGCGTGGATTGGCCAGGGCATGACCTTGCCCTGTTTGTCTTTGCGGCGCTGTTTCTTGTTGCAGGGCTCATGGCTGCTCGCATGGTCCGACAGCCCATCAAGGAGGTGACCCCATGAACATCCTGAAGGACGTATTCGCAGAGCTGTTCAGCATGTTCGTGGCTGACGCCCGGCTTACTGCGGCCATTCTGGCGACGGTTGCGCTCGCTGCGATACTGATCGACGCGACCAGTTTGCCCCCCCTCGCAGGTGGCTTGGTCCTGTTGCTGGGCTGCATCGCGGTCTTGGTCCTCAGCGTTAGCCGGGAAGTCAAGCGACGNGCAGCAGCAGTTTAGGAAATCCCGCCAACGTTCGTTTTCGGAAGATACGGCAACGACATCGCCTTGTGTCACCAGGAAACCTTTCCAAATCCGGCAGTTGCTGAAGGTTTTTGAGTGATCTCAAATAGCAGTCATTCGCTGCGCAGCAGAATGTCAGTCGTCTGGGCTCTTTCCAGACCTTCGCCGCACACAGCTCGAATGTCCGATTTCGGTGTTGCCTCAACGGTATGACTTGAAAGTCATATGACCTGCCAACTCCCCCCTACTCCGCCGCCACAATCCCCACGGCGTCCGCCTTCGGAAACGGCACCAACCGCCCCGCCGCCTCATCCCAGAGCTTCAACCGGAAACTGCGGATCGCCTCGGGCCAGCGGATCACGTCATGGGACCGCAAGCTGTCGGGTAGATCATTCTGACACCGCCGCAGGTTGTAGGACGGGATGCCGGGGTTGTAGTGGTGCAGGTCGTGATAGGCGATATTGCCCGTCCCCAGATCCCACAACCATCCCAGATCAAGCGAGCTTGACCCCACAAGCGTCGCCTTGCGGAAATCCAGCGACGGTTTGCGGTCCCAATAGGTCTCTTCGAAATTATGCTGGAGAAAGACCAAAAAGACCCCGATCACCCCAGCAATCACCGCACTCAGACACCAAACCAAGACACCCGTCACGCCAAACATGGTCCAGACAAGCCCAATAANGCCCATCAACATCACGTTATGCGCGATGACCCCCCATACGCCCACCAGCCGGGTGTTGCGCGGCCAGCGATAGGCGATGAAATAGGCATAAATCCCGCCCAACGACAGCATCACCAGCGGATTGCGATACATGCGATACCACAGCCGCCGCGACCAAGGTGCGGCCTGCCATTCGGCCAGCGTCATCGTATAGACCTCGGTCGTCTCGCGATGATCCAGATTGCCGAGATAGGCGTGATGCTGATTGTGATTGTATTGCATGACCCGGTAAGGGGTCAGGGAAAAGATCGACAGCAGATGACCCGCCGCGTCATTCATCCGGCGATTGGCAAACAGCGACTGATGCCCACAATCATGTTGCAGCACATAGAGCCGAACCGAAGCAAAGGCCATCACTACGATCAGCACCCCTGCCCCGACCCACTGCTGGTGCATCGCGAGCCACGCTCCAAAGATCAAAGCGCTTGCATAGGTCGCGAATGTCCCTGTCAACGACACTGCGCCGCGCAAGTCGCTCTTGGCCGTATAGGGTTTTAGAAACGCGCGTAGTGCAGCCTGATCGGGGGTCTCGGTCACGTCAGCCTCCTTGCCACAGAGAGGTAACAGTCTTACGTGCAAAGGATTTGAACTTGTCGGCGACGAATGCAAGAGGGCAAATTCGATTTTCATCTCGATGCCCCCTTGATAGGAGCATCGGCTAGTCGCNCGNNCGGCCCGACAAATGCTTGCGTAGGCTCGACGGGCCCGCCTTCTTTTTGGCCTTGTAGGGGTTCTTGTCCGCCTGACTGCGGAAATAGAGGCGGATCGGCGTGCCGGGCATGTCGAAATCCGTGCGCAACCCGTTGACCAGATAGCGCGAATAGCTCTCGGGCAATTTTTCCGGATGGCTGCACATGACGACAAATCCCGGTGGTCGCGTCTTGGCCTGNGTCATNTAGCGGAGCTTCACGCGCTTGCCACCCGGTGCGGGGGGCGGATGCTGCTCTAGCATTCCCACCAGCCAGCGGTTGAGTTGCGCCGTGGTCACACGCCGGTTCCAGACTTCATGCGCCTTGGAGACGGCATCGCGCAGCCGGTCGAGCCCCTTGCCGGTCTTGGCGGACACTGTCACCAGCGGCGCACCGCGCAACTGCGGCAAGAGTCGCTCAAAGGCCTCGCGCAATTCGCGGATCTTGTCGCTCTTGTCGGGTTCCATATCCCATTTGTTGATGGCGACCACGACCGCGCGCCCCTCGCGCTCGGCCAGATCAGCAATCCGCAAATCCTGTTGTTCAAACGGAATCGCAGCATCCAACAGAACCACAACCACTTCGGCGAATTTTACCGCCCTTAGCCCATCCGACACGGACAGCTTTTCCAGCTTGTCTTGAATCCGCGCCTTTTTTCGCATGCCCGCCGTGTCGAAAATCCGCACCGGCAACCCATCCCAGTCGATCTGGAGTGAGATAGCATCGCGCGTGATCCCGGCCTCAGGGCCAGTCAAGAGCCGCTCTTCGCCAAGGATCTTGTTGATCAGCGTCGATTTTCCTGCATTGGGTCTCCCCACGACCGCGACCTGCATCGGGCGCGCCTTGGTGGGCTTGCGGTAAGTCAGATCCTCGTCGTCCTCGTCTTCCTCAAGGGCNACGTCAANTTCGGGCGCTTCTGCCTCGGCACGTTTTTCAAAGGCGTCCGACAGCGGCATCAATTGGGAATAGAGGTCGTTCAGACCCTCGCCNTGCTCAGCCGACAGGCGAATAGGCTCGCCCAGCCCCAGACCCCAGGCCTCTATCACGCCCGCATCCGCTGCCGACCCCTCGGCCTTATTGGCCGCAAGGATTACATGGGCTGAGCGTTTGCGCAGGATTTCAGCCAGAATCTCATCGGTAGGGGTCACGCCCGCGCGCGCATCAATCAAAAAGAGGCAGACATCTGCCATGTCGACCGCGCGCTCCGTCAGCTTGCGCATGCGACCCTGAAGGCTCTCGTCCGTGGCCTCTTCCAGACCGGCGGTATCAATGACGGTGAACCGCAGATCACCCAGCCGTGCCGCACCTTCGCGCAGATCACGCGTGACGCCGGGCTGGTTATCAACCAGAGCAAGGCGCTTGCCCACCAGACGGTTGAACAGCGTCGATTTGCCAACATTGGGACGGCCCACGATGGCGAGAGAAAAGGTCATGTTGCGGCTCCGGTGCGGATCAAGTGGCCCTGATACAGGATCGCGCGCTCAACGGAAAGCCAGCAATTGACCCTTTTTCGATACGACNTAAAGCGTGTTGCCAGCCACCACTGGATTGGACGTGGCCCCACCCGGAAGANTGCGCGCGCCCGTCAACTGACCAGAGGCCGGATCGAAAAATCGCAACTGCCCATCACCAGAAGCCAGAATCAACTGACCACCGGCCAGAATGGGTCCGAAATGGCCGACGATCTCGGCTTGGCGCTTGGGTTTGCGATCCGCAAAGAGCGGCAGTTCGTGGCCCCAAATGCGTGTGCCATCCTCGGTCGAGAGACGCACCAATTCATTGCGGTCCGTAACCATAAAGACCGAGTCACCCGCAGGCCACACCGGATTGAGCGGACCTTCTTCAGCCGTCCACAGCCGATTGCCGCTGCCAAGGCTCAGGGCCACCATGCGGCCAGAGTGACTGCCAGTGTAAATCCGGTCGCCCACAACCACCGGATCGCCGGTGATGTCATCCACACGCGCACTCGCCACGCCCAACCGCTCGCCGGCAATTTGGGCATCCCATAGACGCAGACCACCTTGGCGGAACGCTCCCTGCAATTCCCCCGCACCAAAGGCAAAGACCACGTATTTGTCGGTAATCGCCGGGGCTGGCCCGCCCAGAACGTTGTGAATATCCGGCGTGCCGCTCAACTGCCATGCAATCCGCCCGGTATCTGTTTCCAGCGCCCAAGCGACGTCGTCGCCCGCAACCACATAGACCAGCCCGTCCAACACGGCAGGATTTCCGGTTCCGGTCGAGCCAAGCTCTTGTTGCCAGACCACAGCCCCCGTTGCGGGATCAAGCGCGGTCAAACGGCCAAAACCTGATGAAACAAAGAGCTTGCCGTCGCCATAGGCCAAACCGCCGCCGCTTGCGTTGCTCGAGTTGTCATTCGCCGGAGTGAGATCGGTTGTCCAGAGCAGTTGTCCAGCGGTCGAGACCGCCGCCACCTGTGCCTCTGCGTCAAGGGTGAACACCCGCCCTTGTGCCACGACCGGATCTGCCGTGATCCGAACACGCCGCCCGTCGCCTGCACCGATATTGACGGTCCACGCCAATTGTGGCGCGCGCCCAAGCGCCGGATGCGCCGTGCGTGTTGCAGGCGAGCCGATCCGTTGCCGCCAGTCTGCATTCACCGTCGCTGCNGGCAAGGCAACNGGACGAACCTGATTTTCCGGGGTCACGTCGGTCTGCGCGCGTGCNGCCTCGCTCTGGAGCACCTCGCGAATACCTTCCCGCTCGCCACTTAGAATCTGTGTTTTCTTACTACAGGCCGTAAGGGCAAGGACTGCAACCAGTCCAAGGATCAATCCGTTCGGTTTCACTGCTCTTGCCCTCATGCTTAGTCTGCTGCCGCCCCGTCAGCCCTTGGCCCGAAGCCGCATCTGTTATTCACCCACGGTCGTCGCACCCTGCACCGGTTCCGGCAAGTCGGGCAAGTCTTCACCAAGGGCCACAATCACTTGTGTAACCCGTCTACGCAAGCCTGTCGTGGCCTCGGCATCGGTGGCGATCGCGGTCAGCCGCGCGACAGCCTCGGTGCGATTGCCGGTTTCAAGATCAATCAAGGCAAGCTGTTCCTCGGCCAAAAGCCGCAAAACACCGCCGCTGAGGGCCAAACCGTTCAACCGCGTGCGTCGTGCCTCGGCATCAAGCCCAGACCCCGGCAGCATCACAGCCTTGAGTGTGGCGAGGTTGCGATATACCGCATCCACGTCCGGGCGATCGGCAAGCGCCAGCAGGCGTTCCGCCGCTGTCTCGGGGGTCTCCGCCGCCGCCTCTGCCGCAGCCAAAAGCGCNATCACCGCCTCNGTCTGCGGGTTCTGCACCTCGATGGCGTTCAGGGCATCGGCGCGCGCAGCGCGNTCTTCCGTCGCCAAAGCGGCAAGCATCGCATCGCCAAGCGCCTGCGCNGCNGCCCGGTCCTGCGCCTTGCGCCATTCGTTCCACGCAGCCCCGCCCACCAGCATGAGGATCGCCAGAACCGCAATCCAGCCATATCGACGCATCAGCGCGAAAAGCCGATCGCGGCGGACCTCTTCTGTGACCTCGTCGATGAAACTGTCGGTATTGCTCACGCCGCGCCCCCTTTGGAGTTTTGCCCCTCTTAACCCGAAGCCTGCGCCCTGCCAAGGGGCGCTGCACCCCAGACGCAGAGACATGCTTGCAGCACGCAACGGAAAAGAATAATCTGAACCGGTCAGTTTAGCGTATCTCGTTCATGTCTGTTGCCCCTGTACCAGACACCCCGTTACGCCACCGCGGTCCAAAGGTATATACATGCGTTTGCTTCCTGTTTTCATAGCCTTGGTGGTGACCGCCCTGATCTATACCCTTGTGTTCGAGCATGAGCGCTTCACAGACACTCNGCCAACCTCCGCCGCCGAGAGCGTCACGCCATCAACCACCGAGGACGGCACATTGAGCGAGNCTGACATCATGCGCGTTGTCGCCGTCCGATCTGTGGGCCGCGACGTGGACAGCGCCGTCGTCGTGCGCGGCCGGACCGAAGCGGACCGAACTGTCGAGTTGCGCGCCGAAACCTCTGGCCTCGTGATCAACGATCCGCGGCGCAAAGGCACGATGGTCGAACAAGGTGACCTCCTCTGTCGCCTTGATCCCGCCGCCCGCGAGGCAACTTTGGCCGAGGCACGCGCCCACCTCCTCGAGGCGCAAAGCCGTGTTCCTGAATCCGAAGCGCGCGCCAACGAGGCCCGCGCGCAACTGGAAGAGGCGCAGATCAATGCCAACGCCGCCGAAAACCTCGTGCAGGACGGTTATGCCTCGCAGACCCGCGTCGCCGCAACCCGTGCAGCTGTCAGCTCTGCACAGGCGGCAGTGCAATCGGCAACCTCTGGCCTTGAGGCGGCGCGCGCCGGGATCGAATCCGCCCGCGCCGCTGTCGCCGCCGCTGAACAGGAGATCGAGCGCCTGACCATCTCCGCACCCTTCGCTGGCGTGCTTGACACCGACACCGCCGAAATCGGCAGCCTGCTGCAACCCGGCGCGCTTTGCGCCACCGTGCTGCAACTCGACCCGATCACCTTGGTGGGCTTCGTTTCCGAGATGCAGGTGGCCCGTGTGGAACTGGACGCGCCCGCGAGTGCCCGCATGGCCTCCGGTCGCGAGGTCGAAGGTCGCGTGACCTTTGTCTCCCGGTCCGCCGATGACACCACCCGGACCTTTCGTATCGAAGTAAAGGTGCCAAACCCGGACATCAGCCTGCGCGATGGCGAGACCGCCGAGATCATGATCGGCGCCGAAGGTCGGATTGCCCATTTGCTCCCGCAATCGGCCTTGACCCTGAATGACGAGGGGACCTTGGGTCTCCGGATCGTAGACACAGAAAAACGCGCGCAATTCACAGCCGTCACCCTCTTGCGGGATAGCCCCTCTGGCGTCTGGGTGACCGGCTTGCCGGATGAGGCGGATGTCATCATAATCGGACAGGAATATGTGACCGACGGTGTTCTCGTCGAACCTGTCTATCAGGAACTGGGCCAATGACCGGCCTTGTCGACTGGGCTGCTGCCCGCGCGCGCATGGTGCTGGCCTTTATCGCGCTCTCGATCCTTGCGGGGACCATGGCCTATATCGGTCTGCCCAAAGAGGGCGAGCCAGACATCGAGGTGCCCGCTCTCTTCATTTCGGTTCCCTTTCCCGGCATTTCCGCCGAGGACAGCGAGAAACTGCTCGTCAAGGTGATGGAAACCGAGTTGAGCGACCTTGACGGGCTCAAAAAAATGACCGGCACCGCCGCCGAAAATTACGGCGGCGTGGCGCTCGAATTCGAATTCGGCTGGGACAAGACCAAGACCCTCGCCGATGTGCGCGACGCGATGGACACTGCCGAGGCGGATTTTCCCGAAGGGGCCGAGAAATACACCCTGAACGAGGTGAATTTCAGCGAATTCCCGATCATCATCGTCAATCTGTCCGGCCCGGTGCCAGAACGCACCATGTCGCGACTCGCCAATGATCTGCAAGACACGCTCGAGGGGTTGGAGCCGGTTCTGGAGGCGGGAATCGCGGGCAATCGTGAAGAGATGCTNGAGGTCATCATCGACCCGCTGCGCCTTGAAGCCTATAACGTCACGGCCCTTGATCTCATCAATGTCGTGCGCAACAACAACCAGCTTATTGCGGCAGGCGAGGTGGATACCGTCCAAGGGGCCTTCGCTGTCAAGATCCCGTCGTCCTTTGAGGATACCAGCGATTTCTACAACCTGCCGGTCAAAACCAATGGCGACAGTGTNGTGCGGCTTGGCGACTTGGCCACGATCAACCTGACCTTCGAGGATCGTCTCGGNACGGCGCGCTTTAACGGAGAGACCACGGTCGCACTGCAAGTTGTAAAACGCAAAGGCTTCAACATCATCGAGACCGCAGATCTGGTGCGCAAAGTGGTGGCCGAGGCCGAAAAGACATGGCCGAAAGAGTTGCAGGTTGCAGTCAATGTCGGCACATCGAATGATCAGTCGCGCACCGTGGCCTCGATGGTCAGCCAACTCGAAGGCTCTGTTCTGACAGCAATCGCACTCGTGATGATTGTCACGCTGGCTGCCTTGGGCATTCGGCCAGCGTTGCTCGTTGGCTTCTCGATTCCCACCTCATTCCTCTTGTGTTTCGCTCTCCTGGCCGTGATGGGCGTCGCGATTTCCAATATCGTCATGTTCGGATTGATTCTCGCCGTGGGCATGCTGGTGGACGGCGCAATCGTGGTGGTGGAATACGCCGACAAACGCATCTCCGAAGGCGAAGGCCCGATGCACGCCTATGTGGGGGCGGCCAAGCGCATGTTTTGGCCTGTGGTCAGTTCAACCGCGACGACGCTTTGCGCCTTCCTTCCGATGCTCTTTTGGCCAGGGATTCCGGGTCAGTTCATGGGCATGCTGCCGGTCACGCTGATCTTCGTGCTGTCAGCCTCGCTCTTGGTGGCACTGGTCTATTTACCTGTCATGGGCGGCGTCACGGGTCGATTGGAGCGGTGGCTCAATGATCGCACCGAACAGATTGCCGCCGGCTACTGGCTCTGGCACGTGCTGCTCTTGCCGGGTGCAGTCGCAGTGGTGCTTTTGGCCGGTCAGACTTTACCTGCACTCTTGAAAGAGGTCAGCGCACAATTCGCAGGCATGGACGGCGGACAGATCATCGGGTCGGTCGTGCCAGTGCTGATCACGGTGTTTGGCTTGCTCTTGGGGGTGTCACTTCTGGCCGCTTGTGGGCTTGCCGGGGTCATCGCCACACTCCTCTCATTGCTGGCATTTCCACGCCGGGCAGGCAATCTCCTGCGAGCAAAACGTAGGCAACTCTTTCCGCCGCGCAAACCGCGGGTTCAAAGTGGCTATCAACGGTCGGCCTTTGGCTGGGTGATCCATATGATCACCGGCAATCCCATCGCGCCACTTCTGGCTTTTGCGGCGATCTTCGTGCTCGTGGGTTCTGTTTTGATGTTCTACATCAACAACAGCAACGGCACCGAATTCTTTGTGGACAGCGAACCCGAACGGGGCGTTGTCTATGTCCGCGGTCGCGGTAACCTGTCGATTGAACAAAAAGACCAATTGGTCAATCAGGTNGAAGATATCATCCGCGCGCATCCCGGTATTCAAACGGCCTTTGCCTTTGCCGGCGATGGTGGGCTCAACACCAATANCGGCGGCGCTCAGCCTCCGCGCGACACAATCGGCCAGGTGCAGTTTGAAACGATCCCATGGGAGGATCGCCCACAGTCCCGCGAGACATGGTTTACAATCCCGCTGCTCAATGTGGCAGTGTCGCGAGACGTTGTTGCCGCCGAGTTTGACGGCGACGCTGTGATCTCCGAACTGACTGCCGAGATGCAACAGATCCCCGGCATCAAGATCGAAATCCTCGCGCAGTCCCGTGGTCCCGCTTCTGCCAAACCGCTGCACCTGCGCATCAAGAGCGACAACTGGGACGATCTCATCGCCTTCACAGAAGTGGCGCGGCAGAAATTCGAAGCGACGCAAGGCCTGCATCAGATCGAGGATACCTTGCCCCTGCCCGGCATCGACTGGCAGATCGACGTTGATGTCGAGAAGGCCGGTCGATTTGGCGCAGATGTCGCGACCGTGGGCGCTATGGTCCAACTTGTCACGCGCGGCATCCTACTCGACACGATGCGCGTGGACAGCAGCGACGAGGAAATCGAAATTCGCGTGCGCCTGCCCGACGAGGACCGCGTGCTCTCGACCCTCGACAGTCTGAAGGTGCGCACAGACGACGGACTTGTGCCGCTCTCGAATTTCATCACCCGCAAACCGGTCAAGCAATTGGCCCAGATCGACCGCATCGACCAGACGCGTTTCTTTGACATAAAGGCCGCCGTTGAGGATGGATTATTTCGTAACATATCCNGCTCAGATGTTACAGAACGTAAGGTCCCGATCACCGCAAATGAGCGAACAGAGCATCTAACCGAATGGNTGGACTCGGGCGTTCTGCCGCCCGGGATCAGCTATGAATGGACCGGCGACGCCGAGGATCAAGAGGAATCCGGCGCCTTCCTGCAACAGGCCTTTGCGGGCGCGCTTGGCCTGATGTTCATCATTCTACTGGCGCAATTCAACAGTGTTTACAATGCTGTACTGGTTCTTTTAGCAGTCGTTCTGTCGACCACCGGCGTCCTCATTGGCATGCTGGTGATGGATCAGCCTTTCTCGATCATCATGACCGGCACCGGCATCGTGGCCCTCGCAGGGATTGTCGTGAACAACAACATTGTCTTGATCGACACCTACCAAGATTACGCCCGCTACATGCCCAAAATCGAAGCCATAACCCGAACGGCTCAGGATCGCATCCGCCCAGTCCTGCTAACGACGATCACCACCATGGCAGGCCTTGCGCCAATGATGTTTGGGCTCAGCCTTGACTTTGTGAATGGCGGCTATGCCTTTGATAGTCCTACAGCTTTATGGTGGAAGCAGCTTGCGACAGCGGTGGTTTTTGGTCTCGGCATTGCCACGGTTCTGACGTTGATTTTCACACCCGCGATGCTGGCACTCAGGATCTGGGCAGGGACCTATCTGCTCTGGGGGGCTCAATTGCTGGCCAAACTCTCAATGGGTCGAACCAGCCGTGCGGCACGGGACTGGGCGCTCGCAGCGTCNGCCCGGCAAATGCAGCAGGCCGATATCGTGTGGCCGGACGAAACTATGACGCCCTCTCCTTACGGCAAACACGCAGAGACCGAGACTCCGCGACTGAAAGACATTGAGCCCGTTCAAGACACGCGTGGCGACGGGTCGCCCCTACGCGCCGCAGAGTGATTCCGTGAAATTGCAGGCTGAACCGAAGACATCGGAAGCATTCTGCCCTAATTTCCGGCAAGCATCTATGGCTACAGGAAACAAAGCGACCATTTGCGCCAGATCGTTTCCATTACAGGGTTTCGCTTAGCGCAATGCTTGAAATATGTCGAAAATCTGGCATAACTCAGGCTTGAATTAGACGCATATTCTTGGGGAGACTTTAAATGTTTGACTGGTTTTGGAACGGATGGGTCGGCACAACATCAACAGACGGATCGTCCTCTGCTTCCTCTGTTCCTGAAATGGACGCGGCGAGCGGCACACTCGCAATTGCAGTCGTGCTTGCCGCGCTTGTGCTAGCTTGGGAAATCAAACGCCGTCGCGCGCGGAACTGAACAGTTTAGGTCAGATCAGCNCCCAATCCCCCCTCCAAAGGGCGACGGCGGCGATAACAGCATTGGCAACAGAATGGGCGGCAATGGCATCAGCCAGCCGCCCTTTTTGCATGTAAAGGAGAGAAAAAAGAACACCTGCCAAAGCCGCCTCGATCCAGCGTCCATGGACAAGGGCGAAGAGGCCAGCGGAGACGGCAACCGCGACAACTCGGCTCACTACCGTTCCACGATCCAGACGCGCCTGAACATAACCCCGAAATAGCAATTCCTCGATCACGGGAACCAGAGCGACTGTTCCGAGAATGCGCAGAGTGGCCCATGCGGCGAATGCCATTCCGCTCAGATTGAGAAGCGCCTCAACGGGAGGCGCAGACGGAGGGGCCGTAGCGATCCAAGCCACCCCGACAATGAGACCCGCGAACACTGACAACATTGAAGGCCACGCAACGTAGCGCGCGAGCGTCCCTCGAACCCACCACAAGGCANTGAGCATCATTCCCACTTGTAGCGGGTAGGCAAGGGTCGGTTCTGTCCAGAAGGCCTGTGCAATCAGACCAGAGATCGCGAAGACGATAAAAGGCAGAATACGCCCTGCCGTATCGTCCTCTGCCAGCGGAGAGCACGTTCGCAAGTGTGGTCCAGATATCGCCTGAAGCGCATAGCCGCTGCGTCCAACCACGACGAGGACCCCGATCGACAGAGCCGTGAACATGAGCCAACCGGCAAAGCTGTGAAAGCCATTGACCGCCAGTTCGGGCGACACATGCACGCCGAGTAGGATCAAAACCGTGATCCGGACGGCGTTGAACAGCCAACTGACCAACAGCGCCAACGGCCAGATCACGAGACCGAACCGACGTAGCCGTAACTCATCGCGAAAGAGCACTCCGTAAAGAGCCAGAAAGGCGGTGATCAACACCAGACCTTCTATGCCGGAACAGCTGTCGGCCACCATAACCTGAAACTCTGGCGTACCTATTACATAGCTTGCGGGATCAACAACGACGTCTTCCGAAAATAAACGCAGCAACAGGAACACGGTGATGAACGTGACATCGGTCACAGCCTGCACAGTCCAAAGAGGCCCCACCAGAACCACCGCTCCCGGAAGCGCTGCGGCAAAGATCGCAATTGCAAGCAACGACCGGCGACGCCCATGCAACCACTCAGACCATGCCTCAATTCGCATAAGCCAGAAGACTCCGCCCAAGGCTGCCATCATTGCGCCCAAACCAGCCAACGGAAATATTCCCTTGAACTGCGCGCTTAGGTCTTCAGGCGAAATCAGGAGCAATGGGGCTATCATGCAAAAAACACCAGCGCCGTGCAAAACCGCCCATCGACGCCCACCTGGCGCATGTGCGGTGGCTCGTGCAAAGTCAACCTGCGCCGCAGGCCGCGCCCAGAGATAAATCCCCATAAGTGAACTGGAACAGACCAACCAAAGCGCCAGCAACCGCAGCCCTCGGCAAGCGTCCTCGATTCCCGTAGCTCGGCATTCCAGGTCGCTGAAAACCTGATACCCCAGAACAAGTAGCGCCATCTCGGCGATATAAAGCGCGCCAAGGTTTATCGCCCGTCTAGGCAAGGTCAGGGTTTCAGATTGCTGAGTCATCCTCACGCTATTAGATCATCCACGCTGTGATAATGTGGCAAGGCTAGGGCGATTTGCGGGACGCCTTCATAGTCCTAGTTTGTCGCGCATGAACGCCAGAGCCACCGACAACCCATCAGGTGCGATACCGTGCCCCGTTCCCTTCATGATATGCGCGTAGACATCCTGCCATCCGGCGCCCTGTAATGCCTCTGCCGCCTGTGGCAGAGACTGCACCGGCACCACCTCATCGGCATCGCCATGCACCAATAGAACCGGCGGGCGGCTCTGCACGTCGTCCGCAAGAGATTCGGGCGACAAAAGCCGTCCGGAAAAGGCGACAACACCGGCCAAGGCGTCTTCGCGTCGAGGGGCCACATGCAGCGCCATCATTGTCCCTTGGGAGAAGCCAAAAAGAACCACTTGCTCGGGCAAGAGATCTTCGTCCACCATCAGAGCATCAAGGAATGCGTTAAGATCCGCGACTGCTGACACCAGCCCTCGGTGGGATTCTTCCTCGCTGGACCCATCGATCCAGGGAATCGGAAACCATTGCAGCCCAAAGGGCATGCCTGGAATGCTCTCAGGCGCGTCAGGGGCTACAAAGAGCGTGTCGGGCAAATGGTCGGCCAGTGGGTCCGCCAACCCCAACAAGTCGGCTCCGTTCGCACCGTATCCATGCAAGAAAACCACAGCCGAGCGTGTCTCTCCCGAAAGCGGCTCCTTGCGATCTGCTGTCAATACCCGTGTCATCTGATCCCTTCCCTATCCTTGGCGATCCGGTAATAGGCCCACAGCAACCGCGCCGCAACGGACCGCCATGGCGACCATGCCTCTGCCATTTGACGCAGTGCACGTTCCTTTGGTCGCTCGGGAAGGTCGTAGAGCAGCCGCGCAGCCTCTTGCAAGGCCAGATCGCCCGGTGCAAAGACGTCGGCACGGCCAAGGCTGAACATCGCGTATATTTCTGCCGTCCAGACGCCAATTCCAGGCACTTGTGTGAGCGTAGCGATCACGTCTTGGGTCGGTTCCGTGCGCAGAGCAGGATAGTCAATTCTTGCCTCTGCGAGCGCGCGGGCATAGCGCGCCTTTTGTCGGCTAAGGCCCACCGCGCGCAGGTCGTCGTCACTGACCGCGACAATTCGCTCGGGTTCAGTAAACCCGGCCCCCTCAAGCCGTGACCAGATCGCATTGGCCGAGGCGACGCTGACCTGTTGGCTGACGATCGCACTGAGAAGTTGTGCAAACCCGTCCGGGTTCCGCCGCAGAGGTAACGGCCCGGTCAACCCTTGCGCGTGACGCATGCGTGGACAGATCGCGGCGAGATGTGCCGCCCCAGCGGCCACGTCCAGATCTGTCTCGATGGTCCGCCCCGTCATAAGCCCCGCACCCAATCCAGTGCTGCCGGGACGGTTTCGACCCGCATCGCACTGGGTTGAGGCGGGCGAGCGATCATGGCAACCGGCAGGCCGAGCGTGCGCGCCGCCGCGAGCTTGCTTTCAGAATCTCGACCACCGGCGTTTTTGACAACAAGCCAGTCCACGCCAAGGCGCTCAAATAGACCGCGTTCAGCCTCGGGGCTGAAGGGTGGGCGACCCACGAGATACTCTCCATTCTCAAATGGAAAAGCCTCATCTGGCAGATCCACCACCCGGCAGATCAGGTGTCGTCCGGTCAGATTCGCAAAGCGAGTGACGCCTTGCCGCCCCGTGGCCAGAAACACGGTCATCCCCTTGGGAATATGCGCCGCCGCGTCCTCCTCTGCCGCTAGTAACGTCCAATGATCCCCCGCGATGGGCGCCCATTCCGGTCGCAAGAGCTGGCAATATGGCACGTTTTTGGTCGCGCAGATCCGCGCTGTCCGCTCTGAAATGCGCGACGCAAATGGATGGGTGGCATCAAGGACCGCTGTGATCCCTGCTTCCACAAGATATCGGACAAAACCGGACTCTCCGCCAAAGCCACCAATCCGGGTCGGCAATTCTAACGGGCGCGGCCGCCGTGTGGCACCGGCAAGCGAGGCAATAGCGGCGCGTCTCTCAGACGCCAAGACCTGAGCCAAATATCTTGCCTCCGCCGTACCCGCCAGAAGCAAGAGCGTCATTGGCTGCCCGCCCTCGCCAGGATAGTACCGGCGCGGTCAATCACCACAGTATCGACCTCGACACCCTCTGGTAGCATCGCAAGCACCTTATCACGGCTTTCATGCGCAACCCATTTNGCCATGTTTTCTCCCGCAAANTCAGATGCTTGCAGTGCTGTATTCATGTACTTTAGATNCGGTAAATCCAACGCGTCGGCAAGGCCTTGAAAATCTACCTGACTGCGTCCCGAATGGAGATCACGGGCCCCTTGCGCCAGTTTGACCATCTTACCGATACCTCCACCGATGGTCAGGCGCGGCAACGGATGTTTTGCAAGGTATTTCAGCAAACCACCGGCAAAATCCCCCATGTCCAACATGGCGTGGTCAGGCAAATCATAGAGTCCTTGGACCACGCGTTCGCTGGTAGCCCCGGTGCAACCCGCCACATGGGTCAAACCGGACCCGCGCGCAACGTCGATTCCGCGATGTATGGAAGCGATCCATGCCGCACAGGAAAACGGTCGCACAATCCCTGTGGTGCCGAGGATCGACAATCCGCCCTTGATTCCCAACCTCGAATTCCACGTCTTTTGCGCAAGGGACGCGCCACCGGGAACGGATACTGTGATCTCGATATCGGGGCTCTCGCATAGACGCTCAGCCATGTCGCTTACCGTGGCCTCCATCATCTGGCGTGGCACCGGATTTATGGCGGGCTCACCCGGCGGGATGGGCAGGCCTGGCATGGTGACACGCCCTACGCCCTCGCCCGCGCGAAATACCACGCCCCCCGCAGACCGTGCCACGCGCGCGATAATCATCGCACCATGCGTTACATCCGGGTCGTCGCCCGCATCTTTGATGACCCCTGCCTCGGCCCAGCCTTCACCGCTTGCATGATGGGCGATGTCAAACTCTGGCGTCTCGCCACGCGGCAAGGTGATGCGCACCCGTCGCACAGCACCTTCTCCCCATAGCAAACTCAGCGCCGCCCGCGTCGCAGCGGTGGCGCAAGCGCCCGTGGTCCAGCCACGGCGCAGAGGAGTGTCAGGTTTGCGGGTCATGTTCACGCGGAACTATAGGCGCGCCAACGCCCGAGGCCAAATGCCAAATCCAAGGGCATGCAACAGCGCCCCGCGAACCGCGCGGGGCGCTGTCTGTGTCATTCCGCGGCGATATTCGCCGCCTCGACCTTGACGGCCGAGAATTTGAACTCAGGGATCTTGCCATAGGGGTCGACCGCTGGATTGGTAAGGATATTCGCGGCTGCTTCAACAAATGCAAAGGGCAAGAACACCATATCCGGTGCCACCGCGCGATCAGCACGCGCCATGATACGGATCGAGCCGCGCTTGGTGGTCAACTGCACCAGCCCTCCCGGCTCTACACCCAACTTGCGAAGTGTCGAGGGGTGAATCGAGCAGTTCGCCTCTGGTTCGACTGCATCGAGCACGCTGGCGCGGCGGGTCATGGACCCGGTGTGCCAATGCTCAAGTTGCCGCCCCGTGGTCAGAATCATCGGATAGTCGGCGTCTGGCACATCGTCAGGCGGGATGATGGCCGCCGGAGTGAATTTCGCCCGTCCCTCGGGACGTGGGAAACCATCACCGAACACAACCGCCTCACCCGGTTGATCGGGGCCTTTGCAGGGATAGGTCACAGCCCCTTCCCGCTCCAACCGCTCCCATGTGATATTGTCGAGCGACCGCATGTTGACCTTCATCTCGGCAAAGACATCGGCCGGGCTGTCGTAAGACCAATCAAGCCCGATGCGGTTCGCCAACTCAACCGTGATGGCCCAGTCCTCGCGCGCCTCGCCCGGAGGGGAAACCGCGGAACGGCCCATTTGTACCTGACGGTTGGTATTGGTTACAGTGCCAGATTTCTCATAAAACGCGCTCGCAGGCAGGATCACATCGGCATAGTTGGCCGTCTCGGTGATAAAGATATCCTGTACGACGAGATGTTCGAGCTTGGCCAATGCATCGCGGGCGTGCTCCACGTCCGGGTCGGACATCGCCGGGTTTTCGCCCAGAATATACATGCCCTTGATCTTGTCTTCATGGACCGCATCCATGATCTCGGTCACGGTCAGGCCCTTTTGGTTCGAGAAGTCGCCCGATTGCCAGACTTCGGTAAAGGCGCGTCGCACGCCATCATCGGTCACGGTCTGATAATCCGGCAGGAACATCGGCACCAGTCCCGCATCCGAGGCACCTTGCACGTTGTTCTGGCCGCGCAGCGGGTGCAACCCTGTACCGGGACGGCCCACATGGCCGCACATCAGCGCCAGAGAGATCAAGCAGCGCGAATTGTCGGTGCCGTGGATATGCTGGCTAACGCCCATCCCCCAAAAGATCATGCCTGCCTTGGCCCCGGCAAAATCGCGGGCGACGGCGCGCAACGTCTCGGCGGGAACGCCGCAGATTGCTGCCATTTTCTCGGGCGGGAACTGGGCAAGATGTTTCTTTTCGGCCTCCCAGTTCTCAGTGAAGGCAGCGATATATTGCTGGTCGTAAAGCCCTTCCTCAACGATCACATGGCAGATCGCGTTCAACATTGCCACATCCGCACCCGGGCGGAATTGCAGCATATGGGTGGCAAAGCGCTTCATGCCCTGGCCGCGCGGGTCCATGACGATGAGCTTGCCACCGCGCTTGGTGAATTGCTTGAAATAGGTCGCGGCGACAGGGTGGTTCTCAAGCGGATTTGCCCCGATGATGATCGCTACATCGGCATTTTCGATCTGGTTGAACGTCGCCGTCACGGCACCCGACCCGACATTCTCGATCAGCGCCGCCACTGAGGAGGCATGGCAGAGTCGCGTGCAGTGGTCGACGTTGTTGTGACCAAAGCCCTGACGGATGAATTTTTGAAAGAGATAGGCTTCTTCGTTGGTGCATTTTGCGCTACCGAAACCCGCCACGCTGGTGCCGCCATTGATGTCTTTGAGACCTTTGAGCGCCCCAGCCGCCAAATCGAGCGCCTCGTCCCACTCAGCTTCCCGAAACACTTCCTGCCAGTTTCCGGGATCGACGTTCAGGCCCTTGGCGGGCGCATCATCGCGGCGGATCAGCGGTTTGGTCAGACGGTGCGGATGGTGGATATAGTCAAACCCAAAACGCCCTTTGACGCACAGACGTCCTTCATTGGCCGGGCCGTTGATTCCTTCGACATACTTCACTTTGCCGTTCTTGACCTTGAGAGACACCTGACATCCCACGCCGCAGAACGGACAGATGCTTTTGACCTCTTCGTCAAAATCCGCGCTGTCACCCTGTTGGGCGTCATCCAGCACGGTGGCAGGCATCAGGGCGCCAGTCGGGCAGGCCTGCACGCATTCACCGCAGGCCACGCAAGTACTCGCACCCATCGGGTCGGCCAAGTCAAACACCGGGTAGGCATCATGCCCACGCCCTGCCATGCCAATCACGTCATTGACCTGCACTTCGCGGCAGGCGCGCACGCAGAGGCCACAGGAAATGCAGGCATCCAGATTTACCCGCATCGCGATGTGACTGTCGTCGAGCAGGGGAATGCGGCTGCGTTCGACTTTGGGAAAACGGCTTTCGGATACGCCATTGGCCGCAGCCATGTCCCACAAATGACTGGAGCGATCATGTGAAACCTCGCGTTCCGGCTGGTCTGCGAGCAGCATCTCGACCACCATCTTGCGCGCGGTTTCCGCACGAGAGGAGTTGGTCGTGACCACCATGCCCGCTTTGGCCTCGCGGATACACGACGCGACCAGCGTCCGTTCGCCCTCGACTTCGACCATACACGCGCGACAATTGCCATCGGGGCGATAGCCTGGTGCCGGCTTGTGACAGAGATGAGGGATGACCAGCCCGCGTCCGTTCGCGACTTCCCATATCGTCTGCCCCGCCTCTGCTTCGACTTCGTGGCCGTCCAGTACGAATGTGATCTTGTCGGTCATCAGCGCGCCTCCCTAGCTTTGGGCCTTTTTAAAGCATGCTGTGGCATCCAAGTGGCTGTCAATCCCGACACCTCACCCCATTTTTGCGCCACATTCGTCGAGGGGCTCCGGAATTGGCGATTCATTCTGGTCTAAATTCATTCTGGTCTAAATTCATTCTGGTCCAGACGTCACCTTGCTTTGCCGACGGCTCGCCGATGGGCGCTGTTCCAGAATATTTTACGCCGCACCTTTAACCCTCCGGCAACCGGCGCTAACGTCGCGCTGAAATCGGGAGGCGTTTAACTTGGCAGAGCTAATTCTGGTGCGGCATGGGCAGGCCAACAGCCATGCCACGGATGAGGCAGGCTATGATCGGCTTTCTCCACTCGGCGTGCAGCAGGCTGAATGGTTGGGTACGCATCTGGCTATGACAAATCCGCATTTCGACCATGTGATCACCGGAACTCTCAATCGTCAGGTCGGCACCGCCCGCGCCATGGGCTATCATATTACCGAGCAAGACCCGCGGTTGGATGAACTGAGCTATTTTGCCCTCGCCCGCGCCATCGAGGCGCAGCACGGGATTCCCGCGCCTGCCGACGCCACTGAATTTGCCCGCTACCTGCCGCAGGTGATCGAACACTGGGCGCGGGGCGATCTTGACGATGTGCCCGAGAGTTTCGAGCATTTCACGACCCGCATCACCAGCTTGATCGACGACATCTGCCACCACAACGGACGCATCCTGATCGTGACCTCGGGCGGCGTGATTGGCATGGTCATGCGTCACGTCCTCGGCCTCGATATTCCCGGCATGGCCAAGGTCATG
>JGI25319J35699_1000521_pt1 | contig 21621 bp, 19 predicted proteins | sample AutmiccommuBRH17_FD_35699 | JGI IMG/M metagenome (IMG submission 35699) | reverse complement strand
CTCGGCCCGCCCTCTCCTACCTACATATGCGTGGCGACATGCTGACCTGGCTAAAGCGCGACGATCTCTGCTTCCCCCCTCTCGAAGCGGCTTTGCGAGAACCCAACGGCCTTTTGGCTGCTGGGGGTGACCTTAGCCATGAACGCCTGCTGGCCGCCTATCGCCACGGCTGCTTTCCCTGGTACCAGGATGGGCAGCCGTTGCTGTGGTGGTCTCCCGATCCGCGAACGGTGCTGTTCCCGAACGAACTGCATGTGTCGCGCAGCCTGCGCAAGCGCATCCGTCAGGGCGAATTTCAGGTGACCTTCGATCAAGCGTTTACCGACGTGATCCAAGGCTGTGCCGGGCCTCGTAGCTATTCGGACGGAACCTGGATCACCACACCGATGCAGCAAGCCTATGTTCAGTTGCACGAAATGGGTGTCGCGCATTCGGTAGAAGTCTGGCAGGAGCAGCATCTCGTCGGCGGACTCTACGGACTGGCAATCGGTAAGCTATTTTTCGGCGAGTCGATGTTCAGTCGCGCTACCGATGCGTCCAAGGTTGGATTCGTCACACTGGTGGAACAGCTGCGTGACTGGGGTTTTGTCCTGATTGACTGCCAGATGCCGACACGTCATCTGGAAAGCTTTGGCGCCCGCAGCATTGCGCGTGAGCAATTCGCCGCCGCACTTGCCGAGCATCTGGATCAGCCCAGCGCAGCCGACTGGCGCGCCTAGTCGGCTACCGCAAGCTGACCTACACTCAGCTCATGATTTCTGAGAGTTGACCATGACTTCACTGGCTCGCCTCAAGTTCTACGCCACACAGCCCCATGCGTGCAGCTATCTGCCCGATGAACAGGCCACCACGCTGTTCCTCGACCCTAGCCAGCCGATGGACGCGCAGGTGTACGCGGAACTCTCCGAGATGGGCTTCCGGCGTAGCGGCGATCACCTCTACCGCCCCCATTGCCAGCGGTGCTCGGCCTGCATTCCGGCTCGCATTCCGGCAAGCTCGCCAGAGCTCAGCCGGCAACAGAAACGAATCCTCAAACGCAACGCTGACCTGCAGGTACGTTGTGTTCGCCCGGCGTTCAGCGAGGAGCTCTACGCGCTNTACGCGACCTACATCGAAAAGCGCCATGCGGACGGCGACATGTACCCCCCCAGCCGCGAGCAGTTCAATACCTTCCTCGTGCGCGACCTACCGTTTTGTCGATTCTACGAATTCAGGCTGGATGGACGACTGCTCGCAGTCGCCGTCACCGATGTACTGCCCAATGGACTGTCCGCCGTTTACACCTTCTACGATCCCGAAGAAGAACGGCGCAGCCTGGGGCGCTACGCGATTCTCTGGCAGATCGGCGAAGCAGCGCGTCTCGGCCTGAAGGCCGTGTACCTCGGGTACTGGATCAAGAACTGCCGGAAGATGAATTACAAGACCGAATATCGCCCCATCGAACTGCTGGTCAACCAGCGCTGGGTGACGCTCAGCTGAAGTCCTTGGCTCATCGACCCATTTCGGGCACAATGCTTGCCGCTTTTGCCCGCGCANGCATGCGCCGGGTCACTCATTTGGACACCGAGGACTTTACTGAATGTCGAAAGAAGACAGCTTCGAAATGGAAGGTACTGTCGTCGACACCCTGCCTAACACCATGTTTCGTGTGGAGTTGGAAAACGGGCACGTCGTTACTGCGCACATCTCCGGAAAGATGCGCAAGAACTACATCCGGATTCTTACCGGTGACAAGGTTCGCGTGGAACTGACCCCCTACGATCTGAGCAAGGGTCGCATCACCTACCGCGCCCGCTAAGCGAGCCGCGAGAAAAATGCCCGGTTTATGCCGGGCTTTTTTGTTGCAGCAGCAAACAGCCGGAAACGGACGCACGCAATGCCGGAACGAAAAACGCCCGGCCGAAGCCGGGCGCTCGATACCACCAAGGGTCAGGCCAGCTCTGCAGTGGTCTCGAATTCGAAGAACGGCTCGCCGCCCCGAATATCGATGTGAACCACGCCACCATGTTCGGCCAGCTCACCGAACAGGATCTCCTCGGCCAACGGCCTCTTGATCTTGTCCTGAATAAGCCGTGCCATCGGCCGCGCACCCATCTGCGCATCGTAGCCATGCTCCGCCAGCCAGCTGCGCGCAGCATCTGACACCTCCAACGTCACATGCTTGTCTTCGAGCTGCGCCTGCAGCTCGATCAAGAACTTGTCGACGATGCTCTTGATGACTTCGTGACTCAGACGGCCGAACTGGATGATGGTATCCAGNCGATTGCGAAACTCTGGCGTAAAGCTCTTCTTGATGACCTCCATCGCGTCAGAGGCATGATCCTGCAAGGTAAAACCGATAGAAGCCCGCGCCGCGGTCTCCGCACCAGCATTGGTGGTCATGATGATGATCACGTTGCGGAAGTCGGCCTTGCGACCGTTATTGTCCGTGAGCGTGCCATGATCCATGACCTGCAGCAGGAGGTTGAAGACCTCGGGGTGCGCCTTTTCGATTTCGTCCAGCAACAGCACGCAATGCGGCTGCTTGGTGATGGCCTCAGTCAACAAGCCACCCTGGTCGAACCCAACGTATCCAGGAGGCGCACCGATCAGACGAGATACAGTGTGACGCTCCATGTACTCGGACATGTCGAAACGGATCAGCTCGACGCCCAGCGCTCGAGCCAGCTGGCGTGCAGCCTCTGTCTTACCGACGCCGGTAGGCCCGGCAAAAAGGAACGATCCAACCGGCTTGTCCGGAGCCTTCAATCCAGCCCGTGAAAGCTTGATGGCTGTCGCCAGCGAGTCGATCGCATCATCCTGGCCAAAAACCGTGAGTTTCAGATCGCGCTCAAGGTTACGCAGCAGCTCCTTGTCCGAACTGCTGACGTGCTTCGGAGGAATCCGCGCAATCTTTGCCACGATGTCTTCGACCTGTTCGACATCAATGCACTTGACCCGCTGCTCTTCCGGCTGCAGGCGCTGATAGGCGCCCGCCTCATCGATCACGTCGATGGCCTTGTCAGGCATATGCCGATCATTGATGTAGCGCGAGGCCAATTCTGCCGCGGCACGAAGCGCCTCATCGCTGTATTCGATGTTGTGATGCTGCTCGAAACGCCCCTTAAGGCCACGCAGAATGCCGATCGTGTCTTCGACTGAAGGTTCGCTGACATCGACTTTCTGGAAGCGACGCGCGAGGGCGCGATCCTTCTCGAAGATCCCACGGAATTCCTGGAAGGTCGTAGAGCCGATGCAGCGGATTTCACCGGAAGAAAGCAAGGGCTTGAGCAGGTTCGACGCGTCCATCACGCCGCCAGACGCAGCTCCGGCACCGATGATCGTATGGATCTCATCAATAAAAAGAATGGCATGCGGCCGCTTGCGCAACTCCCCGAGCAACGCCTTGAAGCGCTTCTCGAAATCACCTCGATACTTCGTACCCGCCAGCAGCGCACCCAGATCTAGCGAGTAGACGACGCTATCGGCGAGCAGGTCCGGAACCTGATTATCCACTATGCGTTTTGCCAGGCCTTCAGCAATAGCGGTCTTACCGACGCCAGCTTCACCTACGAGAAGCGGATTGTTCTTACGCCGACGCGCGAGAATCTGCGCGACACGCTCGACTTCGTTCTCACGCCCAACCAGCGGGTCGATCCGTCCTTGACGCGCCAGCTCGTTCAGATTGCTCGCATAGGCATCCAGAGGATTGCCTGACGCACCCGGCTCGCCACCGTCCTCATCCTGCATTTCCGCATCGTTCTCCGGGCTACCAGCATTGCCAGGCACCTTTGAAATACCGTGAGCAATGTAGTTGACGACGTCGATGCGCGCGACGTTCTGCTGCTTGAGAAGGAATACGGCCTGGCTCTCCTGCTCGCTGAAAATCGCGACCAGCACGTTTGCCCCGGTCACTTCCCGCTTGCCAGAGCTTTGGACATGGAATACGGCACGCTGCAGTACGCGCTGAAAGCCAAGCGTAGGCTGGGTTTCGCGCTCCTCATCGTGCTGTGGAATTAGTGGAGTGGTGGAATCAATGAACTCCTGCAGATCATGGCGCAGCTTGTCCAGGCTCGCGCCACAGGCCCGCAGCACGGTGGCTGCCGCTTCATTGTCCAGTAGGGCCAACAGGAGGTGTTCAACCGTCATGAATTCATGACGTTTGGTACGTGCCTCTTTGAAAGCCAGATTCAGAGTGACTTCGAGCTCACGGTTCAACATAGCTTTCACCTCTTCTCCAGCAGTCGGAGTTAACCGTCCTTCTCGATCTCACAGAGCAGCGGGTGCTGGCATTCCCTTGCATATTGATTCACTTGCATCGCTTTGGTTTCGGCTACGTCGCGCGTATAGAGCCCGCAGACGGCCTGCCCCTCGGTATGGACGGCCAGCATGATCTTGGTGGCCTGCTCCCTGCTGTGATTGAAAATGCCTTCCAGCACCTCGACGACGAAATCCATCGGTGTGTAGTCGTCATTGAACATGACAACTTTATACATCGGTGGTGCCTTTAATTCCGGCTTGGCCTCCTGGACAGCGAGACCAGACGCGTCGTCTTCGTCCCGTTGAGGCCGGTCCTGATTGAATGTTAGTCGAATCTGAGCAAATGCATGCATGCGCATAACGGTTCTAGGTCGTGGCGCGGGGGCCAGATAAATATGGACAGCTTCGCAGCCAGCTGACGAGTCGCCTTGACTATCGGCAAAACGGTGATACAAACAGTATGTGCCTACAAGGGCAAACGGGTTGCGCAACATGAGGCCTCGGGCTGCATAAGCGCGGAATGAAATGGATGTTACTCCAGTAATGGACTCCTTTGCAGAGGGATAACAGCATGCTAAGCGGTAAGGTCAAGTGGTTCAACAACGCCAAAGGCTACGGGTTCATCGTAGCAGACGGCGGCGATGAGGACCTGTTCGCCCACTACTCGGCCATCCAGATGGAAGGCTATCGAACTCTGAAAGCTGGGCAAGCGGTCATGTTCAACATCCTGCAGGGTCCGAAAGGCCTTCACGCAACCGACATCAGGCCACAGCAGGCCGTGTCCGAGGCGACGACCCCTGCTGCTGCCCAAGGCGTCTCGACGGTAGATGCCTGATTTGTCCTGAAACAAAACAAAAAAAAGGCCGATCATCTGATCGGCCTTTTTCATTCCACACCTTACATATGGCTGATCATCGCGTCGCCAAATTGCGAGCATGACATCAACTGGGCGCCCTCCATGAGACGCTCGAAGTCGTAGGTGACGGTCTTGGCGGCGATAGCGCTCTCGGTCGACTTGATGATCAGGTCTGCCGCTTCCACCCAACCCATATGGCGCAGCATCATCTCAGCCGAGAGAATCAGCGAGCCCGGATTGACCTTGTCCTGACCGGCGTACTTCGGCGCGGTACCGTGCGTAGCTTCGAACATGGCGACCGTGTCAGAAAGGTTTGCCCCGGGGGCAATACCGATACCGCCGACCTCAGCGGCAAGCGCGTCGGACAGGTAGTCACCGTTCAGGTTGAGTGTTGCGATGACGTCGTACTCGGCCGGGCGCAGCAGGATCTGCTGAAGCATGGCATCGGCGATGGCGTCCTTGACTACTATGTTCTTGCCGGTGTTAGGGTTCTTGAACTGCATCCAGGGCCCGCCATCCAGCAGCTCGGCGCCAAACTCGTCGCGGGCCACTTCATAGCCCCACTCCTTGAAGGCACCCTCGGTGAACTTCATGATGTTGCCCTTGTGGACAATGGTGACGGAGCTGCGGTCATTGTCGACGGCGTACTGCAACGCCTTGCGAACGAGACGCTTCGTACCTTCCAGTGAAACCGGCTTGACCCCAATTCCGCAGTTTTCGGTAAAACGGATNTTCTTGACGCCCATTTCCTCGGTAAGGAACTTGATGACCTTCTCCGCTTCCGGGGAGCCTGCCTTCCACTCGACACCGGCGTAGATGTCTTCGGAGTTCTCCCGGAAGATCACCATATCCACGTCGCCCGGCTTCTTGACCGGGCTCGGCACACCGGTGAACCAGCGAACCGGACGCTGGCAGACATAGAGATCAAGCTCCTGGCGCAGCGCAACGTTCAAGGAGCGGATGCCACCGCCGACCGGAGTGGTCAGGGGGCCTTTGATCGACACGACGTAATCGCGGACAGCTTCGAGGGTTTCCTTCGGCAGCCAGGTGTCCTGATCGTAGACCTGCGTAGCCTTCTCGCCCGCGTAGATCTCCATCCAGGCAATCTTGCGCTTGCCGCCATAGGCCTTCTGAACAGCGGCATCCACGACCTTGATCATCACCGGGCTGATGTCGACGCCGATACCGTCCCCTTCTATATAAGGGATGATCGGGTTGTCGGGGACGTTCAGGGTGTTATCGGCGTTAACGGTAATTTTGTCACCGCTGGATGGCACCTGGATCTTTTGGTATCCCATGCTGGACTCCGTCTTCGTGGTTAGACATCGATCATCTTTGAGGGTAACCCACTCGAATTGCCTGAAACTACATGTTCGTTCGTCGTATGCGCAATGCCGTTCTGCCCGAGGCTGGCTCGATGGTATACTGCCGCGATGACTCACAAGTCATAAGGGACGAACCTGTCTTGTACAAGTCCCGCCCCTTGAAACCTCAGAGTCGCTACCGCGGCTCGGCGGTTCAAATGCTCGACACTCTATTGGTGCATCCATCATCACCGCGGCGAATCCCCCTTCTGGTTTCATCTAGACGGAGAGCCAGAGCGCCTACCCGGCGCACTCGGGATTCTGTGCACGCCCTGCAAGAAGAGAGTTATCGCTAAATGTCCACCCCTTCGAAGATCATCTATACCTTCACCGACGAAGCCCCTGCGCTGGCTACCTATTCGCTTCTTCCTATTGTAGAAGCCTTCGCCGCCTCCGCTGACATAGCCGTCGAAACACGNGACATCTCTCTTGCAGGGCGCATTCTTGCGAGCTTTGCCGACCAGCTCGACGCNGACAAGAAAGTCGACGACGACCTGGCCAAGCTTGCCGAGCTGACCGTTCAGCCCGATGCCAACATCATCAAACTGCCCAACATCAGCGCTTCCGTGCCGCAGCTCAAGGCCGCCATCGCCGAATTGCAGGCCCTGGGCTACAACATCCCCAACTTCCCGGAAGACCCGCAGACCGATGCGGAGAAAGATACCCGCGCCCGCTATGGCAAGGTACTCGGCAGCGCGGTGAACCCCGTGCTGCGCGAAGGCAACTCCGACCGCCGCGCTCCGGCCGCCGTGAAAGCCTACGCTCGCAAGCACCCGCACTCGATGGGCAAGTGGAGCAAGGCTTCGCAGTCCCATGCCGACTACATGCGTGGTGGCGACTTCTTCTCCAGCGAGCAGTCGATCACCATGGACAAAGCTGGTGATGTGCGCATTGAGTTCGTCGGCAAGGACGGCAAGGTCGAGGTCAAGAAGCAGCTGTCTCTGCAGGAAGGCGAAGTGCTCGACGGCATGTTCATGAGCTGCAACAAGCTGCGCGCCTTCTTCGAAGACACCCTGCAGGACTGCAAGGAAACCGGCGTGATGTGGTCCCTGCACGTCAAGGCCACCATGATGAAGATCTCGCACCCGATCGTCTTCGGTCATGCGGTCAGCGTTTACTACAAGGATGTGTTCGACAAGTACGGCGAGCTGTTCAAGGAACTGGGCGTCAACCCGAACAACGGTATCAGCAGCGTCTACGACAAGATCAAGTCGCTGCCGGTCTCGCAGCAGGAAGAAATCCTGCATGACATCCATGAGGTTTACAGCCACCGCCCTGAAATGGCGATGGTCGACTCGGTCAAGGGCATCACCAACCTGCACATCCCGAGCGACGTNATTGTCGACGCCTCGATGCCGGCGATGATCCGTAACTCCGGTCAGATGTGGGGCAAGGACGGCAAGCAGAAGGACACCAAAGCGGTAATGCCGGAGAGCACCTATGCCCGCATTTACCAGGAGATGATCAACTTCTGCAAGACCAACGGCGCCTTCGACCCGGTAACCATGGGTAGCGTCCCGAACGTCGGCCTGATGGCACAGAAAGCCGAGGAATACGGTTCGCACGACAAGACCTTCGAGATGCAGGCCGACGGCACCATGCGCGTCGTTCTGGCCGACGGCACCGTGCTGATGCAGCACGAAGTCGAGAAAGGTGACATCTGGCGTGCTTGCCAGACCAAGGACGCTCCGATCCGCGACTGGGTCAAGCTGGCCGTGACCCGTGCTCGCCAGTCGAACACCCCGGCGATCTTCTGGCTTGACCCGGAGCGCGCCCATGATCGTCAGTTGCAGAACAAGGTCGAAACCTACCTCAAGGATCACGACCTGAGCGGTCTGGACATCCGCATCATGGATTACAACGAAGCCATCCGCGTCAGCATGGAGCGCATGATTCGTGGCCAGGACACCATTTCGGTGACCGGCAACGTTCTGCGCGATTACCTGACCGACCTGTTCCCAATCATGGAACTGGGCACTTCGGCCAAGATGCTCTCAATCGTTCCGCTGATGGCGGGCGGCGGCATGTACGAAACCGGCGCCGGCGGCTCCGCACCAAAGCACGTGCAGCAGCTTGTAGAAGAGAACTACCTGCGCTGGGATTCCCTGGGTGAGTTCCTTGCTCTGGCTGTGTCCTTGGAAGAAACCGGCATCAAGACCGACAACATCAAGGCCAAGATCCTCGGCAAGACCCTTGACCAGGCCACCGGCAAACTGTTGGACAACAACAAGTCACCGGCGCGTAAGGTTGGTCAGCTGGACAACCGCGGCAGCCACTTCTACCTGGCTCTGTACTGGGCGCAAGCTCTGGCCGCGCAGGACGAAGACGCCGAACTGAAGGCCCACTTCACCCCGCTGGCCAAGCAGTTGACCGAGCAGGAAGCGACCATCGTCGCCGAACTGGCCGAGGTGCAAGGCAAGCCGGTGGATATCGGTGGCTACTATCGCTCCAACCCGGAACTGACCAGCAAGGTGATGCGCCCCAGCGCAACCTTCAACGCAGCCCTGGCCGCGCTGAACGCCTGAATCGACGCTTGAGTGTTATCACGAACCCCGGCCTGGTGCCGGGGTTCGTGCTTTCTGAACGGAGGTGACTGTTATCATCCCGTCATTTACACAAGGCAGCTCTTATGGACTGGCAACCGCATATCACCGTCGCGACCGTTATCGAAGACCAGGGGCGCTTTCTGTTGGTAGAAGAGCTCAAGGCGGGCCGACTCGTACTCAATCAGCCTGCCGGGCATCTCGAAGCCAATGAGAATCTGCGCCAGGCGGCTGTACGGGAAACCCTCGAAGAAACCGGCTGGGAGGTCGAGCTCATTGGCGTTGTGGGAATTTATCTGTACACAGCGCCCAGCAATGGCGTGACCTATCAGCGCGTATGCTTCGCCGCCAGAGCCCTGCAGCATGATCCGCAGCGTCAGCTCGACGAGGGCATTGTCGCGGCTCGGTGGCTGAGCCGCGACGAGCTGGAGGCGCAACCTGAACGCTGGCGCAGCGAACTGGTGCCCCGCTGCATCGATGATTATCTGACCGGGCCGCTGCATTCGCTTGACGTGATTCGCAACTGAACGCGGCTTCGTCATGCCTGCTGCAGCCTGATAGAATTCCGCCCCTTTGCAGAGCCTCAGCGTGTTCCTATGTCTGTAACCACCCTCACCGCCCCGGAAAAAACACGTGTCATCGTCGGCATGTCCGGCGGAGTGGACTCTTCCGTTTCCGCCCTCCTGCTGCTCGAGCAGGGCTATCAGGTCGAAGGCCTGTTCATGAAGAACTGGGAAGAGGACGACGGCACGGAATACTGCACCGCCAAGGAAGACTTGGCCGACGCCCAAGCGGTGTGCGATCGAATCGGTATCAAGCTGCATACGGCGAACTTTGCAGCCGAGTACTGGGACAACGTCTTCGAACACTTCCTTGCCGAATACAAGGCGGGACGCACGCCGAACCCGGACATCCTTTGCAACCGGGAGATCAAGTTCAAAGCCTTTCTCGACTACGCATTGATGCTGGGGGCGGACCTCATCGCGACCGGCCATTACGTGCGTCGTCGCGACGTNAATGATCGTAGCGAGCTGCTCAAAGGGCTGGACCCGAACAAGGATCAGAGCTACTTCCTGCATGCGGTCGGCGGTGAACAGCTGAGCAAGACGCTGTTTCCTGTCGGCGAGCTGGAAAAGCCCGAAGTACGGGCGATCGCCGAAAAGTACGGGCTTGCCACGGCGAAGAAAAAGGATTCCACCGGCATCTGCTTCATCGGCGAAAGGCGCTTCAGCGACTTTCTCAAGCAATACCTTCCGGCCCAGCCCGGCAATATCGAAACCATCGATGGTGAAGTGATCGGCCGTCATCACGGCTTGATGTATCACACCATCGGTCAACGCCAGGGCTTGGGCATCGGTGGCCTCAAGGATGCTTCCGACGAGCCATGGTACGTGCTGGGCAAGGACCTGCAGCGCAACGTGCTGGTGGTCGGCCAGGGCAACGATCATCCGTGGTTGTTCTCGCGCGCGTTGCTGGCATCGGAAATCTACTGGGTGAACCCCATCGACCTCAGCGCTCCGCTCCAGCTGACCGCCAAGGTCCGCTATCGCCAGAGCGATCAGGCCTGCACGCTGGAAAAGACGGCAGACGGCTATCGTGCCGTCTTCGAAGCGCCACAACGGGCGGTGACACCGGGCCAGTCGGTCGTGTTCTACGACGGCGAAGTCTGCCTTGGCGGCGGCGTGATCGAGCAGGCCGAACCCTGGTTCGAGGGTCGAGCATGAATACGCTCGACGAACAACTGATTGCACTCGGCGCAGTGTTCGAAGCCGCAACGTTGGTGGACCGCATCGCTCGCACCGGCCAGGTTCCGAACGCCTCGCTCGGCTGCATGCTGGGCAGCCTGCTGGCCCGCAATCCGGAAACCACACTGGAAATCTACGGCGGTGATGACCTCAATCTACGTGATGGCTATCGCGCTCTGGTCGGTGCCTTGGAGCGCGACAGCAGCGCGTTGCAGCGAGAACCACTGCGTTACGCACTGGCGATGATCGGTCTGGAGCGCCAGCTGGACAAGCGCGACGACATGCTTCAGGTCATTGGCAGCCGTCTGGATCAGATTCAACAGCAGGTCGAGCACTTCGGCATCACCCACGAAAATGTCGTGGCCTCGTTCGGCGGTTTGTACCAGGACACCCTGAGCACATTTCGCCAGCGCATTCAGGTTCAAGGCGACATGCGGCACCTGCAGCAGACGGACAATGCAGCCAAGATTCGCGCCCTGCTGCTCTCCGGAATTCGCTCGGCACGTCTGTGGCGCCAGCTCGGCGGGCACCGTTGGCAAATGATCTTCAGCCGCCGCAAGCTGCTCGATGCGCTCTATCCACGGCTGCGCTCGACCCAGGATGACGACCGCTAACGGTGGCGAATGTACCGGGCCCACCCGGTCCATTCGTGTATAATCTGCGCCCTCTTTTCGTTGCCTGACTGTCCGAGAATGCCCTCTATGCAGCTTTCCTCGCTCACGGCGGTTTCCCCCGTCGACGGCCGCTACGCCGGCAAAACCAGCGCCCTGCGCCCGATCTTCAGCGAATTCGGCCTGATTCGTTGCCGCGTCCAGGTCGAAGTCCGCTGGCTCCAGCGCCTGGCAGCCCACCCAGGCATTCCGGAAGTCCCCCCCTTCTCCGCCGAAGCCAACTCGGTGCTGAACCAGCTGGCCGAGAACTTCCAGCTGGAGCACGCCGAGCGCGTGAAGGAATTCGAGCGAACCACCAACCATGACGTAAAAGCCGTCGAGTACCTGCTCAAGGAGCAGGCCAAGCAGCTGCCGGAACTGGCCAAGGTCAATGAATTCATCCACTTCGCCTGCACCAGCGAAGATATCAACAACCTCTCCCACGCGCTGATGCTGCGTGAAGGCCGCGACAGCGTCCTGCTGCCGCTGATGCGCCAACTTGCCGAATCGATCCGCAGCCTGGCCGTGCAATTCGCCGACGTACCGATGCTCTCGCGTACGCATGGCCAGCCGGCGTCGCCGACGACGCTCGGCAAGGAGCTGGCGAACGTGGTGTACCGTCTGGAGCGCCAGATCGCCCAGGTCGCCGCCGTTCCGCTGCTGGGCAAGATCAACGGCGCAGTGGGCAACTACAACGCCCACCTGAGCGCCTATCCCGAGATCGACTGGGAAGCCAACGCCCGCGAGTTCATCGAAGGCGACCTCGGCCTGACATGGAACCCCTACACCACGCAGATCGAGCCGCACGACTACATTGCCGAACTGTTCGATGCCATCGCTCGGTTCAACACCATCCTCATCGATTTCGACCGCGACGTCTGGGGCTACATCTCGCTCGGTTACTTCAAGCAGAAGACCGTTGCTGGCGAGATCGGCTCGTCGACCATGCCGCACAAGGTCAATCCGATCGACTTCGAGAACTCCGAAGGCAACCTGGGTATCGCCAATGCACTGTTCCAGCACCTGGCCAGCAAGCTCCCGATCTCCCGCTGGCAGCGTGACCTGACCGACTCCACCGTGCTGCGCAATCTTGGCGTCGGCTTTGCCCACAGCGTCATGCCTACGAAGCGAGCCTCAAGGGTATCGGCAAGCTGGAGCTCAACATCGCCCGCATCGCCGAAGACCTCGACGCCTGCTGGGAAGTGCTGGCCGAACCGGTACAGACGGTCATGCGCCGCTACGCCGTGGAAAACGCCTACGAAAAACTGAAGGACCTGACCCGCGGCAAAGGAATTACGCCCGAAGCCCTGCAGTCTTTCATCGACGGTCTGGATATTCCTGCCGAAGCAAAGGCCGAACTACGCAAATTGACGCCGGCCAACTACATCGGCAACGCCGTTGCCCAGGCCAAGCGCATCTGAGTACGACCATGTATGCACGCCCGGCTGTGCCGGGCGTTTTTATTTTCAGCTCTGTATATAGAGCAAGGTGTTACGCATGACTTCTGATATTCCACTTCAAATTCTGGGCGGCATCAGCGCCCGGGAATTTCTGCGCGACTACTGGCAGAAGAGACCGCTGCTCATTCGCCAGGCCATCCCAGACTTTCAGAGCCCCATCTCGCCGGACGAACTGGCTGGCCTTTCGCTGGAAGAGGAAGTCGAATCCCGCCTGATCATCGAGCACGGCGAAAGCCCCTGGGAGTTGCGTCGCGGTCCCTTTGCCGAAGACACCTACCAGCAGCTGCCCGAGCGTGACTGGACCCTGCTGGTCCAGGCCGTCGACCAGCTGGTACCGGAAGTCGCCGATCTGATCGAGCACTTCCGCTTCCTTCCCAACTGGCGCATCGACGATGTGATGATCAGCTATGCCGCACCGGGCGGCGGTGTCGGCCCGCATTTCGACAACTACGACGTGTTCCTGCTGCAGGCGCATGGTCAGCGCCGCTGGCGCATCGGGCAAATGTGCGACAGCGAAAGCCCGATGCTGACCCACGGCGATCTACGCATCCTGGCCGAATTCGAAGGCACCGATGAATGGGTGCTGGAACCCGGTGACATGCTTTACCTTCCGCCTCGCCTGGCCCACTTCGGCACCGCAGAGGATGCCTGCATGACCTATTCGGTCGGTTTCCGTGCCCCTAGCGCTGCCGAGGTACTGACCCACTTCACCGACTTCCTGGCGCAGTTCCTGCCGGACGAGGATCGTTACAGCGACGCCGATCTGCAACCGAGCGAAGACCCCTACCAGATCCAGAGCGACGCACTGGACCGATTGAAAGCGCTGCTTGCCGAGCACATGAGCGACGAGCGTTTGTTGCTCACCTGGTTCGGCCAGTTCATGACCGAGCCGCGCTATCCGGAGCGGGTGGAGGGGCCTGAGCTGGAGGAGATCGATCTGCGCTCGGCAATCGAAGATGGCGCCCTGCTGGTCCGCAACCCGGCGGCACGCCTGGCCTGGAGCGAAGTCGACATCGGCCTGCTACTGTTCGCCAGTGGCCAGAGTCGCCTGCTTCCCTCTAAGCTGCGCGAACTGTTGAAACTGATCTGCTCGGCTGATGCGTTGCACGCCGATAACATCGGCGACTGGCTGAGCGACGACGATGGCCGGGGGCTTTTGTGCGAACTGGTCAAACAAGGAAGTCTGGAGTTTGCTGATGAATAGCGTTCAGGTACGGATCGCCGACTGGCAGCAGGACAACGCCGAACTGCGGCGCATTCGGGAGGCCGTGTTCATTGCCGAGCAGGCCGTTCCGCCCGAGCAGGAGTGGGATGCCGACGATAGCGAAGCCGTGCATTTTCTCGCCCTCGAGGGCGACTATCCGATCGGTACCGCACGGTTGCTGGCCGACGGGCAGATTGGCCGGGTAGCAGTCCTGCGCGACTGGCGCGGCATGAACGTGGGCGATGCGCTGATGCGCGCCGTCCTTGCGGAGGCGGAGCGCCGGGGCCTGACGGAGCAGACACTGACTGCGCAGGTTCACGCCACCGCCTTCTATGAGCGACTTGGTTTTGAAGTGGTCAGCGATGAGTTTCTCGAAGCTGGAATCCCCCACGTCGACATGCTCCGCCGGAGCCACTGAGGCCGTATGAGCGACAGCGCCCCTGACGAAAGTAGCGATCAGGCCGAACTCCCGGCCATAGACTTTCACTCTCCGGGGCGTTTTGCCGTTCACAACCCCCAAGCCGACCTTCCCGAGCCTCTCGCTTGGAGAGCGGCCGCCTTTGAGCTTGGACAGGACACCGAACTGCAACGCTTCAGCGAACCCAACGAGGTTCGCCAGCATGCTTTGGCCATGCTGCAGCAGGCGACTCGCTCGCTGTGCATCTACAGCACGGATCTGGAACCCTGGCTTTATCATCACAGCAGCGTTCAGCAGGCTTGCACTCGCCTACTGCTGGCCCACCCGCGCAACCGCCTGCGTATCTTGATCGGCGACCCGACACGAGCGATCAAAGAAGGCCACCGTCTTCTGCAGCTTGCTCGGCGATTGACCAGCAATGTACATATCCGCAAGCTGAACCCCGATTATCCCGAGCAGAGCGGCGCCTATCTGATCGCCGATGATTGTGGTCTGCTGCAACGCCCCAAGGCTGACCAATACGCCGGCTATGCCCTGTACCACGACCTCGCCCGGGTGCGCATACGCCAAGCGGAATTCGACAAGGCCTGGGAACATGGATTAGCGGATGCAAACCTGCGGAGTTTTCTGCTATGAGCCCTCGAATCTTTCTGCTGTCCGTTGCTGTCAGCATCTGTCTTCCGTTACAAGCGGCGACCGAAGTCATTCAGCTCGACAACCGCATGGCCGAAGACGTTATTCCCGTAGCGGAGTCGGTGCTCAGTGGCCAGGGACGGGTCACAGCCTACGGCAGCCAGCTGATCGTCAATGCACCGGACGCGCTCATCAGCGAACTGCGGCAGGTGATCGATCAGCTGGACGTCGAGCCCAAGCGTCTGCTTATCAGTGTCGATACTCAGGACTCGGCCAGCAGCTCCGCAGGCGGTTATCAGGTGGACGGCTCGGTACGCTCCGGCGACGTGGAGTTTGAAACCGGACGCGGAGAGATTGGTGGGCGTGATCGGGCGCGAATCATCCGCCGCAGCACGAACAGCAGGGATGGCGGCGTTCAGCAGGTTCAGGCCAGCGAGGGTTATCCGGCGCTGATTCAGGTGGGCCAGAGTGTGCCGCTGACCACCCAGGGCACAGATGGCTACGGCCAGATCTACCAGCAGACGCAATATCGCGACGTTCTCCGCGGCTTCTACGCCACCGCCACAGTGCACGGCGACCGGGTGCAAGTCACCATAAGCAGTACCCGAGACCGGCTTGCGCAAGGCCGTGGTGGCGTGGTGGAGGTTCAGAACGCGGACACTCGGGTAAGCGGTCGTATCGGTGAATGGATCACCATCGGCGGCGTCGATGAAAGCGCGAGCTCCGAGCAGCAAGGCACGTTACGTCGCTATTCCACCCAGGGCGGCCAGAACCTGTCGATGCGCCTCAAGGTCGATGTTCTGGACTGAACATCAGCAGGTCCCTGACAGCCACGTCACGATGTAGTGCCCCGAAAAAAACACTACAAAACGATTGACGATGCAATTTCAGCGGAGCATTATTGCCCCGCTCCCGCTAACCAGGGGCCCTGGCAAGGGTCTCCGGGGCGTGCTCAAGCCAACCAGCCGAGCCGTTCCGTGACTGTACTGCCCACAAGGCGGACTGACGAGGTTGCGACTGGAACGAGTCGTCCTGAGGGACGGGGTAGCGATTGACGCATCAGCCAGACTGAAAGCTTCTCGTTGTTGTAGCGCACACGGCAGCCACGCCGGCTGTGGGCGCAGCAACCGGAACCAGCCCGGCGGTCGTATCCCCCCTTCTCTTGGTTCAATCCTCGTCCCGGTCGATATTTCGACGCTCTGCCGCGTGTTGCCCGCAATGATCAGCGATAGCACGTAGGTTTCGGTGGGAAAAGTCGGTGCTCAACCACACTCATTTTTGAAGGATTGAACATGTCCGCATATCAAGACGACATCAAGGCAGTTGCCGCCCTGAAAGAGCAATACGGCAGCAGCTGGGCCGCCATCAACCCTGAGTCCGTCGCTCGCATGCGCGCCCAGAACCGCTTCAAGACCGGTCTGGAAATTGCTCAGTACACCGCCGACATCATGCGCAAGGACATGGCCGAGTACGACGCCGACTCGTCCGTCTACACGCAGTCCCTCGGTTGCTGGCACGGCTTCATCGGTCAGCAGAAGCTGATCTCCATCAAGAAGCACCTGAAGACCACCAACAAGCGTTACCTCTACCTGTCCGGCTGGATGGTTGCTGCTCTGCGCTCCGAGTTCGGCCCGCTGCCGGACCAGTCCATGCACGAGAAGACTGCAGTTTCCGACCTGATCGAAGAGCTGTACACCTTCCTGCGTCAGGCTGACAGCCGCGAGCTGGACCTGCTGTTCACCGCTCTAGACGCCGCTCGCGAAGCTGGCGACAGCGCCAAGGCTGCCGAGATCCAGAGCCAGATCGACAACTACGAAACCCACATCGTACCGATCATCGCAGACATCGACGCTGGCTTCGGTAACCCGGAAGCCACCTACCTGCTGGCCAAGCGCATGATCGAAGCTGGTGCTTGCTGCATCCAGATCGAAAACCAGGTATCCGACGAGAAGCAGTGCGGCCACCAGGACGGTAAAGTGACCGTTCCGCACGCCGACTTCCTCGCCAAGATCGCCGCCGTTCGCTACGCCTTCCTTGAGCTGGGCATCGACAACGGCGTGATCGTTGCGCGTACCGACTCCCTGGGTGCCGGCCTGACCAAGCAGATCGCCGTCACCAAAGAGCCGGGCGACCTGGGCGACCTGTACAACTCCTTCCTGGATTGCGAAGAAGTTTCCGAAGCCGCACTGGGCAACGGCGATGTCGTCATCAAGCGCGAAGGCAAGCTGCTGCGTCCGAAGCGTCTGCCGTCCAACCTCTTCCAGTTCCGCGCTGGCACCGGTGAAGCACGCTGCGTACTGGACTGCATCACCTCGCTGCAGAACGGTGCTGACCTGCTGTGGATCGAAACCGAGAAGCCGCACGTTGGTCAGATCGCGGCCATGGTTGACGAAATCCGCAAGACCATCCCGAACGCCAAGCTGGTCTACAACAACAGTCCGTCGTTCAACTGGACGCTGAACTTCCGTCAGCAGGTCTTCGATGCGTTCGTCGCCGAAGGCAAAGACGTTTCCGCCTACGACCGCGCCAAGCTGATGAGCGTCGAGTACGACGAAACCGAACTGGCCCAGGTTGCAGACGAGAAGATCCGTACCTTCCAGCGCGACGGTTCGGCTCACGCCGGCATCTTCCACCACCTGATCACCCTGCCGACCTACCACACCGCCGCGCTGTCCACCGACAACCTGGCCAAGGGGTACTTCGCCGACCAGGGTATGCTGGCGTACGTGAAGGGCGTTCAGCGTCAGGAACTGCGTCAGGGCATCGCCTGCGTCAAGCACCAGAACATGGCTGGTTCCGACATCGGCGACAACCACAAGGAGTACTTCGCTGGCGAAGCCGCTCTGAAGGCAAGCGGTAAAGACAACACCATGAACCAGTTCCACTAAGAATCGGTTCGCGGCCCTCACCGGCCGCAGGTGTTAACAAAAAGCCTCGGCATCTGCCGAGGCTTTTTTTTTGCGAGCAAGCAGACTGCGTAGACGNGGCGACATTTCGTCGGCACGACCCCTACCTGTCATTCTGTTGTCGCATATCGAATTTAGCGTCATGNCTCCGACAAAAATCGTAATGGAGCTGNGCCGTGACTACTGAGAACAACGACATTTTGTTTGGCAACGGGGACGAGTTGCCCAGTAACCACTCGACGAACCCACACATTCAGGATGTGATCTCTGCTGGCCGTCGAAAGGTAGTGGTTGGCGGCGCAGCCCTGGGAGCCATGGCCTTTCTAGGTGCGACTATTCCCGGACTTGCGCGAGCGGCTGAACCATCCGCGCAAGGACTCAAGGAGCTCCCCTTCCGACGCCGTACCCGTCTGCCGTTTTCGCCAGTGGCGGTAACGCGGGCCGATGCTATTACCGTTCCTGCTGGCTATTCCGCGACCACTTTCATTCCATGGGGCACCCCGATTACCGGTAGCTACCCGACCTGGATGGAAGACGCGAGCAATAGCGCCGAAGACCAGGCTCAACAAGTCGGCATGCATCACGACGGAATGCATTTCTTCCCGATGAACGCAAAACTCGGCGGGCGCCAGAGCGATCACGGCTTGCTGGTGCTAAATCACGAATACATTCAAGCGCCTCTGCTCCACCCCAACGGCCCGACGGTGGTCGATGGTAAGCGTGTCGATGTCGACGAGGTCCGCAAGGAAATCAACGCCCACGGCGTTTCGGTAGTAGAAATCCGCCGNGGCCCGCGNGGCGATTGGTCGGTCTTGCCNACAGCCCGTAACCGCCGCATTACGGGTGCCACGCCGATGCGCATTGAAGGCCCCGCGCGCGGCCATGCGCTGATGCGCACCCGCTACAGCCCGAGCGGCACCTCAACCCGCGGAACCCTTAACAACTGCGCCAACGGGCATACGCCTTGGGGTACCTACCTCACCTGTGAGGAAAACTGGGCAGGTTACTTCGCCACCGCCGACAGCGACCTACCTCGTGAACTTAGCCGCTATGGTGTGCGCGGTAGCGGTCGTTATGGCTGGGAGACAGTTGCCGGCGATGAGTTCGAGCGCTTCAACGCCTCGCGCATCGCGACCGATCCACAAGCGGATTATCGTAACGAGCCCAACACCTTTGGCTGGATCGTCGAGATAGATCCGTTCGATCCGAACTCAACACCAGTCAAGCACACGGCCCTCGGCCGTTTCGCCCACGAAGGACTGGTGTTTGCCCCCGTCAGGCCGGGCCGCCCCGTTGTCTGTTATTCCGGCGACGATTCACAGAACGAATATATCTACAAGTACGTCAGCCGCGACCGCTATCGGCCGCAGCGAAGCGATGGGCGGCTGCTGGACGAGGGGACTCTCTATGTCGCGCGTTTCAACACCGACGGCAGTGGTGACTGGCTCGCTCTCGATCATGCCGATCCGGCCTTCCAGCGGGCCTGCGAGACCGCCGGCGTTCAATTTGCAGATCAAGGTGAAGTCCTGATCAACACCCGTCTGGCCGCCGACATCGTCGGAGCCACCAAGATGGACCGCCCAGAATGGGGGGCGGTTAACCCAGATAGCGGTGAGGTCTACTTCACCCTCACCAACAACAGCGGACGCACGGAAACCGACGCCTCCAATCCGCGAGCACCAAACGCATTTGGTCACATCATTCGCTGGCGTGAAGCGAGCCGCGACTTTGCAGGCACGCGATTCAACTGGGATATCTATTTGCTTGCCGGGCCACAGGACAACAGCCGAGGGCCGAAGGGTCGAGCGCTGGATGAAAGCAACATCATGGCCAGCCCGGATGGGTTGTGGTTCGACGACGAGGGTCGACTGTGGATTCAGACTGACATGAGCGGTAGCCAACTGCGCAGCGGGCCGTTTGGTAACAATCAGATGTTGGTTTCCGATCCCAGAACCGGTGAGACCAAACGGTTTCTCGTCGGGCCTCAGGGCGCTGAGGTAACCGGAATCACAGCTACACCGGACTTCCGGACCCTGTTCGTCAACATCCAGCACCCTGGCGAAGACTCGACCGCGACGAACTACACGAGCACGTGGCCGGACGGGCCGGGTCGCAGACCCCGCTCAGCAACCGTCATCGTCACGCGGGACGACGGAAAGCGCCTGATGTAACTGCGGAGGGGCCAAGCCGCAAGGCTGGCCCCCCATCAATCCACTGACCACACTCAAGGCTCATCTGGTGAGGTGAAAAGGCCCCAGGTCGATATGAATAGCGCCGCGACCAGCGGGCCGATCACGAAACCATTCAGTCCGAACAATGCCAGCCCCCCCAGCGTCGAGATAAGCACGACGTAGTCCGGCATCTTTGTATCCTTTCCAACCAGAATTGGTCTGAGGATGTTATCCACCAGGCCGATTACCAACACACCATAAAGCGTGAGTATCACGCCCTGCCAGATCGCGCCGGTCATCAGGAAATAGATGGCTACCGGCGTCCATATCAGGCCCGCCCCGACAGCGGGCAACAATGACAGGAATGCCATCAGCACNCCCCACAGCAGCGCCCCNGAGATCCCNAGCACGGCNAAGATGATTCCGCCGAGCGCTCCTTGGGTAACGGCGACGACAATGTTTCCTTTTACCGTCGCGCGTACGACTCGCGTGAACTTGCTGAACAGGCGCCGCTTCTGAGCATCGCTGAGCGGAATGGCCTTCCGGATACGCGCCACCAGATCACGCCCGTCGCGAATCAAGAAGAACAGCAGGTACAGCATGACAAAGAAGCTGACCAGAAACTGAAACGTCCCCTGGCCAAAACTGAACGCTTTTGTCGCGAGGAACTGACTTCCCTCGAGCGCCCCAGAGGCCAGCCGTTCACGCATGGAATCGAGGTCACCGAAACCGAAGCGCTGAAGCTGCAGCTGGATCGATTGAGGCAGCAGCTCGCGGAAGTTGACGACCCAGCTGCCGATGTCCAGCTCGCCACTTTCGATCTGCTTGTAGAGGATCGCACCCTCTTGAACCAGCATCCCGGCGATCAGAATCACCGGCAGTACGGCGACCAGCAACGAAACTAGCAAGGTGATCAGAGCTGTCAGGTTGCGTCGCTGGCTAAACCGTCTGTAAAGATAGCGCTGCAAGGGGGCGAAGATGATCGCCAGTATCACCGCCCAGAAGACTGCCCCATAGAACGGCAGCAGGATCCAGCCAAAAGCCAGAGACACCACCACCAGCAGCGCAAGAAAGACCTTCTGCTCGAGCCTCGAATTGTCCATTGTTGACCCTGTCGCTGCGTTTGGTTCTGTTTAGTCAACGAGCGACGGTACGAGTGCGGGTCTGGCAGATGATTCAGTGTCAGGCCGGGGTTAGGCGTACAGCTGACACTGAATTTGATGCGTTACAGCGTCATTGCCGCCAACCAACCAAATGCCAGAAGTGGCAGGTTGTAATGTAGAAACGTCGGCACGACAGTATCCCAGATATGATTGTGCTGACCGTCCGCATTCAACCCGGCGGTCGGACCGAGAGTGGAGTCGGATGCGGGAGAACCGCCATCGCCCAGAGCACCGGCAGTCCCGACCAGACTGACGATCGCCAACGGACT
>JGI25319J35699_1000518_pt1 | contig 21754 bp, 17 predicted proteins | sample AutmiccommuBRH17_FD_35699 | JGI IMG/M metagenome (IMG submission 35699) | reverse complement strand
GGCTAAAAAAATAGCGGAATTTACCGGCTTGCCTTTTATTACTGCTGAAAATAAATTTGAAGCGTTGGCTTCGCATGACGCCATTGTGGAAAGTCACGGTGCATTAAAATTATTGGCAGTTTCCTTAAACAAAATTGCGAATGACATTCGTATGATGGCTTCCGGACCACGTTCAGGTATTGGAGAATTGATTATTCCTGCAAATGAACCGGGAAGTTCCATAATGCCTGGAAAAGTGAATCCTACACAAGCGGAAGCTTTAACTATGGTTTGTGCACAAGTGATGGGTAACGATGTTGCCATTACCATTGGCGGAACTCAAGGCCATTATGAATTAAACGTTTTTAAACCAATTATGGCGGTTAACTTTTTGCAATCGGCTCGTTTACTTGGTGATGCCTGCGCCAGTTTTGATGAACACTGTGCTGTTGGTATTGAACCAAATTATTCGCGCATCACAGAATTGGTAAACAATTCGTTGATGCTGGTGACTGCTTTAAACACCAAAATTGGTTATTATAAAGCTGCTGAAATTGCCAATACCGCCCATAATAACGGAACAACTTTAAAAGAAGAAGCCGTTCGTTTGGGATATGTGACTGCGGAAGAATATGATGCTTGGGTAAAACCATCAGCAATGATTGGTACGCTTAAATAGTTTTGAATTTTGAATTTTGAGCACAAAAAAAGCATTGAAAATTTTCAATGCTTTTTTTTATGATTTATTTTTTTGATTTAATTCAATAACTCAAAAGACTGCTTGGCAATTTCAACCTCTTCGTTGGTTGGCACGATCAAAATCTTTGTTTTTGAATGTTGTGTATGAATTTCAGTAAGTTCTTTTGCCCTGATATTGTTTTTTTCTTCATCCATTTCAATTCCGAAATAGTCCATATTTGTACAAACCAGCTTTCTTATAAAACTTGAATTTTCGCCAATTCCCGCAGTGAAAATAATGGCGTCCAAACCGTTCATTGCGGCAGCATAAGCGCCAATATATTTTTTAATTCGGTACGCATTCATATCCAATGCCAACTGGCATTCCTTATTTCCTTTTTCAGCTTCCGATTCAATGTCTCTCAAATCGCTGTAGCCCGTTAAACCAAACATACCGCTTTCTTTTTGAAGCAAATTATTGACTTCATCAAGCGAATAACCTAGATTATTGACCAAATGAAAAATAATGGCGTGATCAATATCGCCGCTTCGCGTTCCCATAATCAATCCGGTAACCGGTCCGAAACCAAGCGTGTGATCTATGCTTTTTCCGTTTTTAACCGCTGTCATACTGCAGCCATTTCCCAAATGAATGGTGATTATTTTTGAATTATCAATTCCCAGATGCGCAATGGCTTTTTCAGAAACATATTTATGGCTTGTTCCGTGGAAACCATACAAACGAATGTTATTTTCGACCAAAAATTTAGTCGGAATGGCGTATTTATAAGCTTCAACCGGAATGGTTTGGTGAAACGCCGTGTCAAAAACGGCAATTTGTTTTGCATTTGGAAAAAATGATTCCGCAACAACAATGCCTTCGTAATTCGCCGGATTATGCTGTGGTGCCAAAGAAAATAATTTCTTTATTTTGTCTTTAACAACTTGATTGATAATGGTTGTGTTCGAGAAAGTACTTCCGCCGTGAACAACCCTGTGACCCACCGCCACTATTTCTGAAGTAGATTTTATAACACCCACTTTTTCATCCAATAAAAAGTTGACGACTTTTTCCAGACCAACAGTATGATTTGGAATATCCAACACCTCATCAATTTTGGTATGATTGGATTTATAATGGATTTCAGCATCTTTTGAACCAATCCTTTCCACCAATCCCGAACAAATAACTTCCTGTTCAGGCATCCTAAATAACTGGTATTTAATAGATGAACTGCCTGAATTAATAACTAATATTTTCATCTGTTAAATTTTATTTTTTAATTGGAACAGATGCTGTTCGCCATTAATTATTTCTTTATGAGTCAAAATTTGTACTGCTCGTTTCATTTAAAATCCTTGTGCTTGTATTGCTGTTAATATTACGGTATTAAAAATATCGTCTACCGTGCATCCTCTGCTTAAATCGTTTACCGGCTTGTTTAAACCCTGTAACATTGGGCCGATTGCCAATGCGCCAGTTTCTCTTTGAACTGCTTTATACGTGTTGTTTCCTGTATTTAAATCGGGAAAAATTAATACGTTTGCGCGTCCTGCCACTTCAGAATCGGGCATTTTGCTTTTTCCTATAGTGGCATCAACTGCAGCGTCATATTGAATTGGACCTTCCACTTTTAAATCTGGTCGTTTTTCCCTGACAATTTCGGTAGCTCTTCTCACTTTTTCTACATCTTCCCCTTTTCCTGAATCACCGGATGAATAAGAAAGCATTGCTATTTTTGGCTCAATTCCAAAATTTATGCTTGAATCGGCAGAAGAAATTGCAATTTCCGCCAACTGTTCAGAAGTAGGGTTTGGGTTGATGGCGCAATCACCAAAAACAGAAACTCTGTCTTCCAAACACATAAAAAAGATGGAAGAAACCACTGAAACGCCCGGTTTGGTTTTTATAAACTGCAAAGCTGGTTTGATGGTGTGCTGCGTGGTATGCGCTGCGCCGGAAACCATTCCATCTGCCAATCCTTTGTGCACCATCATCGTTCCGAAATAAGAGACATCGCCCATTAAATCCTCCGCCATATCAATGGTCAAACCTTTATCTTTTCTAAGTTCAAATAAGGTATTGCTAAAATCCTGATAATATTCAGATTCTATTGGATTGATAATTTTCACTTTATTCAAATCCAATTTCAGCCCTAAATGAAGTATTTTATTTTCAATATCGCTTTTATTGCCCAAAATTGTTAAATCAACAATATCACTTTGAACCAATCGGGTTGCAGCTGTTAAAATTCTGTCATCATTTCCTTCAGGAAGAACGATACGTTTACGCACCGTTTTTGCCCGTTTCAATAAATTATATTGAAACATTCTTGGCGTAATACCACTGCTTTTGAAGGTAATTAATTTCTCATTCAGCTTATCAAATTCAACATATTTGTCAAATGTGTTTAAAGAAATAGTAATCTTTTCTTTGTTTTCGGCATACATATGAGAACGAACCGCACCAATTTTATTGGCCACATCAAATGTTCCTTCACCAACGGATAATATTGGAACAATTTGAGACAAACCTTCTATTAATCTGATAATAGGTTCCTCAGGAAGAATTCCGCCAGTTAAAACAATACCTGAAATTGCAGGATAATTGGTCGAAATATTGGCCTGTAAAGCCCCTAAAATGATGTCGGCCCTATCGCCTGGCGTGATAATCAAACAATTTTCTTCCAACTGTTTTAAATAGTTTCGCAATTGCATTGCCCCTACTTTAAAACTTGTTGTCTGGTTATTAATAAGTTCTTTGCCAAACAAAATTTTGGCATCAATGGCTTTTGCTATTTCTTTTATGGTTGGATTGTTTAAAGCTGGTATTAGTGGAATTACATTGACAAAAACATCTTTTGGCAGGTTTTTTTCAACACCATTTTTTACAATTTCAATATTTTTTTCCTGAACTTTGTTTGCAATAACTGCCAAAACTTCCACTTCTTTTTCTCTAAATGAATCATAGGCCAAATGCAGTCCTTCAATAAATTCTTCCAAAGTTTTCCCAACACCGCTTGATACGATAATTGCCGGAATTCCCAAATTTTTTGCAATTAAAATGTTCGCATCCAATTCAATGGCCATTCCTTCTCCAGAAAAGTCAGAGCCTTCAACCAACATAAAATCATTTTTTTCTTCTAAGGCTTTGTATTTTGATATGATTGTGTCGAATATCTCGCCTTCTTTCCCATTATTCCGCATATTTATAAATTCGCTGCGCGTAAAAGCATAAGCATCATTTGGATTGATGTCCAATTGAAAATGGGAAATAATGGTATTGATATGGTTGTCTTTTTTTCCTTTCTTGACATTGTCGATAATTGGCCTAAAATAACCAACTTTTGCTGTTTTACCCAACAGCATTCTCATCAACCCTAAAGTGATGATTGACTTACCACTGTTAGCTTCACTTGTTGCTATATATATGGCTTTCTTCATTTTTTAAATTTTGTGCAAATATACGCTATTTACGTATTATTTATATGATAAATATCCTAAATAACGGCATTTTCCATAAGTTTGACTCAATATAAAAAGTCTGTTTTATCCTTTCTAAAATAGCCGTATATTTGGGCTAAGATATTATTGTAAATATGACAACGTTAATTACCAATATTAAGGAATTGCTGCAGGTTGAAAGCGTGCCGAAAAAAATGGTTTGCGGGACAGCTATGAAATTTATTCCCACCATTAAAAATGCTTTTTTATTGATTGAAAATGGGGTGATCAAAGATTTTGGCAAGATGGAAAATTTACCCATTATTTTAGCTGAAAACACCATTGATGCAAGTGGAAAAATAGTGCTTCCCGCTTGGTGCGACAGCCATACGCATATTGTTTATGCCGGAAATAGGGAACAAGAATTTATTGATCGAATAAATGGCCTTTCCTATGAAGATATTGCGAACAATGGCGGCGGAATTTTAAATTCAGCCATAAAATTGCAACAAACTTCCGAAGAAGATTTATACCAGCAATCTGCAAAAAGATTAGAAGAAGTGATGAAATTGGGCACTGGTGCCGTTGAAATAAAATCGGGTTACGGGTTGACAAAAGACGCTGAATTAAAAATGTTGCGCGTTATAAAAAAATTAAATGAAAACTATCCAATTACCATTAAATCCAATTTTTTGGCGGCTCACGCCTTGCCTTCGGAATTTAAAAACAACAAAAGCGGTTATTTAGATGTTGTGTTAAATGAAATTCTACCGGTTGTGGCAGCAGAAAATTTAGCGGAATATATTGATGTTTTTTGCGAAACGGGTTATTTCTCTGTTGATGATACCGATCGAATCCTTGAAGCCGGCGCAAAATACGGACTGATTCCGAAAATTCACGTGAATCAATTTACGGCCATTGGCGGTGTTCAGGTTGGCGTTAAACACAAAGCGCTTACAGTTGATCATTTGGAATTGATGCGCGATGAAGATATTGAAGTTTTAAAAAACACCAATACTATGCCTGTTGCATTACCGTCGTGTTCCTATTTTTTAAACATTCCTTATACGCCGGCAAGAAAAATAATTGATGCAGGTTTGCCTTTGGCCTTGGCTACCGATTACAATCCGGGCTCTACGCCATCGGGAAATATGAACTTTGTAATTTCCACAGCTTGCATTAAAATGAAAATGACTCCGGAAGAAGCCATCAATGCGGCAACAATTAATGGCGCTTATGCAATGGGACTGGAAAAAACCCACGGAAGCATTTGCAAAGGAAAAAAAGCAAATTTCATCATTACCAAAGAAATTCCAAGTTATGGATTTATCCCATACTCATTTGGAAATCAGCATATTGATAAAGTTTTTATTGAAGGAAAAGAAATTTAAACCTCTCTTTTTTTATCGTAGGGAATGCTGCTCAATATATGGTTTATGGCCACTACCCTGGCATAGGTTTTTTTGTTTGCCTTAATAATTTTCCAATCCACCACGCCTTCTTTTGTTTTGGCAAACATTTTATTTTTATAGTAGGTATAAACATCCCATAATTCTTGAGCTTTTTCATCAACCGGCGTTATTTTCCATTGTTTTAATGGATCGCCTTTTAATTCCTCGAAACGTTTTTCCTGTTCTTTTTTGGAAATGGACATATAAATTTTTACCAAATGAATCCCCGATTCCGTAATCATTCGCTCAAAATCATTTACCTGATTCATAAAAATTTCATACTCCTGTTGGGTGCAAAAACCGTTTACCGGCGCAACTACTGCCCTATTGTACCAACTTCTGTCAAAAAAAACGATTTCTCCGGCTTTTGGAAATTGAATAACATATCGCTGAAAATACCACTGGGTCCGCTCATCTTCCGTAGGTTTTGGCAAAGCCACTATGCGGTAATGACGTGGATTCATCCGCTCGGTTGCACGTCTTATTGCACCGCCTTTTCCTGCCACATCCCTGCCTTCGAAAATAATCATAATTCGTTCATTTTCTTCAATGGCCCAGGTTTGTAATCGAATCAATTCAACCTGAAGTTTTTTTAATTTATTTTCATATTTAACATAGCGAACCGCTTTCTCTAAATTATAGGGCTCTTTTGAAAATAAAGCTCTTAAACCCTTATTTGTATTAAGAATTTCAACATCTTCTGCGGTTAATTTATAAGATTTCATAATTAATCTATTTGTTTTGCTGATCGGTAATAACGCATCACAATATTTGGATCTGGAAACAATATGGTTGATGCATTTTCTTTTCCTTCATAATTAAATTGGGACAATACATATCTGATACTTTCCAAACGCGCCAATTTTTTGTCGTTTGCCTTTACGGTGATCCACGGACTGTAGCTGGTGTGTGTTCGGCTGTACATTTGTTCTTTATAATGCGTATATTGATCCCAAAGTTCCTGACTTTTTTGATCTACCGGACTAAATTTCCAACGTTTTAAAGGTGTTGCAATTCGCGCATTAAAACGGGACAATTGTTCTTCTTTTGAAATAGAAAACCAAAATTTTATCAAAACCATTCCGTCTTCATACATCATATGCTCAAATTCGGAAACCTGAACCATAAAATTTTGATATTGGGTTTCTGTGCAAAATCCCATCACAGGCTCAACAACAGCTCTATTATACCAGCTTCTGTCGAAAAATACAATCTCCCCCGTGTTTGGCATTTCTTTAATATACCGTCTAAAATACCATTGTCCACGCTCAATTTCAGTCGGTTTTGTTAAAGCCACCACATTCATGGCGCGCGGATTCAAATGCTCTGTAAACCTGCGAATATTCCCACCTTTTCCTGCGGCATCGCGTCCTTCAAAAATAATGGCCACACGCATTTTATTTTTAACAATCCACTGCTGAAGCTTCACCAATTCAATTTGTAAATTCCGCAGTTCTTCTTCATAAAACAATCGTTTTGCTACCTTATCAAAAGGAATATTTTTTTGCTTAATTAGTTTTAAAAGCTCTTGGTTTGAAGACACTCTTTCAAAATCTTCGATGGTCAATTTAGGAGTTTCTATCATTATGATCCATTTTTTCGTATGTTAAACAAATTTCGGGGTCGCTCATTGGCTGCAGTTTTGCATCAGAAGGCGAAAAATAAGGAATTCCCAGTCCCAGACCTCGCAAAATAAATAATAATCCGATGATAATCACAAAAACAGGGATAATTTTTTGAAATTTAGCACGCAAGGATACGCTCACAAAATTTCCCAACAACACCGCTGCGGTCATCATAGGAATTGTTCCAACGCCAAATAATGCCATATAAAAAGCACCCTGAACAGGATTACCTGTTGAAATTGAGCCGATTACCGCAATATAAACCAAGCCGCAAGGCAGAAAACCGTTAAAAAAACCAATTGAAAATAAGGCTTTATTGGTTTTTTTATTCAGATAAATTCCGAGATTGTATTTTACCTTGGCAATAATTTTATACAGCGGTTTTGAAAAATTATATTGATTAAAAATTGATACCGGTGTTAGGATGGCTACAATCATAATAACGCCCATTAAAATTGACAAGCGTTGCTGAAAACCTGCCAAATACAATCCCTTTCCTATAAAACCAAAAAGCAAGCCAATGATAGAATAACTCAACAATCGGCCAAAATGATATAGGAATGTTTGGAAAATTAACGATGTTTTTGATTCTCGGTTAACCGGAATAATGAATGCAATTGGCCCACACATTCCAATGCAGTGAAAACCGCCTGCCAAACCTAAAATAAGTGCAGTCCAAAGCATATTAGTACCTTAATTTTTCCTTAAACAAATAAGTGTTGCTGTTAACAGACCATTCAATTTTTACATTCCAGATTCCCTGCACCAAATTATCATCCGAAATTAAAAAGTCAGTGGAGGTTAATTTTATGGGTAGCTGAAAATCTATTTTATCGTTCGATGGTCTTTGAAATGAAATTGTTCCCGCTATTTTTTCCGGCTCAAATTCCGCAGGAAATTTAATTAACAAGCCTTCGGCAACTTTTGTTAAAGTGATATCTTGTTTTAAGGCTGCGGCTTTATTCAATTTATCAATTTCCTGTTGGTAATTCATTTCATCTTTATAATAATCATCGGAAACCAAATGATGGTCATATTCAGGCAAAAACGTGGCCTTGAATACGAAAAACATAATGAATATGATAAATGCCGACAATGCTAAAATTATGCCTGTTGGCCAACTGATTTTAAACTTCATCTGTTTACATTTTATTTTTTAGCGGTAACATCTGCTGCCTGCCTGCCGGCTGGCTGGTTCGCCATTAATCATTCTACTGTGTATCAAAATTTGTTGTGGCTCGGTTCATCTAATTAATTTTTATGGGTCCTGCAAAATTGGTGGTGGTTGCTTCAATCAGTTTCCCCTCTGAATACACCCCGATTTTTAACTTTTCATTTGACGAATTTAGGTCTTTTTTTTCAATTTCAATAAACAAGGTACCTTCCTTCAACCCTTGTTTTTCCACTTTGGAAAGTCCGCCAATCATATCAACTTTTCCGTTATGTGAAATTAATTTAATATCAATATTCTCAATATTTTTATTGGTTTTGTTAATCAATTTAAAGGTATAAACATTTTTTACGCTTGTTTCTGTAGTTTGAAATATTTGCCCCGGCAATCTTAAAATAGTGGCTTCCACATCATTTCGCAAAAACAGCATCGTAATAAGGACAACCACCAATACCGATAATAAACCTGAATAAGCTATTAAGCGCGCATTAAACTTAAATTTTTCCTTTTTTTCGATATTGTCTTCAGAAGCATAACGAATCAACCCTCGTTCATAACCAACCCTGTCCATAATTTCATCGCAAGCATCAATACAGGCGGTGCAATTGATGCATTCCAATTGCGTTCCGTTTCTGATGTCAATTCCAGTTGGACAAACCTGAACGCATTGCATACATTCAACACAATCCCCATAACCGGATTCCTCACGATTTTCACCTTTACGTACAGGTTTTCTGCCCTTTTCGCCCTCGCCTCGCACAAAATCATAAGCCACATTAATGGACTTATTGTCTAAAAGAACGCCTTGCAATCTGCCGTATGGACATACGATAATACAAACCTGTTCCCTAAACCAGGCAAAAACAAAATAGAAAACCATTGTAAAAACTAAAAGCTTTACCAAAGTCCCAATATGGTTAAAAGGACCATCGGTGATGTGATCAATTAATACATCGCTGCCAATAATATAAGCAAAAAAAACATTGGCGATGATAAATGATATCAGAAAAAAAGCAAACCATTTTGTAACGCGTTTCCTGATTTTTTCCGCATTCCAAGCTTGCTTATCGAGTTTAATTTGTTTGGTTCTGTCACCGTCAATAAAATATTCCACTTTTCTGAAAATCATTTCCATAAAAATAGTTTGCGGACAAATCCATCCACAAAAAATTCTGCCAAAAACCACGGTGAATAAAATGATAAACACTACGCTTACCAGCAATGAAATGACTAGCAAATGAAAATCTTGAGGCCAAAACGGGAATCCGAAAATATGGAATTTCCTTTCAATAACGTTAAAAAGCAAAAACTGGTTGCCGTTAATTTTAACAAATGGCGCTGCGAACATAAATGCCAATAGCACCCAACCCACCATTGTTCTATAGTTGTAAAACTTTCCTTTTGGTTTCTTCGGAAAAATAAAATATCGTTTTCCGCTTTCGTCTATGGTCCCAATGGAGTCTCTAAATTTCTCTTTATTTTCTGTTTTCATCCTAAGTTTAAAAGGCAATTCAATATTTTTTATCAATTTGTAAAATTAAGATTAATTAATCAACCTCTTGGTTACAAATGCAACAAAATAAATAAAACAGGGCATTATTTTCCAATCATATTTAAAAGCAAAAACCCTCAAAAGAGGGTTTATCATTTTAAATTTAATTCTCTCTATTATTCCGCTGGCCAAACAATATCTCCTTCTGCCGGTTTTGGCACTGCCGGCGTTGTGCCCTGCATAGAAATAATATAACTTGCCAATTGAATTCTTTCTTCTCTTGTGATGGTGCTTTCCCAAGCAATCATTCCTTTTCCTGGTCTTCCTCCATTGGTTAAGGTGTTAAATATATTTTTTACGTCACCTCCTAAGATCCATTTATTGTCGGTTAAATTTGGGCCAATACTTCCGCCTAAATCCGCCAAATGGCAAACAACACAAGTTTTTGCAGTAAACAGCTCTTTTCCTTTTGCCAAATTTTCAGCATCGGTAAAAGCAACAATGTTGGCATCATCAAATAACTGCGGATTTGCAGCTTTATAAGCTTCAATTTCAGCTTTTGCATTGGTCATTTCATCATTAAACTCGTCGGTTTGACTGTATTTATTGAAACCAAATGTCATTATTAAATAAAAAATACTGATGGCTATGGTGATGTAAAAACCAGCCAACCACCAAGGCGGCAAAACATTGTCGAGTTCCTTAATGCCATCATAATCGTGATCGAGCATAATGTCTTCTTCGGTTCCTAAATCGTGCGCTTTGGTCATAGATTTCATAAATCTCTTCCACCACGATGTATTTTCTGAATTCTTATTCATAATTATTTTCTTTACTGTTAGTGTCGTTATCTAAAGGCAATTGGCTTATTTCATCGATATTTTTTTTAGGCATTTTTATGACAATGATTAACATCGTAACAAAAACGATAAAAAACAGCAACAATGAAATTATGGGATAAATTTCGATCCCTTCCATTCCATCAAAATTATGTGATATAAATCTTAACATTCTTATTATTTTTTTAATGCAGTTGGAGCATTTGCTTTAATATCAGTTCCCAAACGCTGTAAATAGGCAATAAGCGCCACAATTTCCTTATTCTGAATATTGCTTGAGCCATAATTTTTTACATATTCAGGATCTTGCCTTAAATTATTTTCCACTTCCTTAGCCTGAGTTAACAATGCTTGTTTGGCACCACTAATTTCTTCTTCGGTATAAGGAACACCCAATGTGGCCAGTCCTCTCATTTTACTTTCCAAATTTGAGGCATTCATATCATTTTTAATTAGCCAAGAATAACGTGGCATAATGGAGCCTGGCGATGTAGAACGCGGATCTAGCATATGGTTAAAGTGCCAGTTGTCATTGTATTTTCCTCCAATTCTGTGAACGTCAGGCCCAGTTCTTCTTGAGCCCCACAAGAATGGGAAATCGTAAATAAACTCGCCAGCTTTTGAATATTCCCCGTAACGTTCAACTTCTGAACGGAATGGACGAATCATTTGAGAGTGGCAATTGTTACATCCTTCACGAATATAAATATCCCTTCCTTCCAATTCCAATGGCGTATATGGTTTTACGCTTGAAATTGTAGGTACATTTGATTTAACGAGCAACACAGGAACAATTTCAACCAAACCTCCAATTAAAATGGCGACAGTGGTTAATATGGTAAACAATACCGTTCTTCTTTCTAACCAAGTATGCCATCCTTCACCGGCAATTCTTTGTCCGCTAATTTTTTTCAAAGGCGCTGCTTCAGCCAATTCATCTTCAACAGGAGAACCTGCTTTGGCCGTTTTTATAATGTTAATTGCCAATAAAATAAATCCTGTTAAATACAGTGTACCACCAATTGCACGCATCATATACATAGGAATAACTTGCGTAACGGTCTCTAAAAAGTTACCGTAAACCAATGTTCCATCGGGATTAAATTGCTTCCACATAAATGCTTGCGTAAAGCCTGCTACATAAAGCGGAATTGCATAAAATAAAATCCCTATTGTGCCTATCCAAAAATGTGCATTTGCCAATTTTTTCGAATATAATGGAGTTTTCCAAAGTTTTTCGGCCAGCCAATAAACAATACCTGCAATCATAAAACCGTTCCAGGCCAAAGCAGCAATATGTACGTGACCAACAATCCAATCGGTATAATGTCCAATGGCATTTACATTTTTAAATGATAACATAGGTCCTTCAAAAGTGGCCATACCGTAACCTGTAATTGCAACCACAAAGAATTTTAATACCGGATTTTCCCTAACTTTATCCCAAGCGCCACGCAAGGTCAGTAATCCGTTAATCATACCTCCCCAAGACGGAAAAATTAACATTACAGAAAATACAGTTCCAAGGTTTTGAGCCCATTCCGGCAAAGCGGTGTATAATAAATGGTGAGGGCCAGCCCAGATATACAAAAAGATCAAAGTCCAAAAGTGAATAATGGACAATCGATAAGAATAAATTGGTCTGTTTGCAACTTTTGGCACAAAATAATACATCAGTCCCAAAACTGGCGTGGTCAAGAAAAATGCCACTGCATTATGTCCGTACCACCATTGAATAAGTGCATCTTGAACTCCTGAATAAACCGAGTAGCTTTTAAACGCCGATACAGGCATTTCCAAATTGTTAAAAACGTAAAGTACCGCAATGGTTATAAAGGTTGCAATGTAAAACCAAATGGCAACATAAATATGGCGTTGTCTTCTTTTGAGAATTGTTCCAATCAAATTGATGCCAAAAACCACCCAAACTACCACAACAGCAATGTCAATAGGCCACTCCAATTCAGCATATTCTTTTGATGAAGTAAACCCTAAGGGCAGTGTAATTGCGGCTGCAACAATGATTGCCTGCCAGCCCCAGAAATTAATTCTGCTTAAAACATCGTTAAACATTCTCGCTTTCAGCAATCTTTGGGTAGAATAATAGACACCTAAAAAGATTCCATTACCCACAAAAGCAAAAATTACCGCATTGGTATGCAAAGGCCTCAAGCGACCAAAACTTAACCAGGAAATGGAATTACCCGATCCTGCAAATTCCAATAAGCCTGGATAAATAAAAAGCAGCGCTACTGTTAGCCCTACCAACATCCCTACAATTCCCCACAGAATTGTTGCCCAAAGAAACATTTTTACGATTTTATTGTCATAATAAAATTGTTCTTTTTCCATACTAGTTTGATTAATTAATTGTTAGTTATTTTTGATTGATTCTTGATTGCTGTTTGGTTCTTTTTTGTCATTTTTCTTAGCAATGACCAATTCATCATCAAACAACATACGGACTGAAGGCGTATAAGTATCCTCATACTGCCCGGACTTAACAGACCTGATAAATGCATAGAAAAATAATAAAGCAACAATAATACTAACGCCTATTGTGATATAAAGTACCTCCATTTTTTAGTCAATAAAAATTAAAGCTATTAGATTCATACAAATATAAATTTTACTTCCGAAAATAAAATGACATTTGTCACGCAAACTTAATGCTTTTTCTGCTTTTAGCTGAACTCTTTCAAATATTTTTTTGCTGCAAGATTTGTCATTATTGTCACGAAAATCACAATACTTATGGAACTTACAGGCATCAAAATAGCTGCAATTATTGGTGTTAAAACACCTGTTAACGCAAAATACAACCCTATTACATTATAACAAAAAGCCAATATAAAACTTGTCTTAATAATTGTCATTGTTTTATTTGAAATGGTTAACAACTTGGGCAATTTGTTAAAAAATTTCGCATCTAAAATTCCATCACAAGCAGGTGAAAAAACATTTACATTCTCGGAAATGACGATTCCGACATTGCTTTGCGCCAAGGCACCAGCATCATTTAATCCGTCGCCAACCATCATCACTTTTTCTCCGTTTTGCTGCAATTTTTTAATATATTCCAATTTATTTTCGGGCTTCTGATTAAATTGAAATAAAGTGTTTTTAGGCAGTAATTTTTCTAGATATTCTCTTTCCCCATCATTATCACCTGAAAGTATCACCAATTTGTATTTTTTTGCAAGTGTTTCAAAAACCTCTTTTGTTCCTTCCCTATAACTATTTTTAAAAATATAACTTCCTTTAAACTGATTGTTTATTGCAAGATGAATGGCGGTTTCATTGGTTTCAGAAGAAGTTGCGCCAACAAAACTTGCAGAACCTAATTTAATATCCATCGTATTTAAAACTGCGTGAATTCCTTTACCAAGTTGTTCCTCAAAATAAGTCGGTTTTTCTGTTAAAATTTCTTCCTGAATATGACCATAAACCAATCTGCTTAAAGGATGGTTTGAAGCCCTTAAAACACTTTTAACAGCTCTTATTTCCTCTTTACTTAATGATTCTCCTCTGAATATAAGATTTGATTTATCTGCAGAAGTGATGGTACCGGTTTTATCAAAAATAATGGTGTCAACTTTAGCAAGGTTTTCAACGGTTTCCGCATTTTTCAAATAAAACTTTCTATAGCCAAAAATTCGCAGAATATTGCCGATGGCAAATGGCGCAGACAGTGCCAAAGCACAAGGACAAGCAATAATAAGTACAGCGGTAACCACATTAAATACCATTGAATGATTGTGAAAATACCAAAATAGTCCGCCTAAAAATGAAATGGTTAAAATATTGATCGTGAATAGCTTACTTATTGTGTCGGTGATGTTTTTTATAGTGTGCTCAGATGTTTTGTTAAAAACATCATTGCTCCACAATTGCGTTAAATAGCTTTGTGAAATGGTATTGATTACCTCCATTTCTAAGGCGCCTTCGGTTTGTTTTCCACCCGCAAAAAGTTTGTCGCCCGATTGTTTGCTAACCGGCATCGATTCGCCAGTCACAAAACTATAATCAATTGACGCATTTCCGTTGATCAAAATGCCGTCGACAGGAATTAACTCCTGATTCCTGATCAATAACCGATCGCCTTTTTCAATAGCTTGTACCGGAATATTTTTTTCTATTCCATCTGACAACTTTGTGACCGCAATTGGAAAATATGATTTATAATCGCGTTCAAAGGACAAAAAGTTGTAGGTTTTTTGCTGAAAAAATTTCCCCAAGAGCAAAAAGAACACCAAACCCGCCAAACTGTCAAAAAAACCTGTGCCAATATCAAATGCAATTTCAATGGTACTTCTTATAAACAAAACAGAAACTCCCAAAGCAATTGGAACATCAATATTTAAAATTTTATGTGAAAGTCCTTTATAGGCGGAGATATAATAATTTTTGGCAGCATAAAAAACTACCGGAATGGCCATTGCAAACATTGACCATCTAAACACGTGCTTGTATTTTTCCAGCCAAAACTCATCCGCATCAAAATACTCCGGAAAGGACAGCAACATAATATTACCGAAGCAGAACGCCGCAACAGAAACCTGATAAATCAATGTTTTATCAACCTTATTTTTTTTGGCATCCGCATCATCCAAACTTATATAGGGCTCATAACCTATGGAAGTCAATAATTCTGCCAGTTGTTTTAAATTGGTTGCTTTGTTTTTGAACGTAATTCTTACGGTTTTCTTGGGAAAATTAACCATGGAAGTGGTTACGCCACTGTTCAATTTGGTTAAATTTTCAAGAATCCAAATACAAGAACTGCAATGAATGCTCGGAATAAAAAATTCAACTACGGAAGTTTCGGTATCATTAAACTCCAACAATTTTTCAATGATATCTTCATTTTCCAAATAATTGTACTTGCCTTTTATGTCGGATGGAATTGTTCCGGGAGTTGATTGCAAATCATAATAGCAACCTAACTCGTTGATGCTTAATATCTCATAAACTGTTTTACAGCCATTACAACAAAATTGTTTTTCATCAAAAAGTATTGTACTTTTACCACAAGATGCTCCGCAATGATAACAACTGTTTATATCCATTCTAAATTCTAATTCCCCGCAAAAATATTCATTTATTATTTTCTAAATATGACAATTATCATTTATTTTTGTACCTTTACAAATGTTACTACTTAACTAAATCCTTTTTTAATATGTCTAATTGTTCCCATTGTATTATGAAGCGATTTAACGCTCTTAAAACTTTAACGCACGACGAATTAGAAAGATTTTCAGATCACAAGACATCCCTAATCATAAAGAAGGGTGANAATTTAATGACTGAAGGTAATTCTATCAACGGATTATATTGCATTCAGGATGGAAAATGTAAGTTGACTAAATTGAACACAAATGGTAAAGAACAAATCATAAAATTTGTTAAAGGCGGTGACATATTAGGGCACCGCTCCATTTTAAGTGAAGAACCGGTTGGATTAAATGCCACTGCTCTGGAAGATATGCGTGTTTGTTTTATTCCTAAAGGCGACATTTTAGAATCAATTAAAGACAATCCCCAATTTTCCTTAAATTTAATCAAAAATATTTCCCTTCAGTTAAGCCACGCCAATACCGCTATTTCACAAATGGCCCAAAAACCAGTAAAAGACAGATTAGCGGAGACTTTGTTAAGTTTGGAAGAAATATTTGGGGTTGACAATGAAGATTGCATAGATGTCATTTTAACAAGGGAAGAAATTGCAAATACCATTGGAACTGCCACTGAATCGGCCATACGTTTGTTATCAAACTTAAAAAAGGATGGCGTAATTGATTTGCTTGGCAAAAAAATTAAAATTTTAAACAAAAATGCACTAAAAAATATTTCTGAAGGTTATTGATCATTGATTCTCTTTCATTAAAAAAGCCTTTTAGATTTTGTCTAAAAGGCTTTTTTTGAAATGATTTTGTTTTTATTGTGCCATCATAGATGCTGCAATGCGCTTGTAAATACCGGCTTCCAATTTAGAACGAATTGCTGAAAATGCTTCAATAGTTATTTTAACATCTTCTAAATTATGTGTTGATGTTGGAATCAGTCTCAAAATAATCAATCCTTTTGGAATTACGGGATACACTACAATGGAACAAAATATGCCATAATTTTCACGTAAGTCATTTACCATTGCCATTGCTTCAGGAATATCGCCTTCTAAAAACACAGGAGTTACACAAGTGTTTGTTTTTCCTATATTAAAACCTTGCTCTTTTAAACCATTTTGAAGTGCGTGAACATTTTCCCACAACTTTTCTTTAAGTTCGGGCATAGTTCTTAACATATCTAAACGTTTTAACGCGCCTATTACCATTGGCATTGGCAAAGATTTGGCGAACATTTGAGAACGCATATTGTATTTTAAATACTGGATAATGTCATTATCTGCCGCGAAAAAAGCACCAAATCCGGCCATAGATTTAGCAAATGTTGCAAAATAAACATCTATGCCATCTTGCACGCCTTGTTCAAAACCTGTACCTCTTCCATCTTCTCCTTGTGTTCCGAATCCGTGCGCATCATCAACTAAAAATCTAAAGTCATATTTTTCTTTAAGCGCAACAATTTCTTTTAATTTTCCCTGCTCACCACGCATTCCAAAAACACCTTCAGAAATGACAAGAATCCCGCCATTTGTTTCATCAGCAATTTTTGTGGCTCTTTGCAAGTTTTTTTCTAAACTTTCAATATTGTTGTGTTGAAATGTAAATCTTTTCCCGGGATGTAATCTAACACCATCAATAATACAGGCGTGAGCATCCATATCATAAACAATAACGTCATTTTTAGTAACCAGTGCGTCAATGGCAGATACCATTCCCTGATAACCGAAATTTACCAAATAGGCAGATTCTTTATGTTCAAATTCTGCCAATTCTTTTTCTAATTGTTCGTGGTATTTTGTGTGGCCCGACATCATTCTCGCGCCCATTGGATAAGCCATACCATATTGTGCGGCTGCTTCGGCATCAGCCTTTCTTACTTCTGGGTGATTTGCCAATCCGAGATAATCATTAATGCTCCAGGTAATTACATTTTTACCGTTAAAAGTCATTTTGTTAGAAATTTCACCTTCTAACTTTGGAAAAACATAGTATCCTTCAGCTTGTTCAGCCCATTTCCCTAACGGACCTTTATCTTTTACAATTCTTTCAAATAAATCTTTCATTATATCTTTTTTCTGTATAAAAAGTGATTTATACTAATTTCATTTTTAAGGCTACAAAGTAAGTGATTATTTTTATGCTAATCAAATGTTATGAAACAAAAAAAGGGTCTGAAAATTAATTTACAGACCCTTTTTTGATATGTTTATACGCTACTTAATATATTCCACTACAGCCAAAGCTTGTTTTTCTGAATCAAAAAAACCTTGCTCTTTCATCCATTCATCGCTGTAAATTTTTTCCATATAACGAGAACCGTGATCCGGCAAGATTAAGACAACTTTAGAATTTTCGTCAAACATTCCCTGCGCAGCGTATTGCATTGTTGCCTGCATTACAGCACCACTTGTATAACCGGTAAATAAACCTTCCGTAAGCGCAAGTTCTCTGGCTCTATGAGCTGCAGCTTCATCAGTTACTTTTTCAAAAACATCTATAGCATCAAAATCTGTGGCAGTAGGAATTAAATTTTTTCCCAACCCTTCAATTCTATACGGATAAATTTCATTTTTATCGAACTCACCTGTTTCCTTAAATTTCTTTAAAATTGATCCAAATGCATCAACACCCAACGTTTTAATATTGGGATTTTGTTCTTTTAAATATTTAGACACGCCTGAAATTGTTCCGCCTGTGCCACTTGCAGCAACCAAATGTGTAATCTCGCCATTGGTTTGATTCCAAATTTCCGGTCCGGTTGAACTATAATGCGCATCTACATTTAATTTGTTAAAATATTGATTGATATACACTGAATTTGCAGTTTCTGTATGCAATCTTTTAGCAACTTGATAGTATGAGCGCGGGTCGTCTGCATCTACGTGTGCAGGACAAACATATACTTTAGCGCCCATAGCTTTTAACATATTTATTTTGCCCGGTGAAGCTTTAGAACTCACTGCCAATATACAGTTATACCCTTTGATAACACTTACCATTGCAAGGCTAAATCCTGTATTACCAGAGGTTGTTTCTATTATTGTACTTCCTGGTTTCAAAATCCCCTGCTTCTCAGCTTCTTCAATAATATGCACGGCAATCCTATCTTTCATAGAATGCCCAGGATTAAATCCTTCATATTTTACATAATAATTGCCGGGAAGGTCTTTGGTGATTTTGTTTAACTTAATTAAAGGAGTATTGCCTATTAGGTCTAAAATATTGTTACTTATACCTATATTTTCTGCCATTTTTTAAAATTTAATTCAGATATAATATTTTAAATACGAATTTATGAATAATAATCTATTGTGCAAATTTAATAATTTTTTTTAAATTTTCGTTCTTCCTTCCAAATCAATCACAAAACTGTAATCCCTTGCCGTTTCTTTTAAGGAATCAAATCGCCCTGAAGCCCCGCCGTGCCCCGCTTCCATATCAATATGCATCACTAAAATATTTTCATCAATTTTTAATTCCCTGAGTTTGGCAACCCATTTTGCAGGTTCAAAATATTGAACTTGTGAATCGTGCAAGCCTGTTGTAACCAACATATTAGGGTATTTTTGTTTAGAAACATTGTCATAAGGCGAATATGATTTCATATAATCATAATAAACTTTTTTATTTGGATTTCCCCATTCATCATATTCTCCGGTAGTTAAAGGAATGCTTTCATCTAACATTGTGGTGACAACATCTACAAAAGGCACTGCAGCAATGATTCCGTTAAACAATTCAGAATTCATATTAATGACGGTTCCCACCAATAAACCGCCCGCAGAACCGCCGCTTGCATATAAATGTTCGCTTGAGGTATATTCTTTTTCGATTAAAAATTTCGCGCAATCAATAAAATCTGTGAAAGAATTTTTTTTATGCAATAATTTGCCTTTTTCATACCATTTTCGACCTAAATATTCGCCTCCTCTCACGTGGGCGATTGCAAAAACAAAACCTCTGTCCAATAAACTTAAACGTGTTGTGCTAAATCCGGCATCAATTGAATGTCCGTAAGAACCATAACCATACAATAACAAGGGTGTTTCTTTGGACAGCGGCGTATTTTTATGATGCACCAAGGAGATCGGAATTTTAGTTCCGTCTTGTCCTGTTGCCCAAACACGTTCACTGATATAATTGTGTTTATCGAACTTTCCGCCCAACACTTCCTGTTCTTTCTTTATTTCTTTTGTTTTTGAAACCACGTCAAAATCTATGATTGAACTTGGCGTTGTCATTGAATTATATCCGTAACGAATCACATTGGTTTCAAATTCCGGATTGTTATAAACTCCTGCTGAATACGTTTCCTCTTCAAAAGGAAGGTAAAAATCTTCTGTTTGGTCCCAACGGATAATTCTAATTTTATTCAACCCGTTTGATCGCTCTTCAACCACCAAAAAATCTTTAAAAATGGAAATATCTTCCAACAAAACATCTTCCCTGTGCGGTAAAACCTCCACCCAATTTTCTATGGAAGTTGCCTTTTCCGACGTTTTCATCAATTTAAAATTGGTCGCCTTGTCTTTGTTGGTTAAGATATAAAAATCGCCGTTGTAATGCGCAATATCATACTCTAGATATCTTTCTCTTTTTTGAAAAAGTCTGAATTCTCCAGTCGGATTATCGGCTTCCAAAATGTGATATTCGGATGAAACTGTGCTGTGCGAGCCAATAATGATATATTTTTCTGATTTTGAGGCATAAACAAATGCATTAAACGCCTCTCCCTTTTCACGATAAACTTCAATATCTTGTGAAGGATCAGTTCCCAAGACGTGACGAAATATTTTTTCGCTTCTTAAAGTTTTTGGATTTTGAAGCGTATAAAAAACTGTTTTATTGTCGCTTGCCCAAGCCGCGCCTCCTGTGGTGTTTTCAATCTTTTCCGGAAACAACTCGCCTGTTTCCAAATTTTTAAATTGCAAAGTATACTGTCTTCTGCCAACGGTATCAAAACCATAAACAGCCAATTCATTGTTTGGGCTGATGGACAATCCTGCCAGTTTAAAATGACAAAATCCTTTTCCAAGTTCGTTTACATCGAACATAATTTGCTCGGGTGTTTCTAAACTTCCTTTTTTACGTGAATAAATTGGGTATTGGTTGCCTTTTTTAAATCGGGTGATATAATAATAGTCCTTTTTTTTATAAGGAACCGACTCATCATCTTCCTTAATGCGCGATTTCATCTCTTCAAACAAATCTTCCTGAAATTGTTTGGTATGAGCTGTTATGGCTTCATAATAAGCATTTTCGGAATTTAAATAATCTATAACTTCTTGATTTTCCCGATCATTTAACCAATAATAATTGTCAATTCTCACATCCCCGTGAATTTCCAACTCCTTCGCTATCTTTTTCGCTTTTGGGGGCAAAATATTTCTCTTCGTCATCTAAATAATTTCAATATTTTGCAAAAATAATCAATATGAGTGAGTAAAATAGGCAAATGCCTTAAAAAAGTTTGTATAATGAAAGGAAAAGAAACAAATTTAACAAAATGAACATTGGATTTCAGAAGCTATTATTCATTAAAAAAAGTATCGGTAAAACCAATTAAATACACTTTTTCCTGAGCTCTTGTAACTGCGGTATATAACCATCTTAAGTATTCAATATTTTGTCCGTCGGGTAAATAAGGCTGCTCAATAAATACCGTTTTCCATTGTCCGCCCTGAGATTTATGGCAGGTAACGGCATACGCAAACTTAATTTGAAGCGCATTGAAGTATTTATTTTGCTTAATGGCCAATAACTGCTTGTATTTGGATTTTTCCTGAGCATAATCTTTGGCAACTTCTTGATACAATTTGTTAGATTCATCATAGGAAAGCGACGGAGATTCTGAAGTTAGCGTATCCAATAACAATACGGTTTCAAATGGTTTTTGATCCGGATAATCGATCATCCTAATTTTCACTTCCGCAAATCGAAAACCAT
>JGI25319J35699_1000513_pt1 | contig 21887 bp, 21 predicted proteins | sample AutmiccommuBRH17_FD_35699 | JGI IMG/M metagenome (IMG submission 35699) | reverse complement strand
CCGCCGGCGAGTGGGGGGCACGTTCGCCGCGTTGCTCCTCGTCGCCGCGATGGCGACCCCGCTCGCCTTCAACCTCCCCGGCCGCTCCACCGTCCTGGCCACCCCCAGCCCCACGGCGACGGCAACGCGGCTGGTCCCCGACATCTGCAAGGACCCCGTCCCGAGCGCCTCACCCCTGGTCGACGGCGACCTCCCCGACGGCGCCACCCGCGTCTGGCTGTGCGGGCGCTCCGACACCGGCTCGGAGCTGGAGCTCGTGGGGCTGCCCGACCCCCTCGTCGAGGGCGCGGGCCAGGCCGTGGCCGCGTTCAACGCGCTGGAGAAGTCGGAGGGCGTGCTCGACTGCCTGCCCAACCCGCTCGACTACACCGTCGTCGTCGAGTACCCCGACGGCGTGCACCGGGCGCTCCGGATCGCCGGCTGCGGCGACCTCCGCGACGCCACGGGCATGTTCGACATCTTCCGCGCCGACGGCGCCGGATACCTGGCGGAGCTGCAGGCATTGTGGGCCGCCGAACGCGCCCAGACCGAGTTCGCGTTCACCGGCGCCGACGTCTGCGACGCCTCGTACTCCTCCGTCCTGCGCCCCATCGAGGCCGACGACCTCGCCCGGGCGGTCGCCTGTGGCGCGGACGGGTCGGCGGCGGAGCTGGAGGATGACCTGACCTCAGACATCCTCGCCGAGCTGACCGCCGGGACCTCCGTGACCGGCGGCGACGCCCTCTGGGGCGCGCCCCTGCCGGACCTGGTGCTGCTCACCGCGACCGGAGATCCGGTGGCGCTGCACCGCGAGAGCGAGGGCGTCTACTGGTGGGACGACGGGTACGCACGGTTCCGGTGGGGGCCGATCGACCCGGCCCTGGAGGCGCGCATCCTGGAGGCACAGGGGCCCGACGGGGGTCCCACGCCCACCGGCACGCCCATGCCCAGCCTGCCGGAGGAGCCGCGCGCCGGCCTCGTGTCCCAGGTGTGCGACGACATCCAGTCGGGCCGGATCGCCGCCGAGGATCTGGCCGACACCGAGGAGGTGCCGCAGGGGGCGACGCGCGCATGGCTGTGCGGTGATCGTTGGGAGACCTTCGGCGGCGTCGGCCCCCTCGAGCCCTTGAGCACCGACCCCGACCGGGTGGCCGCGGCCATCAACGCGCTGCCCAGCCCCGACTACGAGGCGTGCACCGAGATGGGGGGCATCACGTACCACGTGGTGCTCGACTACCCCGACGGCGACCGCCGGATCGTGTCGGCGGAGACCGTCAACTGCGAGTGGGTCGGCGGGTGGGGCAACCGCGCGGGCGGCGCCCAGCTGCTCCAGGACCTGCTGCCGTTGTGGGCCGCCCAGCGCGAGGCGGCGCCGGAGCCGTTCGTCGAGGAGGTCGACGTCTGCAGCGACACCGCTGCGCTGGTCGGGCTCAACTCGCTGGGCCCCGTGGAGCGCGGCTCGCTGTACCGCGGCGTCGTGTGCGGGCATCCCGCCGACGCGGCCGACGGAGAGGACTGGATCCAGCGCGAACTCCCCGGCGACCTGGTGCTCGCCATCTCGCAGGCCCAGCCCGTGCCCGACCAGTCGGGGGTGTTCACGCAGGGAGGCGCGTACCTCGTCCTGATGAACCAGTTCGGGGACCCGGTGACGTACGCGGTGACGCAGCCGGCGGGGGAGAGCCCGCAGATCCGGACCTGGGAGTGGGTGTGGACCCCGGGCGCCGACCTCATGCCGCTCTGGGTCGAGACGCTCGCGGGGCTGCGCCTCGAGTGAGGCGCCGAGGGCTTAGTTGAAATGTCAATATCCCTGTGGGATAGTTGACATGTGAACAACCTCGCGATCATCGTCTCGTCCACCCGTCCGCAGCGCATCGGCGGGCGCGTCAGCGCCTGGGCCCGGGAGATCCTGGCCGCCGACTGGAACGTCACGATGCTCGACCTCGCCGAGATCGACCTGCCGTTCCTGGACGAGGACGCGCCCGCCGGCTCGGGCATCTACACCAAGTCGCACACGCTGGCGTGGAAGGCCGCCATCGACGCCGCCGACGCGATCGTCGTCGTGACGCCGGAGTACAACGGCTTCTTCCCCGCCCCGCTGAAGAACGCGATCGACTACCTCTACGCGGAGTGGGAGGGCAAGCCCATGGCGCTGCTCGGCTACGGCTTCGGCGCCGGCCAGCGCGCGACGACCGCACTCACCCAGCTGCTGCAGAACGTGAAGGCCGACGTCGTGGGCGCGACCGGCCTGAAGTTCACCGAGGACGTCAGCATGGAGGGCGAGGTCACGGCTGGCGCCGCCAAGGTCGCGGAGCTGACCGCGCTGTCGGAGAAGCTCGCCGACGCCGTCGATTCGGACGACGCCGCCGCCTGACCGCGGACCGGCCGGCGGCGACGCTCAGTCGTTGCCGCTGGCCGGGGGCGCGCCCAGCGCCTCGATCTCGTCGAAGAACGCGTCCGGCACGTCGGCCGCGACCAGGCCGGCGAGCGCGTCGAGCCGCGCCAGCGACGGGATGCCCACGACCGTGGTGTCGACGAGCGGGTGCCTCGTCGAGAACTGCAGGGCTGCCGCGGCGAGGTCCACGCCCGCCTCCCGGGCGAGGTCCCGGACCCGCGACACGTGTGCCGCGAACGCCTCGGGCATCTGGTGATACCCGTAGGTCGCCTCGCCGTTGGCGAGGGTCCCGCCGCCGAACGGCGCGGCGTTGAACACCTGCATCCCCAGCTCCCGCGCCCGCTCGAACAGGGGCTGCGCGGAGCGGTCGACCAGCGTGAACCGGTTGTGGTTGAGCACGACGTCGAACAGCCCCGTCTCGACGTACGCGCGCGACTCCTCCAGCGGCCCGTACGCGATGCCGATCGCGCCGATGACGCCCTCGTCGCGCAGCCGCACGAGCTCCGCCACCGGGCCGTCGGGGGCTAGGGCCTCGGCGACGGAGATCGTGAACGGGTCATGGAACTGGTAGAGCGGCAGCCGGTCCAGCCCGAGCCTCTCGAGCGACTCCTCCAGGGAGCGACGGACCCGGGCGGCGTCGAAGCCGCCGGTGACGGGGTCGCGGTCCGCCTTGGAGTAGATCAGCGTGGCCTCGGGCAGTCCCCCGGCGCGACGGATCGCGTCGCCGAGCAGGGCCTCGCTGCGCCCGTCGGCGTAGTTGTTGCTCGTGTCGACGTTGCCGAGCGGCGAGGCGAGCAGGGCGTCGGCCAGCGCCTCACCGTCGGGCCGTTCGCCGAGCCGCGACGCGCCGAGCGTGACGGGGGAGAGTGCCAGGGCCATGAAAGTGCTCCTCACAGTGATGGGTGCGTACGACCCTAGACGACGGTGGCGTCGCTCCGGCCGCCGTTCAGATGCTGTTCAGAGCCTCCTCGATGCGCCGTGCCGCCGCGGGCTGCAGCTCGCCCTTCTTGACGAGCTCGTCCAGTTGCCTGGTGATCTCCCGTACCTGCTTGTCAACGTCCCCGTCCCCCTCCTGGAGTTTCTTCTCCAGGTCGTCGAGACGCTTGTGCAACTCCTCGGCCTTCTTGGGCAGAAGGCTGCCGTCCGCCGCGGCGTCGTCGATCACCCGGCGGGCCTCATCGAGTCCGCTTCCGGTCGACTCCGGGCCGGGCTCATCATCCGGATCCGCCGGCGCTGGCGCGCTCGTGGGCGGGGAGGGTGGGGGATCTGCGGGGGACTCTGACGGGGCGGTCGCAGTCGACTCGGCGGATGACTGGTCCCCGCCCCCGACGGTCCCCCGGTCCGGAGCGATCATCTGGATTCCGATCGCCACCACGGCGGCGAGGGCGAGTGCTGCCAGGATCGCCGGCACGACCCAGCGCCGGGCGGCTCCGCGGGTAGGAGGAGGGTAGGTCGCGGGGTGCCCCGGCTCCGACGAGCCGCGTGGCGGTGCGCCGGTCGGCAGCGGCACTGTGTGGCTGGGCTCCGCGGACACCGGCATCGGCCGCGTCGCCTCCGGGCGGGACAACGGCACCGTGGCGGTCTCCGGGACGGCGGGGGAGGACAAGGTGCTGAGCTCGTCGCGGACCTCGGACGCCGACGAGGGGCGGTCACTCGGGTCCTTCGCCAGCAGCCGGTGTACCAGTGCCTCCATGGCCAGACTGATCGCGGGCCGACGGTCGCGCAACGCCGGCGGGGCCGACGCCACGTGCTGCTGGATCACCGACAGCGGGTGCTCGCCGGCGAACGGCGGATGACCGGTCAGCATCGTCGTGAGGACGCACCCCAGGGCATAGAGGTCGCTGCGCTCATCGGCTGGAGCGCCGGAGGCCTGTTCGGGCGACAGGTAGGCGGCACTGCCGAGAACCGAATTCGTGGCGGTGAGCCCGGACCCGTGCGCGAGCCGGGCGATACCGAAGTCGACGACCTTCAGATCACCCGAGGTGCTGAGCATGAGGTTGCCCGGCTTGATGTCCCGGTGCACCACCCCTGCCTGATGCGCTGCGGCCAGGCCGGCCGCCACCTGGGTGGCGAGGCGGGCCGCCTCCGGCTCTCCCAACGCGCCACGATCTCTGACGATCTGTTCCACCGTCGGCCCGGCCAGCAGCTCCATCACGATGAACGGCGCTCCCGCGTGGGTCCCCACGTCGAAGATCGTCACGATATTGGGGTGCTGAAGAGCAGCCATCGCCTCCGCTTCGCGCCGAAAGCGCTGCAGCGCCGCGTCGTCGGCCGTCGTCATTGCTCCGAGGAGCTTCACCGCGACCTCACGCGCCAGCACAGTGTCCCTCGCGCGCCACACCTCGCCCATGCCGCCGGCCGCGAGCCGGTCACGCAGCAGATACCGCTCCGCGAGCAAGGTGCCTGGTTCCATGCCACCATCCTGCCCCAGGGAACCCCATGGTTCCCGCCGGCGGACAGGAGCGCCGACTCAGCGCGCGAGGACGGCGTCGAGTCAGGACGTCACGTCGGCGGAGCGGAAGCGTGCCCACGCCAGCGAGCCGAACACCGCGACCCAGGCCACCTGCACCAGCAGTCCCGACGCCAGCACGCTCCAGTCCACCTCGATGCGCAGGAACTCCGCGAAGTCGAACCAGTGGTGCGTCAACAGGTACGGGTGGATGGCGGCCAGCTGGGGCAGCGAGTCGAGGACGGTCGACACGACGGAGACCACGACCGTGGCTGCCATCGCCCCGACCGGCACCTCCGTCAGCGTCGAGATGAACACCCCGACCGCCACCAACCCGGTCAGCGACATCGCCACGTAGCCGGCCACGCCGAGCATCCGGCCGATCCCGTCCCCGAGGGACACCGTGGTGCCCGACAGCAGCGTCAGCTCGCCGAGGCCGAAGAACACGCCGCCGGAAGCCAGCGACATGGCCGTGATGACCAGCACCGCCGCGACCGCGAATGCGAGCGCCACCAGGGCCTTGGCCACCAGCAGCCGCGTCCGGGCCACCGGCAGCGTCAACAGGTAGCGCAACGTGCCCGCCTGGGCCTCGCCGGCGATGGTGTCGCCGGACGTGATGGCGATCGTGAGCGGTAGCAGGAACGGCAGGCACATGAACAGGGCCGCGACGACGAGGAACAGCCCGTTGCCGGTGACCCTGCCGATGAAGCCCGGCCCCTGGCCGTCGAGCCCCTGGCCCTGCGCGATGAACAGCACCACGGACAGCAGCACGGGTACGGCGGCGAGGCCGGCGAGCAGGGCGAGTGTGCGGCGTCGTCCGAAGAGCAGCGCGAGTTCGCTGCGCAGCAGCCGCCCGAAGGATCCCCTAGCGCGCGACATCGAAGCCCTCCCCGGTCAGTTCCACGAACAGCTGCTCCAGGCTGCGTCGCCGGACCTCCAGCCCGGCGAGCGGGACCCCGGCGTGCACCAGGGCGGCGGAGACCCGCTCCGGCTGGATCGCGCCGAGCCGGGCGGTCAGCTCGCTGCCGTCGACGGTGACGTCGGCCAAGCCCAGCTGGTCCAGCACCGCCGCGGCCTCCGTCGCGCGGTCGGGCGTGGTGGTGACGACGACGCGGGGGTCGTCGTCGACGGCCAGGTCCTGGCGCTCGGCCTGAGCCAGCAACTTGCCCCGGCCCATGATCCCGATGTGGGTGCAGACCTGGTCGATCTCGGCGAGCAGGTGCGAGGACACCAGCACGGTGGATCCCTCGGCGGCGAGCTCCCGGATCAGGTGGCGCACTTCGCGCGTGCCCTGCGGGTCGAGGCCGTTGGTGGGCTCGTCGAGGACGAGCAGTTCGCGGGGCCGCAGCAGCGCCGCGGCGAGGCCGAGCCGCTGCTTCATGCCGAGCGAGTACTGCCGGTAGCGCTTCCGGGCGGCCGCGGTGAGGCCGACGCGCTCCAGCGCCGTCTCGATCCGTGCCCGCGACGTGGCCGGGTCGGCGGTGGCGTCGCACGCGTCGAGCCGGGCGAGGTTGGCGCGCCCGCTCAGGTACGGCTGGAAAGCCGGTCCCTCGACGAGCGCCCCGACCCTCGGCAGGACGCTGCCGCCGGCGGCGGGCATGGGCTGGTCGAGGAGCCAGGCCGCGCCCGCCGTCGGGCGGACGAGACCGAGCAGCATGCGGATGGTGGTGGTCTTCCCCGACCCGTTGGGGCCGAGGAAGCCGTAGACGGCGCCGCGGGGCACCACCAGGTCGATCCCGTCGACGGCCACCTGGCCGGAGCGGAACCGCTTGGTGAGCCCCTCGGTGCGGATCGCGGGGGCGCTCACGCCATCGCGCGCAGGGTCTCGGCGGGCACCGCGCCCACCAGGACGCGCCCGTCGTCGGTGATGAGGACGCTCAGCAGCGTCGAGCTGAGCAGCCGGCCCTCGGGCACTTCGGCGGTGAGCTGCTCGAACAGCGCGCCCGTGTCGAGGTCCATGCCACCGGCGCCGTGCTCGGGCTTGAACTCCTCCATGAGGTCCTCGGCCTCCTCGGAGCCGGTGAAGTCCTCAGGCATGCCGCCCATGGCGGTGGGATCCTGCGCCAGCATGGCCGCGACGTCGACGCCGGCCAGCTCGATCACGGTCTCCCAGCCGGTGCCGTGCACCGTCGGCTCGGGATGCTCGCCCTCGTGGGCCGGCATCTCCGCGGGCATCTCGCCACCCTCGGCGGGGGCCGGCACCACGACATCGCGCTGTGTGGCGCTCGCGGGGGCCGAGAACTCGAACACGGACTCGGCCGGGGCGGAGAAGTCGACGTCGGTGAACGACACCTCGACGGCCGGCGCCGTCTCGTCCTGCGTGCTCCACGTCTGGACGCGCAGCGGGGTCATCGTCTCGCCGTCGACCGCCAGCACGACGTGGTCGACGAGGGTGCCGTCGGTGTCCGGGGTGACTACGAGCTGGTAGGCGTCGCGGCCGGCCACGGTCACCTGCGAGTCGACCCGCACGCTCGAGTGCTCCTCGACCTTCGCCAGGGCATCGGCGGCCGCCTCCTGCGGCGTCGGCAGCTCGGCGCGCTCGGCCAGGACCTTCGCCCGGGCTTCCTCGCCCATGGCCTCGAGCCGGGCGCGGTCGGCGTCGCTCATGGTGTAGCGCACCACTTCGTCGTCGGCGCTGGAGTAGGTCCACACGTCCGTGCCGTCGGCCACGACGGAGTACTCGCTCATGGTGCCCAGCAGGGACACCCGGGCCCGCTCGTCGCCGTCGGTCCACAGGCGCAGGGTGGAGCTGCCGCCCAGCAGCGACATCGGGTCGGCGCCGGAGGCCTCGGTGAACAGGAGGTCGGGCAGGCCCAGGCGGGCGGTGTGCACGACGGTGCCTGACATGGCCTGCGCCTCGGCCTCGAGCACGCGCGCCACGAGCTCCTCGGCCGTGAGGTCGGGCAGGTCGCTGCCCTCCCCGGAGGCGAGCAGCGGCTGCGCGATGAGGCCGATGGCGACGGCGGCGGCCATCGCGGCCGGGGCCAGCCACGGGGAGCGGAACGGGGTTCGACGGTCGGTCATGCCCCCACGGTAGACCGGCGTCGCTGAGAGGACGCTGAGAGAGCCGGTGCCGCCTGCCGGGGCGCTGGCAGGATGGGGGCGTGCGGGTACTGGTGGTCGACGACGAGCGCGGGCTCACGCGGACGCTCCAGCGCGGGCTGACCGCGGAGGGCTTCGCCGTCGACACCGCCCACGACGGCGACACCGGCCTGTCGCTGGCGACGCACGGTGACTACGACGCGATCGTCCTCGACGTCATGCTGCCCCGCCGCAACGGCTACGACGTCGTGGCCGCCCTCCGCGACCGCCAGGTGTGGACCCCGGTGCTGATGCTGAGCGCGAAGGACGGCGAGTACGACGTGGCGGACGCCCTGGACCTCGGCGCCGACGACTACCTGACCAAGCCGTTCTCCTTCGTGGTGCTGGTGGCCAGGCTCCGGGCGCTGGTCCGGCGGCCGGTGGGGTCGCGGCCGGCCGTGCTGTCGGTGGGCAGGCTGGAGCTGGACCCCTCGGCCCGCACCCTGCTGCTCGACGGGCAGCCGGTGGAGCTGACCACACGCGAGCTGGCGCTCCTGGAGTACCTGATGCGGCACGCCGACCGGGTCGTGGGCAAGGTGGAGCTGCGCGACCACGTGTGGGACGGCACCGGCGAGGACCTCAACGTCGTGGAGGTCTACGTCGGGTACCTGCGGCGCAAGCTCGGCCGCGACGTCGTCGTCACGGTTCGCGGTGCCGGCTATCGAGTGGCGGGCTGAGCCGTGGCCGGCTCGGGCCGACGGTGGGGCGGGCTGTCGCTGCGGCTGCGGCTGACGCTCGTGACCGCGGGGCTGGTGGCGGTCGGGTTGGCGCTGGGCGCCGTCGCGCTGACCTGGGTCGTGTCGACCAGCCGGATCTCGGCGCTTGACGAGGCGGCGGGGGAGCGGGCGGCGACTGTGTCGCGGCTGGTGGCCGACGACCGGCTGCCCAGGTCGCTGCCGGTGACCGAGCCCGGCGAGATGACGCAGGTGCTGGACGCTGACGGCAGGGTCGTCGCGAGTTCGGCGAACGCCAGCCGGACACTGCCCATCCTCGACGGCCCAGACCTCGCGGCGCTGCGCGCGGCGGGCCCGGCGACGTCGCGGACGGCGTACGACGAGCGGGCGCGGGTCGTCGCGGCCCCGGCGTCGTGGCGTGGCGAGCCGGTCACCGTGGTGGTGGCGTTGCCGCTGCGTGATGTCGAGGGTGTCGTGCGCGCGCTGCGGGTGTCGCTGATCGGCGTGGTGCCGACGCTGACGCTTCTCCTGGCCGGCGTGATCTGGTTCGCGGTGGGGCGCGCGCTGCGTCCGGTGGAGGAGCTGCGCCGCGCGGCGGCCCGGGTCGCCGTCGAGGGCGGGCCGGGTGCGCTCCCCGTGCCGTCGGCCGACGACGAGCTGGGCGCCCTGGCTCGGACCCTCAACGAGATGCTGGACCGGCTGGACCGCGCGGCCGCGCGGCAGCGCGGGTTCGTCGAGGACGCCGCGCACGAGCTGCGGTCGCCGCTGTCGTCGCTGCGGGCCAGCGTCGAGGTGGCGGTGGCCCACCCGGAGGCGGTGTCGGCCGCCGACTTGTCAGCGGAGCTGCAGCCCGAGGTGCTCCGGATGCAGGCCCTGGTCGACGACCTGCTGCTGCTGGCGCGGGTCGGCGCCGCTCCGTCGGCGAGGCGCCCGGTCGACCTGGCGGCGGTCGCGGCTGAGGTGGTCGCCGCGGTGCCGTCGGAGGTTCCGGTCGACCTGCGAGGCCACGGGATGGCGTTCGGCGACGCGGCGGCGCTGGGCAGGGTCGTGCGCAACCTGGTCGAGAATGCGGTGCGGCACGCGAGCGGCGCGGTGCGGGTGACGGTCACGGAGGGTGGTGTCGTCGTCGAGGACGACGGGCCGGGCGTGCCGGAGGGCGAGCGTGAACGGGTGTTCGAACGTTTCGTGCGGCTCGACGAGGCGCGGGAGCGAGGCGCCGGAGGGACCGGGCTGGGGCTGTCGATCGCGCGGGAGATCGCGCGCGACCACGGCGGCGACGTCACGCTGGGGGAGTCCGAGCTCGGCGGACTCGGGGCGAGGCTGAGCCTTCCCGTCGACGGCGACGCCGCGGTGTGAGCCCCGTCAGGTCGTGGCGGGCTCGGGCTGCCGGTGCCGGTAGGTCCAGGAGGTGAGCGCGGTCCCCAGCCCGACCAGCAGCACGCCCAGGAAGATGTGGAGGGAGGTCGAGCCGGCCACACCCAGGCCGTACTGGACGCTGGCCGCGACGGCCACCGCGACGGCGAGGCCGACGTTCACCGGCCCCGCCGTGCGACGCAGCGCGACGTAGACGACGGCGGCGGCGACGCACACGGCCAGCGTGATCCCGGCCATCACCTCGTGGTGTCGGCGGTAGCCGGTGTCGCCGCCCAGGAACGCGGCGGCCCACCCGGCCTGGGCGATCAGCAGGCTGATCACAAGGGTGGCCACGCTGCGCAGCGCGATGAGCCGCGGGGGTGGCATCTGTGGGAGGGCCATGGACGCCACTGTGCCAGAGTCAGGGGCTGGTCACCGGGTCTGGCGCGAGACCATCTCGGCGATCCATGTGGGGGCCAGGCCGGGCGGCGGCTCTTCAGGCGTCCCGCCGTTCGAACCAGAGCCAGGCCAGGGTGAGGACCGCGACGCCGGCGCCCGCGGCGAGGAACATCCAGGTGGGGATGAACAGCGACGCTGAGCTGACCACATAGGGCGCGAGGAAGCCGATGTAGGTCAGGCTGTAGACGACGGCCGTCGTCGGGGCCATCAGGTGGGGCGGCGTGTGGTGCTCGACGATCGTGATGCTGCCCACCATGAGCAGGCCGTGCGCCGCCCCCAGCACGATCGCCGCGGGGGCCAGCCAGAGCGGATGCGGGGACAGGGCGGCCGCGGTCGCGATCAGCATGCCGACGCTGAGGACGGCCATGCCCAGCGGTGGCGTCCGGCCGGGATCGAGGTGGGCGTAGCTCCGGACCGACGGCTGAACCAGCACGCTGGTGCCGAGCGTCAGTCCCGCGGCGAGGCCCGCGGCCGCGATCCTGGGCAGGCCGGGGACGGGGCCAACGAGGGCGGGGATGACGGCGAACGCGACCGTCGCCGCGCCGAACACCCAGGGCGCCGACGGCACGATCAGCTTCCAGAACCACCCCTGCATCACGTGCGCCGCGGCGGTCGCGACCGTCGGCGTGGGCTGCTCGGACGTGTCGAGCTCCGGCGCGTTCCAGACCCAGGCAGCGGCGACCGCCTGGGCGACCAGGTGGACCACGTAGGTGAGCTGCAGTGGTGCCGGGAACCACTGCGCAAGGACGCCGGCGACCATGGGGCCGATCGCGAAACCGGCCGTCAGCGCCACCGTGGACCGGCGGGCACCCGTGCCCACAGGCAGGCCGGCGGACAACTCCTTCACCCACGCCGTGCCGGGGGCCATGACCAGGCCGACCCCGATCCCTGACGCGATGCGACCCGCGAACAACAGCCCAGGGGAGTCGGCACCCGACAGGAGCAGGACGCTGCCCGCGAGCATCAGCACCGACGAGATCCGCACCCACGGCCGTTTGCCCGTGTGCTGCGACACCCACGCCGCCGCGAGCATGGCGGGCACGAGCCCGCCGACGTACGCGGCGAACATCCCGGTCACGAGTTGCTCCGACAACCCGCGTTCGTCGCGGTAGGCCAGCAGCATCGGAGCGAACTGGTTGGCGCCCCACCCTGCGGCCATCATCGCCAGCGCCACCCGCCGCCAGCTGCGGGGGGTGGCGCCGGCGTGCAGGGCTTCCATGGGTTCATCCTCCCCGATCGACGGCATCAGGCTCGGCGCGGTCACCGGCTGGTCAGTCCAAGCCGAAGTACCCGGGATCGGCGAGGATCGCCGGTACAGCGCCACCGACATCAGGTTCTTCCACTCCCGGGTGCGGAACCCGTCCTCGTCCAACTCGACGATGCGGGCCCCGGGGATCGCTGTGAGGATGGGGGAGTGGGTCGCCATGAGCACCTGGATGCCGTCGTCGCGTAGCTCCGCCAACAGGTTGGCCACCTTGACCTGGGTGAGGAACGAGAGTCCGGCCTCGGGCTCGTCGAGCACCAGGAGGCCACCCCGGCGCGACAGATGCACCAGCTTGGTGCTGAGAAGCTCGGTGAAGGCCTGGCCGTGTGAGCGTTCGTGGTAGGGGCCGTCTGCCCCCGGGTTCTGCTCGAGGAAGGTCAACAGGCCGTGCATGGTCTCGGCGCGGAGGAAGTAACCCCAGCGGGAGTGGGCCAGGCCGCGAACCAGCCGAATCCTCTCGTGCAGCGGCGACTCGGTGGGGCGCAGGGACGGCCGGACGTGCGTGCTGCCGCCCTCGGGACTCAGCCCATAGGCGATGGCGATCGCCTCGATGACGGTCGACTTCCCGACCCCGTTTTCCCCCACCAGCACCGTCAGCTCGGACAACTCGAGCCCGTCGCGCAGCAGCTGGCTGACCGGGCCCATGCTGAAGGGCCAGACGGAGCCGTCCGCGATGGTGTCGCCGATCACTTCACGGATGGGCAGTGAGCTGAAACGGGTCACGGGGCCAGGCTAGAGCCAAGGGCCGAAGGGAGACCGCCGACCTCCGAGCTCCCCGCTAGATGTGAGCTTCACACGTGTGTGAATGTTTCACCATGACGCCATCGTCTTCGCGCCCTGCCACCGGGACGTAGCCCTCCGACAGGTACAAGTTTCGGGCGTGGTTGTCGGGCTCGACCGACAGGCTGAGCGTGGCGATGTGCCGAGACGAGGCTGTTGCTCGTAGGCGTTGTAGCAGAGCTCTGCCGATCCCCATTCGACGGTGACCTGCGCTCACCCACACAGACACTTCTGGAGTCCGCTCGTCGACGAATCCGTAGCCGGCATCGTCGTGCGGCAGGAATAGGGCCCATGCCGCCCCCACCGGAACCCCGTCGTCCTCGGCAACCCAACCAAAGTCCCCTCGGTCGAACCGCACGTCGAGGTAGTGGCGGAATTCGCTCCGTTCGAGAATCTCCTGCTCGGTGAACCGTGCCTCCTGCCAATTCAGGTTTCCCAATGTCGCAGCCAGGAGCAGGGACCGATCGTCGGACCGTAGCTCGCGGACGCTGAATGAACCGGTCACGCGGAAAGCCTAGAGGTACCTCCATGGCGGAGGCCGAATTACACCGGCGTAACCTGTGCACAGCTGTGCGTAACCCTGTGGACAACCCGCTCAGGCCATGCCGGCCAGGCGCGCCAGCGCGGCGGCGGCCGCCCCGACGACCACGACCACAAGGTAGGGCGCCCGCACCAGCAGCGCGACGGCGGCCGCCCCCAGCGCGACGACCCGCGCGTCGAGAACGATGGACGTCCCGGACACGAAGGTGTTCACCGCCACCAGGGACGCGAGCAGCCCGACGGTGACCCCGTGCGAGAGCGTCGACACCCACGGGTTCTCCAGCCACGACGCCGGCAACAGGTAACCGACGAGCTTGGTCACATACGCGATCGCGCACGCGGCGAGGATCCACAGCCACAGGTTCACGGCCGCACCGCCCCACTCCCGGCGCGACGCCGGTGCTGTGCGGCCGTCATGACGAGGGCCACCGCCGCCGCGATGATGATGGGGATGCCCGGCGGGACGACCGGCGCCACCGCGACCGTGACCACCGCCGCGACGACCGCCACCGCCACCGGGTCCCGGCCCCGCAGCCGCGGCCACAGGAGGCCGAGGAAGGCCGCCACCGCGGCGCCGTCGAGGCCCCACGCCGCCGGGTCGCCCAGCGCATCGCCGACGAGCGCCCCGACCACCGTGAACAGGTTCCACAGCACGAACACCGCGAGACCGCCGGCCCAGAACCCGCGACGCTCCTCGTCGGCGTCCTCCGCGGCCGAGGCCGTGGCGATGGATTCGTCGATCGTCACCTGCGCCGCGGCGAAGCGCCGCCAGCCCCGCGGCCGCAGCATCGCGTTGGCCGTCACGCCGTAGATCGCGTTGCGCACACCCAGCAGGGAGGCGGCGGCGGTCGCGGAGCCGAGCGACCCGCCCCCCGCGACGACCCCGACGAACGCGAACTGCGAGCCGCCGGTGAACATCAGCAGGCTGAGGGCCGACGCCTGCGCCACCGACAGGCCCGCCGCGACCGCCAGCGCCCCGAACGAGATCCCGTACAGACCGGTGGCGACGCCGACCGACAGCCCGCGGCGCTGCGCGGGGGTGAGCACGACCGTCACGCCCCGGACCTCACAGCGCCGGCTCGGCCGTCTCGGTGATGACGGGCAGCCGCATCACGAACTTGGCGCCGCGCTCGGTGTCGTTGCTGGCGCGCACCGACCCGCCGTGCGCGCGCACGGTGTGGTCGACGATGGACAGCCCGAGGCCCGTGCCGGGCGTGTTGCGGGCGCGGTCCGAGCGGTAGAAGCGGTCGAAGATCAGCGGCAGGTCCTCCTCCGCGATGCCCGGCCCCTCGTCGACGATGGTCAGCGTGCCGTCCTCGAGCGTGACCGTGATGGTGCCGTCGGAGGGGGAGAACTTCACGGCGTTGTCGAGCAGGTTGGTGATCGCGCGCTCCAGCGTCGCGGCGTCGGCCATGACCGGCGTCGGCTCCAGGGCGACGTCGAACCTGATGCCAGGGCCGCGACGGCGCGCCCGCTCGACCGCGGCCTCCGTCACGTCGGCCATGTCCAGCGGCTCGTGGGGGCGCTGGAGGTGGTCGTCGCGGGTGAGGGCCACCAGGTCGCCGACGAGGGCGGAGAACTCGCCGAGCTGCGCCGCGACGTCGCCGAGGATCACCGAGCGGGCCCCCTCGGGGAGCATGCCGGACTTGTCGTCGGCGAGCAGCAGCTCGATGTTCGTGCGCATCGACGTCAGCGGCGTGCGCAGCTCGTGGCCCGCGTCGGCGATGAGTTGGCGCTGCTGTTCCCGCGACGTCTGCAGCGAGCGCAGCATGAGGTTGAACGACTTCGTCAGCTCGCCCAGGTCGTCGCGGCCGTAGATGCGGATGGGGTTGAGCTGGTCGGTCTGCGTGACGGACTTCACCGCCTGCGACAGTCGCCGGACGGGGGCCAGCACGGCCTGTGCCGCCCACAGCGCCGCGACGGTGGTCGTGACGATGCCGAGCAGCCCGGCCGCCAGCAGCACGATCCACAGCGAGCCGAGTGTGGCCTCCAGCGCGGTGGTGGGCCGCCCGTAGATGACCGCGTAATGGTCGGCGTCGACGGTCATGGGCACCGACACGATGCGGTAGGCGGTGCCGTCGGCGTCCACGGTCCGCGCGGACGACCCGCTCTGCATCCGCGCGATCGTGATCTCTTCCGCCCCGGCCGGCAGCGCCACCGGCTGCCCCGGAACCTGCTTCACCACGCCGTCGGCGGACACCAACGCGAGCAGGCCGTTGGACGCGCCCAGCATGTCGGCGGACAGGCCGCCCATGTTCGACACGTTCGACGAGATGGTCTGCGACGCGGTCTGCGCGACACCGACCAATTCCCGGTCCAGCTGCTCAAGCAGCGACCACCGGGTGACGCCGTACGACGTCGCCCCCACCGCGAGGACCGACAGCGCGACGCTGCCGCCGGTGAGCAGCGCCAGCCGCCACTGCAACGACTGCCCGCTGACGAGCCGGCCGATCCCGCGCCGCAGGCGGATCCACCAGCTCCCGATCACGGGGGCGTTTCACGCAGGACGTAGCCGATCCCCCGCACCGTGTGGATGAGGCGGGGGCGGCCTCCCGCCTCCGTCTTCCGGCGCAGGTAGCCGATGTAGACCTCGAGCGAGTTCGCCGTCGTCGGGAACTCGAATCCCCACACCTCGTTGAGCAGTGTGTTGCGTTCCATGACCCGGCGCGGGTTCTCCATGAAGACCTGCAGCAGGGCGAACTCGGTGCGCGTGAGCGAGATGTGCTGGCCGCCGCGCGTGACCTCGCGGTGCTGCGTGTCGAGCGTGACGTCCTGGAACGTGAGGACCTTGGACTCGGCCTCCGGGGCCGGCTTCGAGCGCCGGGTCAGGGCGCGCAGCCGGGCCAGCAGCTCGTCGAGCGCGAAGGGCTTGACCATGTAGTCGTCGGCGCCGGCGTCCAGCCCGTCCACCCGGTCCCCGACCGCGTCGCGCGCCGTGAGGATGAGGATCGGGATGTCGTTGCCGCCCTCGCGGAGCATGCGGGTGGTCTCGAGGCCGTCGAGGCGCGGCATCATGACGTCCATGATGATGGCGTCGGGCGTGTAGCTGACGAGCTTCGCGAGGGCCTCGACGCCGTCGGCGGCGGTCTGCACCTCGTCGCCGGTGTACGTCAGCGACCGGGCGAGCGAGTCGCGCACCGCCTGATCGTCGTCCACCACCAAGATCTGCATGACCGTCCCCCGTCTGCTTTCACTGCATACAGCGCCTCATCCTACCCGCACCCCGCCGACTCGGCGCTCGCGCCGTGCGTGGGTATCGTGGAGGCCATGGCAACGCTTCTGTTCGTGTGTTGGGGCAACATCTGCCGGTCACCCATGGCCGAACGTGTGGCACGCCGTCGGGCCGACGAGTTGGGACTCGACGTGCGGATCGAGAGCTTCGGCGTCTCGAACGAGGAGGAGGGCAACCCCATCGACCGTCGGGCCGCCCGGGTGCTCGAGCAGCACGGCTACGACGCCTCCGGTCACCGCGCGCGGAAGATCGGCGCCCGCGACATCGCCTCGGCGGACCTCGTCGTCGCCGCCGAGCCCATGCACGTCGCGCGGCTGCAGCGCATCGCGCCGGGCGCGACCAACCTCGCGCTCCTGAACGACTTCAACCCCGACAAGCCGGAGGGCGAGTCGCTCGTCGACCCCTGGTACGGCACCGAGGACGGCTTCCAGGAGACGCTGGCCGACATCGAGGCCGCAGTCGACGGCGTGCTCGCGGCGGTCACGCGGGGCCGGGCGCACGCGGGGCGGTAGCCTGTGGGTCCTCACGGACCCGACCCAGGAAAGGCGACGACGATGAGCCTGCGCGGCCGCAGCTTCCTCAAGGAGCTGGACTTCACCCCCGACGAATGGCGTGGCCTGCTCGACCTCTCGGCCGAGCTCAAGCTGCAGCGCCGCGAGGGACGCGAGGAGCGCCGCCTCGTCGGGAAGAAGGTCGCGCTGCTGTTCGAGAAGACCTCGACCCGGACCCGGTGCGCCTTCGAGGTCGCCGTCGCGGAGCAGGGCGGCATGACCACCTACCTGGACCCCTCCGGGTCGCAGATCGGACACAAGGAGTCGGCCGCCGACACCGCCCGCGTCCTGGGCCGCTGGTACGACGGCATCGAGTACCGCGGCGCCGGGCAGGACGTCGTCGAGACGCTGGCCGCCCACGCCGGCGTGCCCGTCTACAACGGCCTCACCGACGACTGGCACCCCACACAGATGCTCGCCGACCAGCTCACGATGATCGAGCACAGCGGCAAGCCGTTGGAGGAGATCTCCTTCGCGTTCCTCGGAGACGCCCGCAACAACGTCGGCAACTCGCTGCTGATCAGCTGCGCCCTGATGGGCATGGACGTGCGGATGGTGGCGCCGGTCGCGCAGCAGAACGCCGACGACGTGGTGGCCGAGGCGCGCCGCCTCGCCGAGACGACGGGGGCGCGGATCACCGTCACCGACGACGTGGCGGCCGGTGTCGCGGGCGTCGACTTCGTCTACACCGACGTGTGGGTCTCGCTCGGCGAGCCCAAGGAGGTGTGGGCCGAGCGCATCGAGCTCCTGCGGCCTTACCAGATCAACGCCGAGCTGCTACGCGCCACCGGCAACCCGGACGTGAAGTTCATGCACTGCCTGCCGGCCTTCCACGACCTCGCCACGACGGTGGGGCGCGGACTCAAGGAGGAGTTCGGCATCGAGGGCGTGGAGGTGACCGACGAGGTCTTCGAGTCCGAGGCGAGCATCGTGTTCGACCAGGCGGAGAACCGGATGCACACCATCAAGGCGGTACTGGTCGCGACGCTGGCCGGCTGACCGGACTGGGAAACGATCAGAGGGGCCGGGCTCAGTGCCCGGCCCCTCTGAATCGTGATGGGTCAGTTGCCCGTGGAGGGCAGCCCGGGCCGGACGACCGGCGGGGTGGGCTCGTCATCGTCGTCGACGGGGGCGCCGTCGGCGAGCTCGACTGTCACGGGCACGAGGATCTCCGTGCCCGATTCACGCTGCCGTCACCGCGCCGCCACCCCGGGTACCCCGCTGCGTCACAACTATCGACCCGAAACCCCGTAAGCTACGCTTGCGTAAGCTACGGAAACGTAACTTGGAAGGAGGCCGCGTGCGCGGTCAGAGCGACGACATGGTTCAGCTGCTCACCCCCGACGGGACCCGAGTGGAGCACGACGAGTTCCGGTTCGACGGCACCACCGAGGACCTGGTCGGCTACCTCAAGGACATGATCCTGGCCCGCCGGTTCGACGCGGAGGCCACGGCCCTCCAGCGGCACGGTGAGCTGGGGCTGTGGACGCCGCTGATCGGGCAGGAGGCCGCCCAGGTCGGCTCGGCCCACGCGCTGCGGCCGGCCGACGTCGTCTTCCCGTCCTACCGCGAGCACGCCGTCGCGATGGTGCTGGGAGTCCCGGTGACCAACATGCTGTCGCTCTTCCGCGGCTCCAACGGCGGCTACTGGGAGAAACTCGACTCCTTCAAGAACTACCAGATCGTCATCGGCTGCCAGACGCTGCACGCCACCGGCTACGCCATGGGCCTGCAGCTCGACGGCGCCGTCGGCAACGAGCGCGACGACGACAACGCCGCCGTCATCGTCTACCACGGCGACGGCGCCGCCAGCCAGGGCGACGTCAACGAGGCGTACGTGTTCGCCGCCTCCTACAACGCGCCGGTGGTGTTCTTCTGCCAGAACAACCAGTGGGCCATCTCCGAGCCCATCGCCCTGCAGTCGCGGATCCCGCTGTACCAGCGCGCCCGGGGGTTCGGCTTCCCAGGCGTCCAGGTGGACGGCAATGACGTGCTGGCGGTCAAGGCCGTCACGGACTGGGCGATGGCCCGCGCGCGGGCGGGCGACGGGCCGGCGTTCATCGAGGCCTTCACGTACCGCATGGGGGCGCACACCACCTCCGACGACCCGACGAAGTACCGCGAGCGCGCCGACGAGGAGGCCTGGCGCGGCCGCGACCCGATCGCGCGCCTCACCACCTACCTGCGCGGCATGGGCGCCATCGACGACGCGTGGCAGGACGCCGTCGAGGCGGAGGCCAAGGAGTTCGGGGCCGCGGCCCGGGCCGCCATCCCGACGCTCGAGGCCACGACGATGGAGCGCCTCTTCGACACCGTCTACGCCGAGCCCACCGTGGCGTTGGAGGCGCAGCGCCGCGAGTACGCCGAGTTCGCCGCCGCCCTGGAGGAGGACGCATGAGCGAGACCTTGACCATGGCCAAGGCCCTGAACCGGGGGCTGCGCCGCGCGCTGCAGGCGGATCCGAAGGTCCTCCTCGCGGGAGAGGACATCGGCAAGCTCGGCGGCGTCTTCCGCATCACCGAGGGCCTGCAGGCGGAGTTCGGTGAGAACCGCGTCGTGGACTCGCCGCTGGCCGAGTCCGGGATCATCGGCACCGCCGTCGGGCTCGCGATGCGCGGCTACCGGCCCGTCGTCGAGATCCAGTTCGACGGCTTCGTCTTCCCCGGCTTCTCGCAGATCGTCACCCAGGTGGCCAAGATGCACATGCGGACCGGCGGGCACACGGCCATGCCGATGGTGATCCGGATCCCGTTCGGCGGCGGCATCGGCGCGATCGAGCACCACTCCGAGTCCCCGGAGGCCTACTTCGCGCACACGCCTGGGCTCAAGGTCGTCGCCTGCTCCAACGCCAACGACGCCTACTGGATGATCCAGCAGGCCATCCAGTCCGACGACCCGGTGGTCTTCCTGGAGCCGAAGCGCCGCTACCACGTCAAGGGCGCGGTCAACTTCACGGCCCGGCCCGCCCCCATGCACCAGGCCCAGGTGTCGCGCTACGGCACCGACGCCACGCTGCTGTGCTACGGCCCGATGGTCAAGACCTGCCTGGACGCGGCCGCCGTGGCGGCGGAGGAAGGGACGTCGCTCGAGGTCGTCGACCTGCGCACGCTGAGCCCCCTCGACTGGGTGACGATCGAGTCGTCGGTGCGGCGCACGAAGCGCGCCATCGTCGTGCACGAGGCGCCGAAGACCCTCGGCCTGGGCGCCGAGATCGCCGCGAAGCTGCACGAGGACCTGTTCTACGTGATGGAATCGCCGGTGCTGCGCGTGGCCGGCTACGACATGCCCTACCCGCCCAGTCGCGTCGAGGAGGAGTACCTGCCCGGCGTGGACCGGATCCTCGACGCCGTCGACCGGTCGCTCGCGTACTAGGAGTGGTGAGATGAAGCGTCAGTTCCTGTTGCCGGACCCGGGCGAGGGCCTCCTGGAGGCGGAGATCGTCGCCTGGCGGGTCGCCGCCGGCGACGTCGTCGAGGTCAACGACGTGCTGGTCGAGATCGAGACCGCCAAGTCCCTGGTCGAGCTGCCGTCGCCGTTCGCCGGGACCGTCGCCGCGCTCCTGGTGGCGGAGGGCACCACGGTCGAGGTGGGCACGCCCATCGTCGAGATCGACGACGGCGCCGAGCCGGAGCCGGACGGCGCCGGACCCAACCTCGTCGGCTACGGTGCCTCGGACGGTGCGCCCACGCGGCGGCGACGCCGCACGCGCGAGACCCCCGACCACGCCTCGGCGGCGGCTGCTATGTCGGCCGCCTACGACCAGCACGAGCCGGGCCGGCGGGCCGACGAGGTGCAGCCCGCCACCGTCGTCACGGCTCAGGCGAGCGGAGACCCGCTGCCGACACCCGGCACCGCGCCATCCGAGTCCCAACTCGTCCTGGCCTCCGACCCGGGCGACGCGAAGGCCAAGCCGCCGGTGCGCAAGTACGCCAAGGACCTGGGCGTGGACCTCGGGACCGTCATCGGCACGGGCCCCGACGGCACCGTCACCCGCCGCGACGTCGAGGCGGCCGCCGCGTTCCGGTACCTGGACGAGCAGCCCGCGCAGGGCCGCATCCTCAACGACCACGCCGCGTTCCAGGCGTCCGGGCCACGCATCGGCGACGCCGACGCGGCGCCGGGCCAGCCGCACGCCGGCACCTCGTTCAGCGGCTCCAGCTTCGGCGCGGGCTTCGGCCCCTCCGAGGGGCTCGGCGGCTTCGATCCGCGCCAGGGCCGCGCCGAGCGCCGCGTCCCGATCAAGGGCGTGCGCAAGGTGACGGCCGAGAACATGGTGCGGTCCGTCCAGACGCACGTCCACGTCACCGAGTGGATCACCGTCGACGTCAGCGCCACCATGGATTTCGTCGAGACCCTCAAGGGCCGCCGGGAGTTCACGGGGCTACGCGTCTCGCCGCTGCTCGTCTACGCCAAGGCCATCTGCCTGGCGCTGGAGCGGAACCCGGAGCTGAACTCGTCGTGGGACGAGGAGCGCCAGGAGATCGTCTACTACGGCGACGTCAACCTCGGCATCGCCGCCGCCACGCCCCGGGGGCTCATGGTCCCCAACATCAAGGGCGCGGACCGGCTGAGCCTGTTGCAGCTGTGCCAGGCGATCAACCAGCTGGTGCAGGTGTCGCGGGAGGGCAAGCTCCAGCCGGGCGACTACGCCGCCGGCACGTTCACCATCACCAACGTCGGCGTGTTCGGCGTCGACGCCGGTACGCCCATCATCAACGGCGACGAATCCGCGATCTTCTGCATGGGATCGATCCAGCGCCGCCCGTGGGTGGTCGGGACGGGCGCCGACGAGCGGGTCGTGCCGCGCTGGGTGACGACGCTCGCGGTGGCGTTCGACCACCGGGTCGTCGACGGCGAGCAGGGGTCGCGGTTCCTGCACGACGTCGCGTCCATCCTCCAGGAGCCCGCGCTGGCGTTGCTGTTCTGATCCGCCACACTGTCCCCATGCCCGCGCCCACCCGGTTCCACGTCGACCTCGACGCCATCCACGCCAACCTCGCGGTCGCCCGCGACCTGGCCGGCGGGCGCACGATGCTCGCCGCGGTCAAGGCGAACGCCTACGGGCACGGCCTGGTCGAGGTGGCGCGCAGCATCGAGCAGCGCGGATCCGCGGACTGGCTGGGCGTCGCCGTG
>JGI25319J35699_1000495_pt1 | contig 22724 bp, 17 predicted proteins | sample AutmiccommuBRH17_FD_35699 | JGI IMG/M metagenome (IMG submission 35699) | reverse complement strand
CAACGGTGTACGCCTGCTGGCGTCGCCATCGACCGGGGTGCAGTTCGCCCCGCAGAGCGAGGACTTTCAGGTCGACAGCGTCGCGCCGGGTTATCGCTGGCTGCGGCTATATGCCGATGGGCAGCTGGAAACCGGAGTTTCCCGGGTCAGCGGTATCGAGTTCGAGATCGACTACAGCGTCAAGGGCTACTAAGGCGGCTCTGCGCGCAGTGACACGCGCTGGCGGTACTTGCCAGCAGATACCCCGAGCCCACCCCATCATGCCGCCGGCCTGCTTGCAGACGGCGGCATGTGCCTTGTAGCCTTGCGGTTTCCTACGAACTGTATCCATGTCCAGCTATTCACCTTCGATTCTCTATATCCACGGTCTCAACAGCTCACCGGTCTCGCAGAAGGCCAGCCAGTTGTCCGCTGCGCTGGAGAAACTGGGCATGGCCGAACGCTTGCGGGTCCCCGCGCTGCACCATCATCCGCGTCAGGCCATCGCCCAACTCGAAGCATGCCTGGCCGAGCTTGGCCGGCCGTTGCTGGTCGGCAGCTCGCTTGGCGGCTACTATGCGACGCACCTCGCCGAGCGCCATGGCCTCAAGGCATTGCTCATCAATCCGGCCGTGACACCGCACCGCCGGTTCGACGGTTATCTTGGGCCGCAGACCAATCTGTATAGCGGGGAAGTCTGGGACCTCACCGACGATCATGTAACCGCCTTGGCGGAACTGGAAACCGCGCCACCACAGGATGCCGAGCGCTATCAGGTCTGGCTGCAGACGGGCGACGAGACGCTGGATTACCGTGACGCCGCGCAGTTCTATCGTGGCTGTGCACTGCGCATTCAGGCCGGTGGCGACCATGGCTTCCAGGGATTTGCCGAGCGTCTGCCGGCGCTGCTGGCCTTTGCCGGCTTCGAGCCGCAGGCATGGCTTGATCGGCTCTGAAGGGATGCTGATGCGCGGCGCAACGTTAGCGCGGCTGGTCGGCGGTCAGGGTGGTTTCGCGAACGCGGACCGGCCATTGCATTCCGGCGTTGCGCAGACTTTCGCTGCCCGCAAGGGCTGATTCATTCAGAACATAAGGACAGTGCCAGACAGATGTCTTATACCGCAGAAGCCATCGAGGTTCTTTCCGGCCTCGACCCGGTGCGCAAGCGCCCGGGCATGTACACCGATACCTCGCGGCCCAACCACCTGGCCCAGGAAGTCATCGACAACAGCGTCGACGAAGCCCTCGCCGGCCATGCCCGCTCGGTCCAGGTGATCCTGCATCAAGACAATTCGCTGGAAGTGATCGACGACGGCCGTGGCATGCCGGTGGACATCCACCCGGAAGAGGGTGTGCCGGGCGTCGAGCTGATCCTCACCAAGCTTCACGCCGGCGGCAAGTTCTCCAACAAGAACTACCAGTTCTCCGGTGGTCTGCACGGGGTCGGCATCTCGGTAGTCAACGCCCTGTCGACGCGGGTCGAAGTAACCGTCAAGCGCGACGGCAGCGAGTACCGCATGAGCTTCGCCGATGGCTTCAAGGCCACTGACCTGGAAGTCATCGGCAGCGTCGGCAAGCGCAACACCGGTACCAGCGTGCGCTTCTGGGCCGATCCGAAATACTTCGATTCCCCCAAATTCTCCATCAGCCGCCTCAAGCATGTGCTCAAGGCGAAGGCCGTGCTCTGCCCGGGGCTGAGCGTCAGCTTCGAGGACAAGGGCAGCGGCGAGAAGGTCGAGTGGCACTACGAGGACGGCCTGCGTTCGTACCTGGTCGACTCGGTCAGCGATTACCTGCGCCTGCCCGACGAGCCCTTCGTCGGCACCCTGGCGGGCAACACCGAGGCGGTGGACTGGGCGCTGCTGTGGCTGCCGGAAGGTGGCGAGAGTGTCCAGGAGAGCTACGTCAACCTGATTCCAACGGCCCAGGGCGGCACCCATGTCAACGGCCTGCGCCAGGGCCTGCTGGATGCCATGCGCGAGTTCTGCGAATTCCGCAACCTGCTGCCGCGCGGGCTGAAGCTGGCACCGGAAGACATCTGGGAGCGCATCGCCTTCGTCCTCTCGATGAAGATGCAGGAGCCGCAGTTCTCCGGGCAGACAAAGGAGCGCCTGTCGTCCCGCGAGGCCGCGGCATTTGTCTCTGGTGTGGTCAAGGATGCCTTCAGCCTCTGGCTCAATGCCCACCCGGAGCTGGGCATGCAACTGGCCGAGCTGGCGATCAGCAACGCCGGGCGCCGCCTCAAGGCCGGCAAGAAGGTCGAACGCAAGAAGATCACCCAGGGCCCGGCGCTGCCGGGCAAGCTGGCCGACTGCGCCGGGCAGGACCCGATGCGCGCCGAGCTGTTCCTGGTCGAGGGTGACTCGGCCGGCGGCTCGGCCAAGCAGGCGCGGGACAAGGAGTTCCAGGCGATCATGCCGCTGCGCGGCAAGATCCTGAACACCTGGGAAGTCGACGGCGGCGAAGTGCTGGCCAGCCAGGAAGTCCACGACATCGCCGTCGCCATCGGCGTCGATCCGGGCGCGGCCGATCTGGGCCAGCTGCGTTACGGCAAGATCTGCATCCTCGCCGACGCCGACTCAGACGGCCTGCACATCGCCACGTTGCTTTGCGCCCTGTTCGTTCAGCATTTCCGCCCTCTGGTCGAGGCCGGCCATGTCTATGTCGCCATGCCGCCGCTGTATCGCATCGACCTGGGCAAGGACATCTTCTACGCGCTGGACGAGGCCGAGCGCGACGGCATCCTCGAGCGCTTGGTCGCCGAGAAGCGCCGCGGCAAGCCTCAGGTCACCCGATTCAAGGGCCTCGGTGAGATGAATCCGCCGCAACTGCGCGAGACCACCATGGACCCCAACACGCGTCGACTGGTACAGCTGACCCTGGATGATTTCGAGGGCACCCGCGAGATCATGGACATGCTGCTGGCCAAGAAGCGCGCCGGCGACCGCAAGAGCTGGCTCGAGTCCAAGGGCAATCTCGCCGAGGTGCTGGTTTGATCCGCCGTTGGCTGGCGTTGCTGAGTCTGGCTTCGGCGCCGCTCTGGGCCAGCGAGCCGGCGCCCGAACTGAAATTGCTCGGCGAGCACCCGGTGGCCGGAATAACCGGTGGCAACCTTTCCGGAATGGCCTGGTGCGGCGATGCCTTGTGGGCCGTTTCCGATCGCGAGGACGACGTTCTCTATCGTCTGGATACCAGCGTCTCGCCCTGGCAGGCGGAGCCCGAGCGTTTCGAGGCAGGCCCGCCGCCGGACAGCGGCTTGCCCTGGGGCATGCGCATGCGCGCCTGGGTCAGTGGCCAGGTGCGGGGTGGTCAGCTGGATTTCGAAGGTCTGAGTTGTGACAGCCTGGGCAACCGCTACGTGGTCAGTGAGGCCCATGCCGGCGTGCTGCGGGTCAGCCCGGCGGGTACGGCGGAATGGCTGCGCCTGCCCGATACGCTGGTACGACAGGCGCGGGCCAGCGGCATGCTCTGGCACTTCAACGCGCTGTTCGAAGGGATCGCCGTCGATCCGAAGGCCGAGCGCATGTGGCTTGCGGCCGAACGTGAGCGCCGCGGTCTTCTGGTGCTACATCGCCAGCAGAGCAGTTGGCAGTGCACGGGCGGTTGCGTGCTGATGGCCGAGGGGGGCGATCAGCTGCCGCCCGCTGCGCTGGGCGATGCGCCGCTGCCAAAGAGCTTCTCGGCGGTGGCGTTCTTCGCCGACAAGCTTTTCGTGCTGGAGCCCTCGGCCTACCGCGTCTGTCGTCGCAACCCGGCCACTGGAGTGGTTGAGCGCTGCTGGTCATTTGCCAAGGAAGCCTTGACCGAGGCGCGCCGTTACGCTGAGCCCTACGGCAATGCCGAGGCGTTGTGGGTCGATGCCGAAGGCGCATGGATCGGGGTCGACAACAACGGCAAGGCCCGTGGTGATGGCGAAAAGCGCCCGATTGTCTGGCGTTTTGCCGCGCCTGATGGCGGCTGGGGTGCGAAGCCGTGAGCCAGACCGCCGGGCGGCGTGCCGGGCGGCGTGCCGGGCGCGTGATGCTGGTGCTCGCCTGGGGCGTCGGACTGTTCCTGGCCACCCGCTTTTTCGCCGCTTGGGAGGAGGATCGGCTCAACCCCAATCGGCAGCCAGTTTCCCAGCTGCAGGGCGAGCAGATCGAAGTGCAGCTGGCCGGCAATGTGCAAGGCCATTTCGTTGCCAGTGGGCGGATCAATGGTGAGCCGGTCACTTTTCTGCTGGATACCGGTGCTACCGATGTCGCGGTGCCGGCCGAGCTGGCCGAACGGCTGGGACTGGAGCGCGGCGCGCCGGTGATGCTGCACACCGCCAACGGCCAGACCACCGGTTATCGCACCGTGCTGTCGAGCCTCGATCTGGGTGACATCCGCCTGCACGACGTGCGCGCTATCGTCGCCCCCGGCTTTCGCAGCGAACAGGTTCTGCTCGGTATGAGCGCACTGAAGCAGCTTGAATTCACCCAGCGCGCTGGCACCCTGGTGCTGCGCCAGCAACTACCTCAGGGGCAAGACCGATGAGGGCGCTCATACAGTCCACGGTGCCTGTCCTGGCTTCGTTGAATCTCGATGAAAGCCGCGGCTTCTACACGACCTATCTGGGTTTCCAGGTCGTGCTCCAGGCCACTGACTACCTGATCGTGGAGCGCGACGGTGCGCAGCTGCATTTCTGGCTTTGCACGGAGCGCCACGTTGCCGAGAACACCTCCTGCTACATACGTACCGGCGATTGCCAGGCGCTGTACCGGGAGTTCTGTCAGCGTGGCCTGGTCCTGGACGCGCCCGTTATGCAGCCCTGGGGCATGCAAGAACTTTATGTCATCGACGCCCACGGCAACTTGCTCAAGTTTGGCGAGCAACCAGCCGTGAGTCATCCATCCTTTGCTGAAGAAAACTGCTGATGAGCGAATCCCTCGACCTGAGCCTGGACGGCGTGGAGCGTCGCTCCCTCGCCGATTTCACCGAGCAGGCCTACCTCAACTACTCCATGTACGTGATCATGGATCGCGCACTGCCGCATATCGGCGACGGTTTGAAGCCGGTGCAGCGGCGCATCATCTATGCCATGAGCGAACTCGGCCTGGGCGCCGACGCCAAGCACAAGAAGTCCGCACGTACCGTCGGTGACGTGCTCGGCAAGTTTCATCCGCATGGCGACAGTGCCTGCTACGAAGCCATGGTGCTGATGGCGCAGCCGTTCAGCTATCGCTACACGCTGGTCGATGGTCAGGGCAACTGGGGCGCGCCGGATGATCCCAAGTCCTTCGCCGCCATGCGTTACACCGAGGCCCGGCTGTCGCGTTATTCCGAGGTGCTGCTCAGCGAGCTGGGGCAGGGTACGGTGGAGTGGGTGCCGAACTTCGATGGCACCCTCGACGAGCCGGCGACGCTACCGGCGCGCCTGCCCAACCTTTTGCTCAACGGCACCACCGGCATCGCCGTGGGCATGGCCACCGATGTGCCGCCGCACAACCTGCGTGAAGTGGCGAGCGCCTGCATACGTCTGCTCGACGAGCCGAGCGCCAGTGTCGAGCAGCTCTGCGAGCATGTGCTGGGGCCGGATTTCCCGACCGAGGCGGAGATCATCACGCCGCGTGCGGACCTGCTGAAGATCTATGAGACAGGTCGAGGTTCCGTTCGCATGCGGGCCGTCTACCGTGTCGAAGACGGCGACGTCGTAGTCACCGCGCTGCCGCACCAGGTGTCCGGCTCCAAGGTGCTCGAGCAGATCGCCGGGCAGATGCAGGCCAAGAAGCTGCCGATGGTCGCCGACCTGCGCGATGAGTCGGATCATGAGAACCCCTGTCGCATCGTCATCATCCCGCGCTCCAACCGGGTCGATGTCGAAGCGCTGATGCAGCACCTGTTCGCCACCACCGATCTGGAGTCCAGCTACCGGGTCAACACCAACGTGATCGGGCTCGATGGTCGCCCACAGGTGAAGAACCTGCGCACTCTGCTCAGTGAGTGGTTGACCTATCGCATCGGCACCGTGCGCCGTCGCCTGCAGTTCCGCCTGGACAAGGTCGAGAGGCGTCTGCACCTGTTGGAAGGCTTGCTGGTGGCCTTCCTCAATCTGGATGAAGTGATCCACATCATCCGTACCGAAGATCAGCCCAAACCGGTGCTGATGGCGCGCTTCGAACTCTCTGAGCTGCAGGCCGACTACATCCTCGACACCCGCCTGCGTCAGCTGGCGCGGCTGGAAGAGATGAAGATCCGCGGCGAGCAGGACGAGCTGGCCAAGGAGCGCGAGAAGCTGCTGGCGCTGCTGGGTAGTGAAACCAAGCTGAAGAAACTGGTGCGCAAGGAGCTGATCGAGGACGCGGAAACCTACGGCGACGATCGCCGCTCGCCGATCGTCGAGCGTGCCGAGGCGCGGGCGCTGTCGGAAAACGAGCTGCTGCCGTCCGAGCCGGTGACCGTGGTGATCTCCGATAAAGGCTGGGCGCGCTGCGCCAAGGGCCATGATGTCGATGCCAGCGGGCTGTCCTACAAGGCCGGAGATNGCTTCAAGGCAGCTGCGGCCGGGCGCTCGAATCAATATGCGGTGTTCATCGACTCCACTGGGCGCAGCTATTCGCTGGCGGCGCACTCGCTGCCTTCGGCGCGAGGCCAGGGCGAGCCGCTCACCGGCCGGCTGACGCCACCGCCGGGCGCGAGTTTCGAATGCGTGATGCTGCCCGATGATGAGGCGCTCTACGTGATCGCCTCGGACGCCGGCTACGGTTTCGTGGTCAAGGGCGAAGACCTGCAGGCCAAGAACAAGGCGGGCAAGGCGCTGCTCTCGCTGCCGAAAGGCGCCAAGGTCGTCGCGCCGCGGCCGCTGGCCAGTCGCGAGGAGGATTGGCTGGCTGCAGTGACGACCGAGGGCCGTCTACTGGTGTTCCCGGTGCGGGATCTGCCGCAGCTGGGCAAGGGCAAGGGCAACAAGATCATNGGCATCCCCGGCGAGCGGGTCGCGAGCCGCGAGGAGTATCTGGTCGANCTCGCCGTGTTGNCGACCGGTGCGACACTGGTGTTGCAGGCGGGCAAGCGCACGCTGTCGCTCAAGGCCGAGGATCTGGAGCACTACAAAGGNGANCGTGGCAGGCGCGGCAACAAGCTGCCACGAGGCTTCCAGCGCGTCGAAGGCTTGCTGGTCGAAGCATGACCAAACGTATTGGCGCTGGAATCGAAGGCCGCTTTCACGGAAGATAGCGGCCTTTCCAGCCTGCGGCATGTTGCCCGGTGCTTTCTTTCGCGTCGGCGGAGTCGATTGTCCGGCGAGACATATGCACGAGGCATTGGCGATCTGATGGTCGCGAGCGGCCTGAACTCTGGTGTTATGACGGTAATGAAGAATTTGCTGCGTGTTCCGACTGTTTTGTTGCTGGCCAGCATGGGGCTGACAGGCTGCATCGGCCTGCAGCCTGCGCCAATGTACCGACTGGACAGCGGTACGACTGAAGTGCCTGAGCGAACCGATGGCGCCGCCGTGCTGCTGGCACCGGTGACGCTTGCCGATTATCTGCAGCGTGACGCCTTGCTTCAGCGTCTGGCTGACGGCAGCCTGGCCGTCGACGGTCAGCGCGCCCACTGGGCGGGCAGCCTGAAGGCCGACGTCGAGCAGGTCTTGCTGCGCCAGCTGGCCTGGCGTCTGGATACGCAGAACCTGGTGCTTGGCCCGGCCGACGAAGGCTTTACGCCAGAAGTGCAGATCGAGCTGTCCATCACGCGCCTTGATTCCGGCCCCGAATTCCCGGCGGTACTCGAGGCGCAATGGCGTCTGCGCGACAAGGCGGGCAAGCACCTTGGCAGTCGACTGGTGCGCTTGCAGGAGGAGCACCAGGGCAGCGCGAGCGACCAGGTGCGGGCGCAGAGCGTTCTGCTGCAGCGCCTGAGCGAGATGGTCGCCGATGCGGTCGAACCTACCCTGGTAGCCAAGACCGCACCCAAGGTTGCCCCTGCCAAGCCACAGGTAAGCAAGTCTGCCGAGGCACCGGCACCGCGCATCCCGGCCGCCGAACCCATTCGTACGGATATGGAAGTGTTCCGCTTCTGACTCTGTCGCGGCTGCTGTTGCAGTCAGCGCATTGAAAAGCCCGGCCGGTGATCTGGTCGGGCTTTTTCGTTTTCTCGGGCTGGTTGCGACTGCGGGCTCGACCAAAGGTCAACGATCGTTTGATAGCGACCGTATGGCTTGCGTCAGTGGGTGCGGCTGCGTAGTTCGTGCATGCGCGTCAGCTGGCGCTCCAGCAGCGAGGGGTATGGGTCCAGCAGGCGCTCGACGCAGCAGGCGCCTTCCGGACTGGCAATCGGGCGGATACGCGCGCGCTGCTGAATCAGCCGGTCCTCGCTGATGCTGCCCTCTACCAGCAGCAGGTTGCGGCTGTGCAGCGACATATCCAGCGCGGCCTGCGCCGGCTGGCTGAGCAGCAGGTCGCCCTGGCTCAGGTCGAACAGGCCATCGCCCTGGGTCAGGGCGAGCTGCAGTTGCAGCGTGATGCCGCTGTCGGCGACGTCGATCTGCAAGGCATGGCCCAGCGCACGCATCAGTTCGCCGCAGCAGATCGCGTGGGTGAGGTAGTTCTGCTCGTCGTCCTGGCTATGAAACAACATCAGGCTGCTGCCATCGTTGAGCGTGTGCAGCTCGGCCTGGTAAAGCGTCGCGGCTTGTTGCAGGCAGTCTCGATAGCGTTGCAGCAGTTCGGTCAGGCGCGGCCGCGGCAAGCGGCGCAATTGTTCCTGCCCGCCGAGCTGGATGGCCAGCACGGCGCTGCGGGTAGGTTGCGGCGGGGTAGGAGGTTGTACGCTCGGGGTACCCAGTGATGGGAGCTCGAACGGGACGTCGTCGTCCAGCCGCTGCACGTCGTCATCAGCGTTCGCGGAAAAGCCGCGTGGGCGATGTGACTCGTCGTCCAGCTCGATATCGAAGCGCTCCGGTTGCGCTGCGGGGGATCGTGAGTCAATGCTGTGGTCGTCACTCTGGTCGAAATAGTCGTCGTCCAGTGCATCGCTCAGGTCAAGCTCCGCCTCGGGCTTCTCCGGCACCAGGCGTGCCTGCAGCTGGCGCGCAAGGTCGCCAATCTCGTCCTGCCGTCCGGCACCCGGGGCGGGGTCGTCCGGGTCGCGCAGCCACAGGCGCAGCTGCATCAAGGGCGTCGCCAATTGCCGGCCCAGGCGCAGGCTCAGCATCAGCGTCAACGCCAGCAGGATCAGGCTGAGCAGTCCCATGCTCTGCAGGCTGATGGTCATCGGCTGCTGAAACTGCTGCATGTCCAGGCTCACGCGCAGATGCCCGGCAATCACTTCCTGAAAGCTGATGGGTGTCGAATAAAGCCCGTTATCGTCCCCNAGCAGGCCCTGCTGAGGCCGGGTTCCGGACTCGGCGAGCACGCGATTGTCCACGCTGTAGATCGCTGCGTGAGCGACCANTGGATTCTTCACCAGATTGCTCAGCAGCACGTTGAGGCTGAGGATGTCGTTGGCCACCAGCAGATCGGTGGCCGAGGCGGCCGTCTGGGTGACCAGGCTCTGGCCGAGCGCGTCGGCCTGCTGCTCCATGGCATGTTTGAACTGCATGCCGATCACCCACGCGTAGATGATCAGCGCCAGCGCCACCAGCAGCAGCGTATGGCTGGCAATACGCAACACCAGCGGCACGCGATGCTGGCGTACTGCGCGATAGAGCATGAGGAAGAAGTTGTCTGGCTTTACGGATGCGGGCCGGTTCACAGAGCGCGGCTCTTCTCGTCGGGAAATTGCCGAGCAGTATACGGAAAGCACGGGGGGCGCTGAAGGTCTGCGACGGTAAGCTGACGAATTGCGTCCAGGGTCATCGTGGTGGAGCGCGATGTGCCTGCCGCGGGGCTTGTCCAGCGCGCTGGTCAGCTGATGTAGAATGCCCGCCTTCGTTGCCTGCCATGGGAGCTGCGCCTTGCGCGAAATCGTCCTGATCAATATCACCGGTGAAGATCGACCGGGCCTCACCGCGGCCATCACCGGCGTGCTCGCCCAGGGTGGCGTGAACATTCTCGACATCGGCCAGGCGGTGATCCATGACACGCTGTCGTTCGGCATCCTGATCGAGATTCCGGATAACGAGCGCGCCTCGTCGGTACTCAAGGACGTCCTGTTCATGGGCTACAAGCATGACCAGCAGGTGCGCTTCACCCCGGTGGCCGAGGCCGACTACCAGCACTGGGTGGCCGGGCAGGGCAAGTCCCGGCACATCGTCACCCTGCTGACGCGCAAGGTCACCGCCGAGCAATTGCAGCGGGTCAGCTCGATCACGGCGAAGTACGGGCTCAACATCGACCATATCGACCGCCTGTCCGGACGCATGCCGCTGGACATGCCGGAAGAACTGGGCAAGGGCTGCATCGAGTTTTCGGTGCGCGGCGAGCCGGCCGATACTGCGGCGCTGCGCGCCGAGTTTCTCAGCGTGGCGCAGGAGCTCAATGTCGATATCGCCTTCCAGCGCGATTCGGTCTACCGTCGCAACCGCCGGCTGGCTGTGTTCGACATGGACTCGACGCTGATCGAGGCCGAGGTCATCGACGAGCTGGCCAAGGCCGCCGGTGTTGGCGAGCAGGTGTCGGAGATCACCGAGCGGGCGATGCGCGGCGAGCTGGATTTCCGCGCCAGCTTCAAGGAGCGCCTGGCGCTGCTGGAAGGCTTGTCGGAAGAGGTGCTGGCGGACATCGGTGCCAGCCTGCGCTTGACCGAGGGCGCCGAAGTGCTGTTCGCCGAACTCAAGCGCCTGGGCTACAAGACAGCGATCCTGTCCGGCGGCTTCAGCTATTTCGCCAAGCAGCTGCAGGCCAAGCTCGGCATCGACTACGTGTTCGCCAATGAATTGCAGATCGAGAACGGCAAGGTCACCGGCGTGGCGGTCGAGCCGATCGTCGATGCCCAGCGCAAGGCCGATCTGCTGCGCCAGCTGGCCGAGCAGGAAGGGCTGTGTCTGGAGCAGACCATCGCCGTGGGTGATGGCGCCAACGACCTGCCGATGCTTGGTCTGGCCGGCCTGGGCGTTGCCTTCCGCGCCAANCCGCTGGTCAAGCAGTCGGCCAAGCAGGCGATTTCAACCCTGGGTCTGGACGGGATTCTCTACCTGCTGGGTTTCCGCGATCGCGACGGCACGGAATAAAGCGCGGCTGCAGGCTCGAACAACGCAAAGCCCCGGATCAATCGATCCGGGGCTCTAGTTTTGTCACTCATGCCTTGCAGTGTCTTCAGGGTTTGATCGCCACTTTCAGCACGCCATCGCGCTGATTGGCAAACAGGTCGTAGGCGTCGGTGATGTCGTCCAGCGCATATTGATGGGTGACCAGCGGGCCGAGATCGACCCGGCCCGAGGCGACCACATTGAGCAGTCGGCGCATGCGCTCCTTGCCGCCCGGGCAGAGCGAGGTGACGATCTTGTTGTCGCCAAGCCCCGCATGGAAAGCGCCGAGCGGAATGGTCAGGTCACTGGAATAGACGCCCAGGCTGGACAGCGTTCCGCCCGGCTTGAGTACTCGCAATGCGCTCTCGAACGTCGATTGCAGGCCCAGCGCCTCGATGGAGGCGTCGACGCCGCGGCCGCCGGTTAGCTTGAGAACCTCTTCCACCACATCGACATTGCGGAAGTTGAGCGTCACGTCCGCTCCCATCTTCCGGGCGATATCCAGCCGCGCATCCACACCGTCCACGGCGATGATGGTGCCCGCACCGCGGAGCCTGGCGCCAGCGGTGGCACAGAGGCCGATGGGCCCCTGGGCGAAGATCACCACGATGTCGCCGATCTTGATATTGGCCGCCTCGGCGCCGGCGAACCCGGTGGACATGATGTCCGGGCACATCAGCACCTGTTCGTCGGTCAGGCCGTCCGGTACGGGCGCCAGGTTGGCCATGGCGTCGGGTACCAGTACGTACTCGGCCTGGGTGCCGTCGATGCTGTTGCCGAAACGCCAGCCGCCCATGGGCTTGTAACCATGGCAGGAGCAGCCGCCGTCCTGCGAGGGGAGGCCGTCCTGACAGGCGTAGGAGGTGAAGCTCGGGCAGATGGCGCCGGCGATGACGCGCTGACCTTCCTGGTAGCCCTTGACGTTGCTGCCCAGCTTTTCGATGACGCCTACCGGCTCGTGGCCGATGGTCAGGCCGGGCGCGACCGGATACTCACCCTTGAGAATGTGCACGTCGGTGCCGCAGATCGTGGTTGTGGTGATGCGTAGCAGGGCATCGTTGGGGCCGATCTCGGGGATGGGCTTGTCCTGCAGTTCGATGCGGCCCGGTTCGACGAACACGGCAGCTTTCATCATGACCATGGTGCGGCTCCTCTTCGAGTTGAAGGCGTCCGGACACTCTAGCTCAGCGCTGCGGCTGGCCAGTGATCGTAGTCAAGCTGAGGTGGATTGTCTGGTGGCGTTGGGGCTGGCGGGAGGCTGCCAGCCCGGCGGCGCATCACTCCTCGTCGGAGGCGAAGTCGTAGTCCATGGACTGGCTCGGGCCCTGCAGATAATGGCCCTGGATGTAGCTGACGCCGGCTTGCCACAGCGTAGCGAGTACGGTCGCGCTTTCGACGAACGGCACGATGCTCTGCTTCTGCTGCTCGTGCAGTTCGGCGAGCAGGGCCTTGAGCGCTTCCTGGTTTTCCTGGCGGGTCAGATCCTGGGTGTAGGAGCCATCGACCTTGATGAACTCGGCATCCAGATGCTTGAGCGTATTGAATGGGTTGAGCACGCAGCCGAACTGGGCGAGCGCGGTGCGGCATCCGAGGCCGTTGAGTCCCTGGGCCAGCGCCTTGGCCGGTTTGAGATAGGCCACGGCATCGGCTTCACCGAACTCGAAGGCCAGCGAATCGCCTGGCAGGCGCGAAGCCTTGAGCACGACGCCGAGCCAGGGCAGCAGGCTGGGGTCCTGGATACTGGCGGCGGACAGGTGCAGGAACAGTCGCGTGCGATGGCCCTTGGCGCGGTGCTCGGCAAGCAGTTTGATGGAATTGAGAATGACCCAGCGGTCGATCTTGGCAGCCAGGCCGGCGTCGGCCGCGGTACTGAGGAACTCGTTCGGCGGGACTTCCACGCCCTGCGGATCGAGTAGCCGCAGCAGCACTTCGTAATGCTCGAAGCTGTCGCCGCGCAGGCTGATGATCGGCTGGAACAGCAGGCGGAAGCTGTTGCTTTCCAGCGCCTGCTTGAGCATCGCGACGATGTCGCCGCGGTTGGCTGCTGCCGCCAGTTCGTCGGCCGGGTTGTAGAGCTTCAGCGCATTTCCGTCGCTCAGCTCATCGGCACAGCGGTGCGCGCGCTCGATCGCGTCTTGAGCCTTGGCGGTCTTCTCGTCGAGGCCGGCAACGCCGATGCTGAGGGTGGTTTGCACCGTGCGACCGCCGACATCGAGCAGTTGGCCTTCGACCTTGGTCAGCAGCTTGCGCAGCTCCGGTTCGGCCTGCTGCGGAATGACGCCGGGTTGCAAGACCGCAAAGACGTCATCGGCGAAGCGAGCCAGCTGGGCTTCGCCGGGGAAGTGGCCCCGCAACAGGGTGGCGAGCTGGTTGAGCAGCTGGTCGGAGTCGGTCAGGCCGATGTCTGCCTGCAGCGCGGCGAAGCGATCGACGCGAATGTAGGCGAGGCTGGCGGGCTGACCGGCATTGATCGCGCGCTCTACCGCGGCGTCAATCACTTCGAGGAAGCTGTTGCGGTTGAGCAGGCCGGTTACCGGGTCCTGGCTGCTGATCTCGCGCAGCTTCTGCAGTTCGGCACTGTCGTTCTCGGCGCGGATCACCACCTGAATGCAGGGCTCGCCGTCATAGGCCGCCGGCGAGAAGTGCATGCGCGTCTTGAGCGTGTCGCCATCGGCGCGCACGCCGCCACAGGCCAGTTCGGCGCTGCCTTCCATGCTCTGGTAGTTCTTCAGGAAGGTCTTGAAACGGCTCTGGTCGGTGCCGCTGATCAGATCGATCATCGGCATGCCTTCCAGATCCTCCACGTCGTCGTAGCCGAACAGTTCGAGGTAGGCGCGGTTGGCGTAGATGTGCATGCCGTCGTGCACGTAGGCAATGGCGTCCACCGAACTGTCGAGCAAGAGCTGGCAGCGCTTTTCCGCTTCACGCAGGGCCACTTCGGCTGAACGGCGCGCGCGGCGCTCTTCGAGATTGGCCAGTTCGCGATTGGCCACCAGCAGCAGCCACTCGTCCTCACCCTGCGGCAGGGCATCCTGGGCACCGAGCATCAGCGCTTCGGTGATCGCTTCGGCGTCGTTGCCTGCGGTTAGCTGGAGGATCGGGATGTCCTTGGCCTGCCGGCGAATGGCGCTGATTGCCTCGCTGGGGTCGAGATTCTCGCTCTGCGGTGCGTTGATCAGCAGATCCCAGGTCTGTTTCAGGGCTTCGGCCAGATCGTCGCTGGAGGTCAGCCGATGCACCCGGGTCGCCTGTCCGGCATTGCGGAAGAGGCTGACCAGACGCTCGGCCTCGTTCTGCGAGTCTTCGAGAATCAGCAGGCGGATGGTTTTCTTTTGCAGGGCCATGGCAACAGCTTAAGTGCGCGCCAAAGCGGCGCGGGCAGGCAGGAATGCGAGAGTCGGCAATCTACAGCGACTTCCAGAGTGAGTCAAAATCTTCATCCCCGCCNGCAGTGTGGGTTTTCCAGCCTGTGACAGGCGTCTCTCGCTCCGGTGCGACCTGTCCNAGGGAGCGGTATTCGAACTGATTGTAGTTGCCGGTAGCCGCACGGCGTTGGTTCAGCACNGCGCGCTCTTCCTCGCCGTTACGGTTGATCTGAACCTTGTGCCCCTCCTGGAAAGGCAGGCGTGGCGCGATCAGCGTTGCCGGCTGGGAGATCGCGGCGATCTCCGGCAACAGNAGGGCGCGCAGGTACTCACTGCCCTGGTCGACCTTNCGCAGCAGGCGNAGACCACAGGGCTTGGCCTGCGGTGCGATCAGTTCGATGCCCAGCTGCGTGCTGCCGCCGCGTACCTGGCGAATCCAGCGCACCACGGCGANGCTCCAGGTTTGCCCGGTGTCTTCGCGCAGTCCCAACAGCTCGCCGGTCTGCAGCAGGCTGGGCACCTCGCCTTCCCAGGCCAGGCAGTAACCGCCGGGGCTATGNTCCACCAGCTGGACCTGATAGATCGGATGATCTTNGTTGCTGGTGGACTTACCTTTCGTCGATGCAGACGCGGCTGCTCTGGTCGCTGGCGCTGCGCGTGAAACATCGGGTCTGACGAACTCGATGTGGTCGCTGTCCGGCAGGCGTTCGATGCTGGTGCTCTGTGCATCGAATGCGTTGGCCCAGACATCCGCGGCGCCGTTGTGCAGCTTGAACACGGCTCGATTCGAGGTGCCGGGCAGTTCGAGCACTTCGTTGAATGCGCGCTGACCGGCGAGCTGATAGTGCAGCGCNGTCATGCCGATGCACAGCGCCAGCGTGCCCTTTGCCGGCGTGCGCTGGAAGGTTCGTTCGGAGATGGCGCCCCAGGCCGAGTTCAGGTGGCGCAGCAGATCGTCGTCCAGTCCTGCGGCGGCTGGCAGACGGCTCAGCCGGCGGTTGTCGGGTGCCAGGCGCAGGTGCTCATCGATCATGCCGACCAGCATCCGGGTATCGATGCCGAGCAGGTTCTGCTGATTTCTGTCGGGAAACAGCGAACGGTAGCGCGGCGGCCCGTCCACCAGCGGAGACAGGAGGAAAAGGCTGCTGGCGGCGCTGGCTGCCTGGATCTGCGCCATTGCGCCCCAGGCCTCCAGTGCCGCGGCCAGCTTGACGATGCTCTGCTGACGCAACTGATTGCAGCGCGCGCAACCGAGCAGCAGCGCTGCGAGGTAGCTCTGCTCAGCGGTGAGATCCTTGGAGTATCGCGCCAGCGGATCGCGCAGCAGCAGGCGCTCGGTGCCATGCTCGACTGCCAGCTGATAGAGCTGGTGCAGTTCGAGCCACAACCCGGCAGCAGCCGGGCTGTAGAGCTGGGTGGAGCGGATCAGCAACGCGCCGAGGCTGTGAATGGCGCGTTGCAGCGCGATCGACAACAGTTGGTGACGATCGCGCTCGGGTTGNGAAACCACACGCACCACGATCAGCTTGTAGCCAACCGCGAGGTGATTCTGCAGCGCCTGGCAGAGACCGGCGACTTTGCGTGGTCGCTCGCTGAGCACGATGGGCTGGTTGACGAAGTGCTTTTCCAGCTGGTTGCAGACGAAATGCACGTCCGGCCGCAGCAGTTCCAGCATCTGCAGGCGGGTTTCCGTGGCGATGCGCAGTTGGTTGAGTTCGATCAGCGCCTGGTAAAGCTGGCGCGCGGTTTCGCCTATGTTGGCTTTCGGCAAGCCGGCGAGCCAGCCGGTTACGCCGCGCACGCTGGCGTCGCAGAAGGACAGGGTCTGCCGGGTGGGCGCTGGTACGCGCAACAGCAGATGATGGCTCTGTCTATCCAAACGGTTGGCTCCGCGGCGGTCAGGGCATAATTAATGAGAACTCTATCAATATCTGCCGCAGCGGGCAGGACTGAATGATGGCTTCATGATATTAGCCGACGTTCGGCAGTTATGGGCTGCCGAACGTCGCTGGGGCGGGAATCAGAGGGTTTCGAGCGGGTCGGCGACGGTTGGGCTGAGCGTCGCCTGGCCCAGCGCTTCGCCCATGCACACGGGGCTCAGCGGCCCCAGTTGTTCAGCCCAGCGCACCTGTTCCGGCCCGAACAGCAGAATCACCGTCGAACCCAGCTTGAACCGGCCCATCTCGGCGCCTTTCTCAAGGTGGATGGGCGCACGCGCCGCTTCGTCGTAACGGAAGGTCTTCAAGGTACGCTTGGGTGGTGTGACCAGACCGGCCCAGACGGTCTCGATGCTGGCGACGATCATCGCGCCGACCAGCACCATGGCCATCGGCCCGTGCTCGGTATCGAACAGGCAGACCACCCGCTCGTTGCGCGCGAACAGCTCCGGCACGCCCTGCGCCGTGACCGTGTTGACCGAGAAGATGCGCCCCGGCACGTAGACCATTTCCCGCAGCGTGCCGCTGACCGGCATATGCACGCGGTGATAATCCTTGGGCGAGAGGTAGACCGTAGCGAACGCGCCGCCCATGAACGGAGCAGCGCGTTCGTGATCCCCGCCAAGCAGCTCCATGGCGCTGTAGCTGTGGCCCTTGGCCTGGAAGATACGGCCTTGTTCTATCCGGCCCAGCTGGCTGATGGCGCCGTCGCAGGGGTTGAGGATGGCTCCCGGAGTCTGATCCAGCGGGCGGGCACCGTCTCTCAATGCGCGGGTGAAGAAGGCATTGAAGTGCTCGTAGGCCGTGGGCTCCTCGACCTGGGCCTCGCGCATGTCGACCTGAAAATGCCGGACGAACCACTTGATGAAGGTGTTCTTCACCCACGGCAGCCGGCACTCGGCCAGGCAGCCAGCCAGGCGGGAGATGAGGTGATGGGGCAGCACGTACTGGCTGATGACGAACAGGCGATCTTTCATGTGGGTCCTTTTCATTGCTGCACCGGTGTATCAGGCAGGTTGCCCCATTCGGACCAGGAGCCGGCATAGCCCTTGACGCGTGGGTAGCCGAGTGCCTTGGCCAGGAGGTAGGTGAGGCCGGAGCGATGATGGGTGTGGCAGTGGGTTACGACTTCCTTTTCCGGGACGATGCCCAGTGCCTCCAGCTGCTCGGCGATGTCCTCGCGGATTCGGAGGTCGCGAGCACGGTCCATGGCGGCGGTCCACTCGAAGTTGATTGCCCCGGGTATGTGGCCGCCCCGTGCGGCAAAGAGTTTTTCGCCACGGAATTCGGCCGGCGAGCGCGCGTCCCAGATCACCAGATCGTCTGCGCCGAGGCGGCTTTCGATGTGGCTGCGGGTCGCGATTGGGGCGGGGTCCAGCGTCAGGTTCGGCAGGCCGGGCGCCGCCTCGGGTATCTGCTGGGTCAGCGGTCGCGCCTCGCCGAGCCAGGCGTGCAGCCCGCCGTTGAGGTAGTGGTAGTGGTGATGGCCGATCACGTCGAGCAGCCAGATGAAACGACCGGCCCAGCCGCCGCCTTCGTCGTCATACACCACGTACACCGCGTCGTGCCGATGACCCAGTGCGCCGAACAATCGCTGCAGTTGCGCAATATCCGGAAGCAATCCCGGCGCTGGCGGCTGGCCGAGCTGGGTCTGTTTGGGATCGACGAAGCGAGCGCCCGGCAGGTGGCCTTCGGCATAACGGGCGGCGCTGGTCAGGTCGACCAGAATCAGCTCCGGCGCGTCCAGGCGTGCGGCCAGGTCGGCTGGCTCGATCACCAGCGGCAGGTTGGAAAAGGCAGACACGGCAGCCCTCATCTAGTCGTAGAAGGGGCGAAGTCTAGCGAAAAAGCTCAGACCCCGCGCCTGCTGAAGGTAGCCAATGCGCGCTCGATGCACTGCGTTGTTTTAGCGAATGTTTGCAGGGTAGTGTCGGAGAAGGGTGCGCCGTTCTGGTCGGAAACCACCAGCATCAGCACGCGCCCGTCGATGCCCAGCGAGCGCAACAGCAGATGTTCGCCGCTGAAAAGCGCTTTCAGGCTGCCGGGCAGCAAGGCCGAGAACTGCGCCATGTTGGCCGGCTGCAGGCGCAGCTGTGCCGGCTTTTCCAGCAGACGGCGCACGATCTGGCTCTGCTCGGGGGTGAGGGTAAGTCGCGCAGCATCGCTTGGCAGGCCGGCCGATTGCTGGGCGACCAGGCGGTTCTGCTTTCGGTCGAACAGCAACACCAGTGTGCGCTGCATGCCCGCGCAGGCAAGGGCTTGGCTGGCGGTAGCGGTCAGCTGCAAGACGTTGCTGAACGGCGTCGGCTCGCTGAGCAGGCGGCGACAGTGCTCGCGCCATTCGGCCAGATCGGCGTCGCTTGCTACCGGCGCAGCACGCAACACCTGAAAACGGGTGCCGGTAGGCCACAGCAGGCCTTGAGCCGGATGCCAGAGATCGGTCCGGCCGATCTCCCGAGCGCTGGTCGCCGCCTGCTGGTGCACCATCTGCTGCAGATCGGCGAGCGACACCTGCAGATACAAACCGGCCAGGCGCTGCCAGCGCAGGCTGTGTACGCCGCTCCAGCTATGGTGCGAGGACAGTGCCAGGCCGTTGGCCAGCACGATGGTGTTGCTCGGCAGCGTCAGCCAGCGGCGCAGGTCGGGGTCGGCGTCGAGCATCTGCTGCTGATGCAGCGGGTGCTCGTTGTCGTGGGCAATATGCAGGGCCTTGATCAGGCGCCGCCGATCGGTGCCCAGCAGGCGATAACCCTGAATGATCCAGTCCGGCAGCCGCCAATGCTCAGCAAGCCTTAGGCACAGCTCCAGCAGGGATACGCCGAGCAGCTCGCGCTCGACCCTGCTGGCCGGCTCGCCCTTGACCAGTACCCGCTGCTCCCAACTGTCGAGCAGATGCGGATAGGCGCCTATCAGCGCCCAGGCGGGAGACAGGAACAGCAGGCTGCCCCAGTGAATGTCCTGCCACAGTCGTGCGAGGCGGGCGGCGAACAGTCCGTTGGCCTGCTGGCTGGCGTGGCGGCTGATTAATACCAGTTGTCGCAGTGGCTGCGGCATGTCGGCGGCCTCCATGGCCGGAATGCGCGCCAGCAGCGCTTCGGCGCGCTGCAGGCCGATGCGGCTGAGCGCGACCTCCAGGCTCTCGGCCGGCTGGCTGTCGCCGATGCCTCGATTGGCCTCCTGGATGAAACGCAGCGCCAGCACGGGGCTGTCCTGAATAAGCTCGGCGATCTGCCGCATCGACTTGCTGCTGTCGCGCAGCGCCAGTCGCACCTTGCCATGGACGCCGGCAAACGCGGGAAGGGGTGCATCGTCGAGAGCCTTGATCCAGGCGGGTATCGTGCGTGGCAGCGGAGGTGTGGTGGTCATGGCCGAACTAGCTTTTCATCGGGATGGCCTTTAGTCTGGCGCAAAAGTTCCGATAACCAGAACAATTCTTCCAACATTCCTTTCGCAAGGTCGTCTGGTGGCGATTCTGGGCGTTTATTTGCCCTTGATCCGGACGGCTCGTAACCAGGTTTTAGACGTACCTCCTATGGTCAAAATAATCGGGATTATCGTCGTGTTCGCCAGCGTGCTGGGCGGGTTCGTGCTCTCTGGCGGCAAGATCGGCGCGCTCATCCATCCGTTCGAGGTGATGATCATCGGTGGTGCGGCTCTGGGCGGTTTTCTGCAGGCCAACCCCGCCAGCACCACCATGCTGGTGTTCAAAAAATCGCTGAAGATGTTCAGCACCCGTTTTACCCATACCTATTATCTGGAAGTGCTCAGCCTGCTCTACTCGATCCTCAACAAGAGTCGTCGTGAAGGGATGATGGCCATTGAAGCTGACCTGGAAGATCCCGCCGCCAGTCCGCTGTTCAGCAAGTACCCGGGCTTCCTGCAGGACGAGCGCATGACCGCCTTCACCTGCGATTACCTGCGCATCATGTCGTCCGGCAACATGGCGCCGCACGAACTCGAAGGCCTGTTCGACATGGAACTGAACAGCCTGAAGGAAGAACTCGAACATCCCTCCCATGCGGTCGCCAAAGTGGCGGACGGCCTGCCGGCGATGGGTATCGTCGCGGCGGTACTGGGCATCGTCATCACCATGTCGATCCTCGCCGAGGCGGATAACGCGATGATCGGTTACAAGGTTGGCTCGGCGCTGGTCGGTACTTTCCTCGGTATTCTTGCCTCCTATGGCTTCTTCGGGCCACTGGCCGCGGCACTGGAGCACGACGCCAAGGAGGAGCTGAACGTGTACGAGGCAATCAAGGCCACGCTAGTCGCCTCGGCCTCGGGCATGCCGCCGACGCTGGCCGTCGAGTTCGGGCGCAAGGTCCTTTATCCGGCGCATCGCCCGAGCTTTGCCGAGCTCGAGCAAGCCATGCGCGGCAGCTAAAGGCTCGTCATGGACAACACTCAACCGATCATCGTCAAACGGGTCAAGAAGGTTGCGGGCGGCCACCATGGCGGCGCGTGGAAGATCGCCTTCGCCGACTTTGCTACCGCGATGATGGCGTTCTTTCTGGTGATGTGGTTGATGAGTTCGGCGACGCCTGAGCAGAAGAAACTGATCTCCGGCTACTTCCAGGATCCGATCGGCTTCACCGAAAGCGCCAGCCCGCACGTCATCGACCTGGGGGGGACGCCGACACCCTCGCCGGACCGCACCCTCAATCCAGAGCTGGAGCCGGCGCAGAGCGAAGCGCAGATCGATAGCGATCAGGTGGAAACCTTCGCCGAACAGCTGGAGCGCGAGCGCCTCGAGCTGCTGTTGCAGGAGCTGCAGAACAAGGTCGACGAGAACCCCGAACTGCAGAAGTTCAAGGACCAGATCCTTTTCGAAATCACCCAGGACGGCCTGCGCATCCAGATCATGGATGCCGAGAACCGGCCCATGTTCGCCCTCGGTAGCGCCCAGTTGCAGCCCTACTTCGAAGACATCCTGCTGGCGCTGGTCGACACCATCGCCGCGGTGCCGAACAAAATCAGCGTCAGCGGCCACACCGATGCGAAGCCTTTCTCGGGGCGCAGCGACTTCGGCAACTGGGAGCTTTCGGCCGGGCGTGCCAACGCTGCACGCCGCACGCTGGTGATCGGTGGTTACCCGGAAGATCAGATCGCGCGGGTAGTGGGCTACGCCTCGTCCGCGCTGTTCGATCGCAAGGACCCGCTCAATCCGGTCAACCGACGCATCGATATTCTGGTGCTGACCAAGAAGGCGCAGCGTTCGATCGAGGATGAGCAGCCCGCTGCCACGGATTCGACCGGTGCTGCCGAAGGCGAAGTCGCCCCATCTGGCGGCGCGGCGCCGGCTGGGGAAGAACCGTTACAGCCGGAGCAACTGCGGGAGCGGTTGAACATCTTCGAAGATGGCGTGCTGCAGTTCAGTCAGCCCGGCGAGGGCTGAGCGCCAGATCAGTAATCCGGTTCTGGCAGGCTGCTGAGAATGTGTCGGTAACTGCTCATGCGCTGCGGCTGGATGCGCCCGTCCTCCAGCGCCTGGAGCAGGGCGCAGCCGGGCTCGCGATCATGCTTGCAGTCGCGGAAGCGGCAGTGCCCGAGCAGATCCTGGAATTCGATGAAGCCCGCTTCGACGTCGGCGCGACTGACGTGGCCTAAGCCGAATTCGCGGATGCCGGGGGAGTCGATCAGTTCGCCGCCACCGGGAAAGTGGAACAGGCGTGCCGTGGTGGTGGTGTGGGTGCCCTTGCCGGTCATTTCCGACAGCGCCCCGACGCGGGTGTCGACGCCCGGCAACAGGCTGTTCACCAGCGAAGACTTGCCTACCCCGGATTGCCCGACGAAGACGCTGACGTGGCCGTCGAGCCGCGCCTTGAGCGCTTCCATGCCGCCACCACCGTGGGCCGAGACTTCCAGCAGCGGATAGTTCAGCTGCCGATAGACTTCCAGCAGGCGATTCAGCGCGGCTTCGTTCTGCTCGTCGATCAGGTCGACCTTGTTCAACAGCAGCAATGGCGTGATGCCGGCGTGCTCCGCGGCGACCAGATAGCGGTCGATCAGGTTGGCGTGGGGCTCCGGTAGCGGCGCGAAGACGATGACGATCAGGTCGACGTTCGCCGCCACGGGCTTGAGCTGGCCACGGGTATCCGGGCGGCAGAGTTCCGAATGTCGCGGCAGCTGCGCAACGATGACGCCGATGCCCTGGTTGCCCGGGCGCCAGACCACACGATCGCCGGTGACCAGCGCCGGCAGGTTGGCGCGCAGGTGGCAGCGAAAGACCTGCCCGCTGTGTTCGCCTTCCAGTGCTTCCACCTCGACCTGCACGCCGAAATGCGCGATGACCAG
>JGI25319J35699_1000480_pt1 | contig 23366 bp, 13 predicted proteins | sample AutmiccommuBRH17_FD_35699 | JGI IMG/M metagenome (IMG submission 35699) | reverse complement strand
GAGGCGCAGGAGGGCGTGCTCAACATCGCCTTTCGTGTGGCCGATGAAGAGGGGCTGCCGCTCCTTGATCTCAAGGACCTGCAAGCGCTCCTGACATGGGTGGGCCAGAACAGCGGCGATCTATCGCTGCGCTATGGTAATGTCGGGGTTTCCTCGGTCGGGGCCATTCAGCGCGCGCTCTTGGTGCTGGAAAATCAGGGCGGCGCGCATTTTTTTGGCGAGCCTGCTCTGGCGCTCGAAGACCTGATGCGCGTGACACCGGAGGGGCGTGGCTATGTCAATATCCTCGCGGCCGACCGGCTTATCAATTCGCCGCGCCTCTATGCGACGTTTCTTTTGTGGCTCTTGAGCGAGCTCTTTGAATCGTTGCCCGAGGTGGGCGATGTCGAGAAGCCAAAGCTCGTGTTTTTCTTTGACGAGGCGCATCTGCTGTTTGAAGACGCACCGAAGGCGCTTGTGGATAAGGTCGAACAGGTGGCGCGGCTCATTCGGTCCAAGGGGGTTGGGGTCTATTTCATCACGCAGAACCCCGATGACGTGCCCGAGGATATTCTGGGCCAGCTTGGTAACCGGTTTCAGCATGCGCTGCGTGCGTTCACCGCGCGGGATCAAAAGGCGCTGAGCCGCGCCGCCGAGACCTATCGGCCCAATCCGCGCTTTGACACGGTCGAGGCGATCCGGGATGTGGGCGTGGGCGAGGCCGTGACCTCGATGTTGCAAAACAAAGGCGTGCCCGGCGTGGTGGAACGCACGCTCATTCGCCCGCCCGCGACACAGCTTGGGCCTTGCGGTGCCGCCACGCGCCGCGCGGTGATTGCGGCCTCACCCGTGGCGGGGAAATACGAGGCGGCGATTGATCGGCAGTCCGCCCATGAGATTCTGGCCGCCCGCGCCGAATCCGCCGCAAAAGAGGCCGAAGAGGCTGAGGCCAAGATTGTCGCAGAGGCAGCCGCCGAAGAGGCAGAAGCCGAGCGCGCGCGCGAATTCAAGGCAGCGCGGCGCTATTCGGCTGGTACCCCGACAAGTTCAAGTCGTCGTGCGCGGGAACCTGATGGCATCGGAGGTCAACTCGCCTCGGTCGTTATGAAGGAATTGACCGGCACCACAGGACGCCGCATCGTTCGCGGTATTCTCGGGGGGCTCTTTAAGGGGCGCTGAAGCGCCCCGTTTCAGGCTTTCGCCGCGCGCTGCAGCATCCCAAAGAGGTCGCGGGGGTCGTCCGGGTCGGCCAGAAGGTCCAACTCGAGGAAAAGATCGGTGCCTGCGATATGGTCGCGCACATAGCGCAGCGCGGAAAAATCCTCGATGGCAAAGCCTACGCTGTCGAAGAGCGTGATTTCGTTGGCGCGNGTGCGTCCCTTGGCGGTTCCGTTGATCACCTGCCACATCTCGGTTACGGGGTGGTCGTGGTCAAGTTGCTGGATCTCGCCCTCGATCCGGGTTTGTTCGGGATATTCGACAAAGATGGTTGAGCGGTGCAGCACGCCGGGGGCGAGTTCCGTCTTGCCCGGGCAGTCACCGCCGATGGCGTTGATATGCACGCCAGCCCCGACCATGTTATCGGTCAGAATGGTGGCATATTGTTTGTCCGCGGTACAGGTGGTGATGATCTGCGCGCCTTCCATGCTCTCCTCTGGGCTGGTGCAGCTGACAACCTCCAGCCCCAGACCGCGCAGGTTGCGAGCAGCCTTGGCCGTGGCAGCGGAGTCTATGTCATAGAGGCGCACGGATTTGAGCCCGCAGATCGCCTTCATCGCGAGCGTCTGGAATTCCGACTGGGCACCATTGCCGATCATCGCCATGGTGTCCGCGCCTTNGGGTGCCAGATACTTGGCCACCATCGCGGAAGTGGCCGCCGTGCGCAGGGCCGTGAGCACCGTCATTTCAGAGAGCAGCACCGGGTAACCATTGCCCACATTGGCCAAGAGGCCAAAGGCGGTGACGGTTTGCANCCCTTCGCGGGTATTCTTGGGATGACCGTTCACATATTTGAAGCCATAAACCTCGCCATCCGAGGTGGGCATCAGCTCGATCACGCCTTCTTCGGAATGGCTGGCGATGCGCGGGGTTTTGTCGAAAAGCTCCCAACGGCGGAAATCGGCCTCGATNTAGTCGGCCAGACCGCGCAACATCGGTTCGATCCCGATGTGATGCACCAGCTTCATCATGTTGTCGACAGAGACGAAAGGCACCAGAGCCTTNTGGGAGGGGGACAGCGTCATCTTTGGATCCTTAGCTATAGGCCTGGGTCGGGCGGTCGAACACGCGGCGACCAAGGGCCGAGGCCGCGAGATCAACCATCACCTGCGCAGTGCGCCCGCGCTCGTCGAGAAAGGGGTTGAGTTCTACGAGATCGAGCGAGGTCATGAGCCCGCTGTCGCAGATCATCTCCATTGTTAGATGCGCCTCGCGGATCGTGACACCGCCGGGCACCGTGGTACCCACGGCGGGGGCAAAGAGCGGGTCGATGAAATCGACATCAAGGCTGACATGCAGCGCGCCACCCACGCCTGCCACGCGGTCAAGAAAGGCGGCGAGCGGGCGGGAAATGCCCTCTTCGTCTATCACACGCATGTCGTGATAGCGGATGCGGCTGGCTTGAAGCGCCTCGCGCTCGGCCCGGTCGACGGAACGCAGGCCAAGGATGCAGATATTCTCCTCGGGCACGGGATTGGCAACCTCAGGAAAGCCATAGAACCCGTCGCGGCCAGTGACATAACCGAGCGGCGTACCGTGCAGGTTGCCCGAGGCTGTGGTCTGTGGCGTGTGAAAGTCGCTATGGGCATCGAGCCAGAGCACGAATTGCGGGCGTCCCGTGGCGGTGGCATGATTGGCCACGCCGGCCACAGACCCGAGCGAGAGGCTGTGATCCCCACCCAGAAAAATCGGCAGCCCCTCGTGCATCGCGTCCTCAGCCGTTTGCATCAAGGTTGCTGTCCAGCCGGCCGTTTCCGCAGGTGCATGCACATGCAGGGGCAGGGCGGGATCGACCGTAGCCGGGGCAGGGCAGAGATTGCCAAGGTCGCGCAAGCTATGCCCGAGATCACCAAGTGCCTCGGCCAGCCCTGCCGTGCGATAGGCATCAGGGCCCATCAGGCAGCCGCGCCGGTCCTTGCCGCTATCCACCGGGGCACCGATCAGAAGAATGGTTCGAGAGGTCATGGAATAGTCTCCAAGCTGCGGTGACTTTTAGTGTGCTGCCGAATTGAGTTGAACTGAAGGGTGATATTTGCACAAATAGGGGATATTTTGTACAAAGTGGATCTGGATAGTTTCGAAATGGATGATACTGATCACAGATTGATTTCTATATTGCGTCACGATGCACGCGCATCTCTGTCGGATCTGGCAATTGATCTTGGGATATCACGCACCACGGTGCGCGCGCGCATCGAGCGGTTACGTGCTAGCGGTGAAATTGTCGGGTTTTCGGTCGTGTTGAGGGGCGATGCTGGTCGCGATCCGGTACGTGGCCTCATGATGTTGGGGATCGAGGGGCGCGGTACGGATCGGATCATTCGTCAGCTCAACGGTTTGAGCGCAGTACGCGCAACCCATACGACGAATGGCAGATGGGATGTGATCGTCGAGATTGGCACTGTGACACTCGAGGAATTGGACAAAATTCTCGCGCAAATCCGACGGTTCGACGGGATTGCGCAATCCGAGACCAGCCTGTTGCTCAATACTTGGAAATCAGGGGGCTGACGACAACTCAGCGCGCGCGAAATGCCATGAGCCAAACCGCCGCAAGCCCGAGTGACGCCAGCATGTTCCAGCTTGCCATTGAGAGGCCAAGCATCTCCCACGGAACCTCGTCACAGCGCACAAGTGGCGCCGACATGATTTGATCGAACAGGTCGTCAGCGCTGATGCCGCTCGCGCCAGACGACGAGCAACTGGTTGGACCCTGCCACCAGCCGCGCTCGACGCCGGTGTGATAACTGCCGATTGCGGCGGTTGTGAGGGCCGCGGCAACGCCACCCGCGGCCATAAACCGCGGCAGAGCGACGAGTGCAAATACCCCAAAGCCGATTGCGATCACATGGGGCCATCGCTGCCAGATGCACAGTTTGCAAGGTGCCATCCCACCAAGATGCTGGAATCCGAGCGCGCCCAGCATGAGCGCGAGGGAACCTCCGGCAGCTATTAGTATGAGGTGTTTTTGAGAAAGGGGCATCACAGGAACCTCGTTGCGTAGAACCCGCCAAAGAGCAAAACCACAAAGACGATGGTCATCAATCCCAGGCGTCGTTCGATGAAATCCCGTATCGGAGCGCCATATTTCCAGAGAAGCGCTGCGACCAAGAAGAATCGGATACCGCGCGCAAGGATAGAGGTTGCGATGAACACCCCAAGTGGCATACCGGTCCAACCTGACATGATGGTGATCACCTTGTAGGGAAAGGGAGTGACCCCGGCCGTCAGCACAGCCCAAAAGCCAAAATTGTTAAACCGCTCACTGAAGGCCGTCATAGCGTCACCCTTCCCCAAGGCATCAAGAATGGGTTGACCGATTTCCTGAAAGGCGAATGCTCCGATGACGTATCCCAAGAGACCACCTAGAACTGAAGATACGAGTGCGACCGCCGCAATAAGCCATGCCCGGTTGGGGCGGGCCAGGACCATTGGGATCATGAGCACATCGGGTGGGATCGGAAATACCGAGCTTTCAACAAAGGAAACTGCTGCCAACGCCCATAGTGCATGCCGGTGTTCGGCCATGCGGATCGTCCAGTCATAGAGAGCACGGATCATTTTGGATCTCTTTGTTGATCTATCGCGACACATCATGCCCGCATGCCGGGGTCAAGGGCCGAGAGGATTAAGCCACAGATTCCGGCGAAAATGCTGTTTCGCCACTGGACGAGGCCTGCGGGCTTCGCTAATTACCGCATCGGGCCCAAGTGGCGGAACGGTAGACGCAGCGGATTCAAAATCCGCCGCCTTTACGGGTGTGTGGGTTCGAATCCCACCTTGGGCACCATCCGCATTCCTACAGTTAGACAATCGGGTGCTTTCCATTGCGCTGTTCGATGCGTCACGGTGTGAATTCAAATGTATCGGCGCGGGCGTGGCTCCAGTATTTTTCGAAGGCTGGGTGGTTCACGCGACCGGAGAGCAATTCCCCCGGCTCCAACCAGAGATATTGGCTCGCCGCAGACCGAACCTCTCGGCTATTAACACGGATCATGAGGTGATCTGGGGTAAAGTCCTGCGGTCTGCGCAGGCCTGAGGATTCCACAGCTTCTTTAAGTGCGAAGAGTGTGTTGCGGTGAAAATTGGCGACACGCTGGTGCTTTTCTGCGACCACGAGGGCGCGATAGCGGCTTGGATCTTGTGACGTCACGCCGGTGGGGCATTTCCCAGAATGACAGACTTGGGCCTGAATGCAGCCGACGGCAAACATGAACCCACGTGCCATGTTGCAGCTATCGGCCCCCAAGGCGAACATGCGACACATGTCAAAGGCGCTGATGATCTTGCCTGAGACAATGAGACGGATGCGGTCGCGCAGGNCCATCCCTACCAGTGTATTATGGACTAGCATCAAACCCTCGCGGATGGGCGCTCCCTTGTGATCCGCGAACTCGACCGGTGCTGCCCCGGTGCCACCTTCTGCCCCGTCGATCGTAATGAAATCAGGAGTAATTCCCGTAGCGTGGAAGGCTTTGACCATGGCAAAGACTTCCCATGGGTGACCAACGCACAGTTTAAGTCCAACAGGTTTGCCGCCTGAGAGGATGCGCAGTCGGGCGATGAAATTGCAGAGCCCATCGGGCGTGGAGAACTCGGAATGNGCCGCCGGGCTGATGCAATCTTGACCAATCCGNACACCACGCGCTTCTGCGATGGCCTCTGTTACCTTGGCTCCTGGCAGGATGCCACCGTGGCCCGGCTTTGCACCTTGGCTAAGCTTTATCTCGATCATCCTGACTTGATCCTCGGCAGCAGCCATCGAGAACATGTCTGGGTCGAAGCCACCTCCTGAGGTGCGACATCCGAAGTAACCCGAACCGATCTGCCAAATCAAATCTCCGCCATGCTTTCGGTGAAACCTCGAAATCGAGCCTTCGCCTGTCGTATGTGCAAATCCACCAAGCTTTGCGCCCCAGTTCAGAGCCTCAATTGCGGTGGGTGATAGGGCACCATAAGACATGCCGGATATGTTGAGCGGAGAGCTCTTATAAGGCCGCGCGCAGTCCGGACCTCCAATCCGCAATCGAAACTCTCCATCACCCAGATGCGTCGGAACCATAGAGTGGTTGATCCATTCATGCCCGACGGCGTTCACATTGCGCAGAGTTCCAAACGGGCGCAGCCCCTCGATCCCTTTGGAACGTCGATAGACCAGAGCGCGCTGTTCGCGCGAAAATGGGGTCTCTTCGTGGTCGCTCTCGAGGAAATACTGCCGGATCTCAGGGCGAAAATGTTCAAAGAGAAACCTGAGCCGTGCCGATATTGGGTAGTTCTTGAGCACGGCGCGTTTGGTTTGAAAGAGGTCATAAAGACCGACCGTGGCAGCCAGACATGCAACGCCACCGAGCAGACCGCCCCAGACGGGGAAGTGGAGGGCCAGTGCAATCCCACATGGGATGAGTAGGATGCTGAGACAGAGAGGTATGTAACGCATTTTATCCGTTCCCCATCGTACCGATCCTCAGGCCACAAAAGCACCTACTGTACGTGCAAGGTGTTTTAGGACGCAATCATGGCTATTGAGTGAATGTGCTCAGATATTCGTCCTCAGTAATCTCGTTCAAAGAACACACCAATCCCTGTGGAGCCATCGTTCGACGTCCCTCCCTTGACCGTAAGATTGTCGGTCAGGTCGAGATTAAGATTAATTCGCTGCTTTCCTTCGCTGTCCGCGGTAACTTCAGTATAGACTTTGTCCGAGATATAGGCACCCGCACTTACTTCTGTTCCACCATCATCGGTCTGCGACACATCAAGATCTGACAGACCGACGGCATTCCGCAATTTACCGACGACATCACCGCCGCTCCGACCTGAGAGGGTGGCCACCGCAGAGGCCATCTGAGCCGCTTGGAATGGCGATATGCTGTCGAGGCCGCGCCCGAAGATCAGGCGAGAGACAACTTCTTCTTGCGGTAGATCCGGATCAGAGATGAAGCGAACTTCTGGCGCACTTGCCAAACCTTCAATGATCACCTGAACGGTAACGTCATCAGTTTCGGTTTCTCCTACAAAACGGAGATACGGGTCAAGCGAGCCTTGCAAGGTGACGCGTCCTTGGGTCATGGTCAACCGCTGGCCCAGAATGTCGAGCCGTCCGCGGATCAATTCAAAGAACCCATCCGGTGCGACGGCCTCGGTTGTTCCAGCTAGGCGCAGTTGGCCGCCCAATTCAGCATCCAGCCCGCGACCGCGCACAAATATCCGATTGGGAGCGTTGATTGAGAGGTCGAGGAGATAGGGTCGTGCGCGGCCCGTGCCCGGAGCCTTTATAAGGCCGGCGCGTTCTCTGGTCGCGCGGACATCTACGGGTTCGTTCACGTGCTTCAATTCTGGAAGGGACACAGATGCGGGACCGAGGCCCGAGGGAATACGGATATTGGTTTCACCTAATGTCAGGGTGCCTCCAATCCGGGCACCTCCGGTCAGCGGGCCATTCACCGCCACGTTGCCATTGACGGATGTCGTGTAAATTGCCTGATCGCTGAGCACGAGATCGGTCAAACCAACTTGCAGATCGCCAGCATAGCCCGGTNTCAATGCAATCGGACCTGTGATCCGGACTTGCCCACCATCCCGCATGCGAGCGGTGAAATCAGTTTGCATGCGGCGCTCACCGAGCGTCGCTGTCCCGCTGATGTCCTCTACGGCAAGACCCGTGCCGGGAAGGGCAATCCGTGTTCCAGACGTGGTAATGCGGCCAGACACCGCCTCTAGTGAGGGAGCGCCGTCTATCCGAAGGTCGTAGCTGGCACTTCCCTGAAGCGCATTTGGTTGAATGAAACTATTTGCAAGCGCGAGAGGTAGGGAACCATTAGCGGCGATATCAACGGATGCCGCATGATCGACGATATCGCCGGAGACTTGTGCCGTTGTGCCTCCGGGACCGGTGGCGGACAACGTGAGAGAAATTCGTTGTGCCAGATCGCCAATCAGCCTAGCGCTTCCGTTTGCCGATACGGGGCCGGAAAACTCTGGGGCAAAAAGCCCAAGGTTGGCGAGGCGCGCGGTGAACTCAACCGGCGCGTCGGGACTGTTTGATCCAGCCGATAGAGAGACTTGTGGAGTTTCGAAGTCCAAATTGCTGATCTCGATCCTGTCGGGGCGTCGGGCGGCGTCTGCGGTGAGGGTCAATCGCCCGGCAATGAGCTTGTCGAGTTCGGCAATGCCGGTCGCCAGGTTTTGCCCGTTCATCGCGGCTTTAAGAGCCACGTCCTGAGCACTGTCCTTGGCTGAGCCCTCGAGCGTCAGGTCAAGCTGTCCGCGCAGGGTCTGACCCGCGAGGGCATTGAAACGCGCCAGATCCTCGATTTCCGCCCTGAGCTTTCCCCTTACGGGCAGCCCTGGTGTCTCTGGCGAGAGGGCTGCATCGGCGCGCAGGCGCGCCCCCATCAACTGTGCGTCAAGCCCGTTCAAGGTTATGTCGCCGCCGGCCTGCCATGACACGTTGCTGCTGAGTTCTGCGGGGCCAGAGAGGCGAGGATCAGAGAGAGAAAGATCTGAGAGCCGCGCGGCAAGGCTGAGCGCGCCGCTTTCACTGCTAAGGCGCCCCGAAGCCGTGGTCCGAATGGTGTCATTGTCAATCTGGAACCGGCTGAGATCGGTGCCTGCCGTATCTCGGCGGGCCGCCAAGGAAAGCGTTGCTGGGTTGGCGATCAACGGATCAACCTGCGGTAGTCCAAAGGCGAGGCCGTCAGTTTCGGCGTCGAGTGTGATGTCAAAATCTCCGCCCAGCAGGCTCCCTGAGCCAGCAATCGTCGCGCGCGCCGCACCAGCAATGTCTTGACCTGCAAGCGCTGCAAACCGCGACAGGTTCGGAGCTTCGAGAGTCACCGTGCCCGACACTGGAAATCCTGCGGCTAACTCCGCTATTTGTCCGTTGCCCGTGAGCTGTGCTGCGCCTGCGTCGAGACGCAGTCCAAGCAACTTGAGCGGGCCACCTTCGGTAAAGTCGAGCGACGCAAGCCCCGACAGCACTGTTCCCGCCGCCTCAGCGAGGGCAGCGTCCTCTAGCCTCAGGCCTGATAAATCAAACTCGGTCAGTGCAGTAACGCCGCGCGGTGCGGTCCGTCGCAATACGCCGCGGCCAGAGAGATTGGCGCTTGTGATGCCGATTTCTGGCCTCTCGAATCCAGTCATGCCGACCTTGGCCCGCCAACGGTCGCCGCGCGCGGCATTAAACCGCGCCTCAATCGTCGCGCTTGTAACATGCGTGGCGGGACCGGTGATCGGCAGGCGGACCGGGGCGCCTTCATTGTCCAACTCGCCGTTGAGGGCAAACCGTACAGGCCATCCGGCTGCGTCAAGCGAGAGTGAGCCATCGAGTTTGATCTGTGCCGCAGAAAGGTTGAATTCTTCGATGTCAAGATTTCCACCGCTCTGCTGCTGACCCTCTACTGAAAGTTGGCTGTTCGTGCCAAAGAACGGACGATACTCGGCGGCAAAGAGCGGCGTCAAATCGCCCCGCAGCTTTGCTGAAAATGCCCGGATGGGCGTCTCGGATGTGTCCACATTACGAAGGGTCACCTGACCAGTCAGGCGTGGCTCATTGTCAGATGCCAAGCGAATGTCTGCAACGTAATCGCTCAGAGGGGCCGTGCCGTTGATCTCTAATGACAACGCGGGCCGATCAGGCAGTTGCAGCAAAGTTGCTGCAATGCCGCCCTCGTCCTCTTCGAGAGATAGGTCTAAAGCTAGAACTTCGGTCTCGTTCACAAAACTCGCGTCTAATTGAACAGCACCGCGCCCGTCCAAGCGCGTCACGTCGATCTCAGCCGCGCCTTCGCCGCCTCCGAGCGACAGTCTTCCCAAGAGTTGAAGGTCAATCTCTTCACCGAGGATGGGCGAACCAAGTGTGAGTGTTTCGGCGCTGATCTCTCCTATGTTGACCGAGACTGGCAGGTCAGGAAGTTGAAACGGCTTGGCCTCGGCCATCTCGGGCGAGAGTTCCTCTTCGGCCTGTGGTAGCCGNGCCAGCACAATTTCACGCGCGGTCAGACGATTGATCTCTACCCTACCTCGCAAGAGGGCCGAACGTGTCCAGTCAAGTGTGACTTCATTCAAGGTGATCCAGATGCCGTCTTTGTCGGCGATGGTNAGTTCGTCCACTGTAGCCTGTGATGAGAGCGCCCCGGAAAATCCGATGATCCGTACATCACGACCGGCGCCCGAGAGGTTGTCCTCTAGCAGGGCTTGTAGATAGCCCCGGTCCTGTTCAGGCGTCTGCGCCAAGAGTGGCAGCGCAAGACAGGCGAGTGCAATCGAGAGGATGGAGATAAGGCGTGCCATCAGAAGGCCTGTCCGATGCCGATGTAGATCTCAAAATCTTCACCGACATTGTCGCCAAGAGGCGTGCCTATGTCCACACGAATTGGGCCGACAGGAGTGAAGTAGCGTGCGCCAAAGCCCGCGCCGCTGTGCCAACGCCCACGTCCGGTGCCGAGCGCATCTTGTCCGATAAATCCCGTATCAGCAAAGGCCACGGCCTGAATTTTATCGTTGATGTTAGCGCGCAATTCGCCTGAGAAACCAGCAAACGCACGGCCGCCCACGGTGACGCNGGGTGCGATATCAACACCGAGCGACTGATAACTCTGACCACGCACGGTGCCTGCACCGCCCGAGTAAAAGAGCATGTCAGCCGGGATTTCATCAACGGTTGCACCCGCGATCGATCCGATCTGCGCCCGTCCTGCTAGGACAAAGCGATCGTCAGGACCAAAGCTGCGATAATGTCGTCCATCCGCATAAATTCGCGCGCCGTCGCCACTCTCTTGATCAAGACCGATAAACGGGGTCAGCGTCACTTCGAGGAAAATCCCGGATGTTGTGTTCAACGGATCGTTGCGCCGATCCCATGTGATGCTGCCTGGAAACAGCAAGTGTTGCAGTTTGCGCGTTCCCAAATCGTCACTTATGTCGGAATAACGGTAGGCGATGCCGAGCTCGCCGCTCAGTTCATCCGAAAAGATGTGGCTCAGACCGCCGCCGATTTCTATCTTTGCCTCGCGATAGTCAGGCTCATCATTTCCTTCGGCGCGAGCTTCTAGGAAAAGACCTGTGTCGGGGGTGAATGTTGCGGGTCGGTCGTAACGCACGCCAAGCCGGTAATCCTCGCCGCCAGAGTCACCGCCAATACCGCCGATCAAACCATCGATCCGCAACCTCTCGGCCCCGCCCCAAAGGTTTCGGTGCAACCAGAAGCCAGATAATGTAAGACCTTCCAATGACGCCAACTCTGCGCCCGCGCCGATGCGGCGACGTTCGGCGTCGGTCACACGCGTTGTGATGTCGAGTGTTCCATCCGTATTAGGACTCTCGGCTTCGGTCATCACTACAGAACGAAAAGCCCCTGACCGACGTAGGCGTGTGGCAGCCTCTTCCAGATCCTCGGGTGAAAATACTCGGCCAGTGGGAAGGCCTGCGATGGCCCGAATACGTGATGGGCGAACGCGGCTTGGGTCGCCTTCGTTTGAGATTTCGAGCGTCCCAAATCTTAGACGCGGACCCGGATCAAGAGCGATGTCAGCGGTTAGCGTCGAGACCGCGTGGTCAGCAATAACAGTTTGATCGGCAACAAGCGCCTTGGCATGACCTGAGGCACGCCACGCGGCAATCCCCGTTCGTGTCGCCTCTCCGACCAACTCGCCCTTGGCCGGATTGCCCGTCGCAAACCCTTCTGGCAGCTTCGTATCCGGTGGGAGTGGGGCCACCCGAGCCGTTGAGAAAGTGAAGGCCGTCCCGCGGTCAACGCTGATATCGATTTGCGCGATCTCGGTTGGGGCCCGCAGGGGTGGTATACTCGCTGCTTCCTGTCCATTCACCCGGATGCGGATCACCCCGCCGTAATAGCCTTCAGCATAAAGGACGCCAATCAATCGCCCGTAATCTGCCTGGGCTGCGGCCAAGAGATCTTGCGCCGTCGCCTCTTGTTGAGCGGCAGTGGTCATAACAAGCGATGCACTGCGCAGCTTCTCCGAGAATGACTTGGGGGCGTTGGGTGTGGAGAATGACACATCTGTTGCATGAGCGAACAAAGGCATGAGCCCTACGCAAAGGGCCGTTATTCCTAACAGTCTTGAATGGGACTTCATCACTCGAGATGCACTCCGCTAGCTTGCGCTTTTTATCGCATTGCGAAGGAGGGATTGCCACCCTTGCCAAGAGCCAAATCCGCGCCCGGCGTTTCGAAGAGGGCAAGATTTCATTCCGCCGGTAGATGGCTTTTGGCCAGCGCAGCGTCGAGAGTCTTCTCAACGGCGCCGCGTGGTTTGGTGAAACGGGCCATCAGATCGTAAAGAATTGGCGTCACAAAGAGCATCAACGTCGTAGCCATGGCGAGGCCCGCGATGATCACNGTACCGACTGCGATCCGGCTTTCAGCACCTGCNCCAGAGGCTGTAATCAGCGGTACGGCNCCTAAAATCGTTGAAACTGCAGTCATCATGATGGGGCGAAGACGCAGCACCGAGGCTTCGATCACTGCTTCGCGCACGGCGTATCCTTCATCGCGCAGTTGGTTGGCAAATTCCACGATCAGGATGCCATTCTTGGATATGAGCCCGATCAGCAGGATAATTCCAATCTGACTGTAAACATTGAGCGACAATCCGCCTGCTGCCATTGCGTAAATCGCGCCGGCGATGCCGATGGGAACGGTCAACATAATGACAAGTGGGTGCACAAAGCTTTCGAATTGTGCGGCAAGAACCAAGTAGACGATCAGCAGCGCTAGAAGAAACACAAGACCAACGCCACCTGAGGTATCCTGATAGGTGCGCGATTGGCCATCATATCCCAACTTGGCCTCTGGTGGCAGGATCTCTGCAGCAATTTCCTCTAGTCGGCTCAGCACGTCGCCAAGTTCGGCGTCGGGTGCCAGTGCGCCCGAAAGCTGAATCGAGGGCAAACGGTCGAAGCGTCGAAGTGACGGGGTNGCAGCGTTTTCCTTGAGGGTNACAAGAGCCCCCAAAGGAACCAATGTCTCACCGTCTCCGGCCCGAACGAAGATATTCGTGATGTCGGTGGGNGAGCGNCGATCTTCATCTTCGGCCTGAACGAGGACGGGGTATTCACGGCCTCGACTTACAAAGGTCGTAACCTCCCGCGATGCGAGCATGGTTTGCAACGTGGCTGCAATTGCATCCGCGGATATGCCCAAATCGTCGGCGCGCGCACGATCAATCTCTATGTCGAGTTGCGGCAGGTTCTGGTCAAAGTTGATCTCTGGGTTCACAAGGCCTTCGACACTTTCTGCACGCTCTAGAAAGGTTGTTGCCCAGTCTTTGACGCTCTCGAAATCGGGGCCTCCGATCACTATCTGTACCGGGGTGGAGCTGCCGCGTAAGCCAAGCCCCGCAGGTGTTACAGGGAAGCCGCGCGCAATGGTCACATTCCCCATCTGCGGAGCAATCTCCGACACGATCTCGGTTACAGAGCGCTCTCGTTCTTCCCAAGGAGCGAGACGGAAGACAACAAATGACCGCCACGGACGACCACCCCAACCTGTAAAGCTGAACACGGTTTCAATTTCACCGGACTCTCGCAGGGGTTCCATAATGGCTTCAACCTGACGGGCGGCCATGTCGGAATGTGCGACGGTCGACCCCTGTGGCGCCGTCAGCGGCACGAAGCCCACNCCCCGATCCTCACGCGGNGCAAGTTCGCGCGGAAGTCCATCATAAAAGAGCACGGCTCCTGCCGTTATCACAAGTGCCAANGGCAGNATAACAAGAGGCATGCCAATAGCACNGGTCAAGAGCGAACGATAAATGCGTTGAATCATCGTTGGTGGACGNGGTCCGGTGGGAGCGTTGGCGCGCAACTTGCGAGCGCTCAGNACTTTTGAAGCAAGCGCCGGGCAGGCAGAAAGCGCGACAAACGTAGAGATCGCCACCGTTCCAGCCATAACCCAGCCAAATTCNACAAACAGCCGTCCTACTTGACCGGGCATGAAGGATAGCGGCACAAAAACTGCAATCAACGTTAGCGAGGTTGCAATGACTGCAAATGTAACCTGCCGCGCTCCATGCATGCTGGCTACCAGAGGGCTTTCACCGTCTTCAATTCGGCGTTGGATGTTCTCAAGAACAACAATGGCGTCATCCACAACAAGACCAATGGACAGCAAAAGCGCCAGAAGCGTTAGCGTGTTGAGCGAAAATCCCCAAATTCCAATCAGCAAGAAGCTTCCGATCAATGAAACTGGAATTGTGATGAACGGCACAAGCGTCGCAGGGATGCTGCGTAGAAAAAGGAGGATGACCGCTATCACGAGTGCCAGCGAAATAAACAGAGCCACCACCACCTCGCGGATTGAGGCTCCGACAAAAAGGGCGTCATCGGACCCAACTATAATCCTCATGCCCGCTGGCAGGTTGGGCGCCAATGTCTTGATTTCGGCGCGTACGGCCTTGGAGATTGCCAGAGTATTGGACTGGCTCTGACGCAAGACCTGAACGCCGACAGCATCGGTGCCATTGGTTCGAACAATGGTTGAATCGTCTGCAACTCCCGGCACGACACGCGCCACATCGCGCAATCTGATTGGATATCCGGCCATCCTGTCCAAGACGATGTCACGAAAATCCTCAATGCTGCGCAATCGGCTGTTGAGACGGACTGTGAGTTGGCGGTTGGTCGATTCAACGTCGCCTGCAGGCAGTTCGAGATTATTGCGACGCAAAGCCGCTTCGACATCGGCCACCGTGAGGTTGCGCGCGGCAAGGGCTCTTCGATCCAACCATATGCGAACCGCAAAGGGTTGATCCCCAATGATTTCGACATTGGCGACGCCGTCAAGTGTGGCGAACCTGTCCACGACAAAACGGTCAATATAATCGGTAATCTCGGCTGTGGTCATGCGGTCCGACGTGACAGCAAGACGCATCACGGGATCTGCATCGGCATCACTCTTAACGACTTGTGGTTCGTCCGCCTCTTCAGGCAGATCACCACGCACTCGCCCCACAGCATCGCGGACGTCATTTGCCGCAACATCGATGTCGACGCTGGTCTCGAATTCGACGGTGACCCTTGATCTTCCCTGGCGGCTCTCGGAACTGATTGTGCGGATGCCGGATATGGAGGCTATGGCACCCTCCACCGTTTCCGTAATGTCGGTATCGATTACTTCAGGCGCTGCTCCGCGATAGGTTGTCGTGACAGTAACAACCGCATTATCTACGTCGGGGAGTTCCCGCACCGGAATATCGCGTAGGGCGGCCATGCCGAATATCACGATCAGAAGACTTGCCACCGCAGCCAGAACGGGCCGTCTGATCGAGATGTCAGAGAGGGTCATGTTGCACTCTCGGGCTNGGGTAGATCGGTTTCGGCAGTGGCTCCGGTGTCGGCCTCTAAGATCCTAAGCAAGGTGCCATCGCGCACCCGTTGCAGACCGCGTATGATCACGGATTCACCGGCCTCTAGGCCTGAGGTAATGGCGATCTGCCCATCCTTGCGTTGTCCTGCGATTACGGTACGGCGGCTGGCTTTGCCGTCCGTAGCGACAAAAACATAAGTTTCGGCTGCTTGGAAAACGATAGCCTCTTCCGGGACCGTGACTTCTTCGCTCTCTGATAGGACCAGCGTCAGTGACAGGAACATCCCTGCAGGGAGTGTGCTATCGGAGTTTGGGATTAACGCGCGGGTGCGAAAGGCGCGGCTGACCGGGTCTATGCCACTGTCCACAACATCCACGGTGCCATTGAACACGCGATCTGCGAAGGCCGCGCTGCGCGCGGTCAGTGGTTGTCCCTTCTGCACTTGCCCATAGATCATCTCGGGCAGGGAGAACTCGACTTCGACCTGGCTCAAGTCGTCGAGCCGGGTGAGGACCTCGCCTTCTGTGACGCGTGCGCCCACATCGAAGTTTGTAAGCCCGACGATGCCTCCAAAGGGCGCTGTGATGGTTCGATCGTCAAGGCGCCTGCGTGCGCGCTCGACCTCTGCCTCAGCTTCTGCGAGACGTGCGATCGCCTCTTCCTCGGTGGCTTTCGATACGGCACTGGTCTGACGCAACTGACGTGTGCGNTCCAAAGTCTGACGTTGTTCAATCAGAACAGCCTCGGCTTCGGCTAGATCCGCGCGCTCGATCGTATCATCAAGGCGCGCCAACACGTCGCCTTTTTCCACCTTCGTCCCCGGAGAGATGGACAGCGCGATCAAGCGCCCGTCGACTTCTGGAACAATGTCGATGGATTTCAAGGCCCGCGTCGTCCCAACCGCTTCAATTGTCTCTTGGAGCGTACGTCTTTCGGCTGATGTCACTTCAACAGTTACAGGTCGCTCTCCATCGGGCGCGGTCTCTGCGGCGGCATTGGGCGCGAAATAGGTCTGGTATGCCAAATNCCCGCCGTAAGATGCTGCACACATCAGACAAAGTACTACCAGTTGTTTCCATATCTTCATATTGGCCGGGGTCCCGTTCTCTGGTGCCCCGCGATGACGCGGGAAGTCTGATAGCGAAGTGTATGCCGTGGAACCTATAGTAAGCCAGATGAAAGGCAACTCTAAGTGAGTTTTTCAGCGTTTCTGATTGTGCTCTTTGAGCTGTGCCAGCGTCGCTTGCAACAGCTCTGGGATTGCCACGCTGGTTGTTGCTATTGTGGATTCGTCTCCAGTGCGCAGGGCTACTTCTGTGAGTCCCAGAAGGGCCTGTAACCTGAGCGCGCCTGTTGAGGCGGCTGTGCCAGCAAGTTTGTGTATGTGATCTGCGAGGTCGTTGTCGGATCGTCTGTCTTGCTGATTGAGTGCAACGAGGATCGCAGAACCTTCGGCCTCGAACTCTGTGATAAGCCGGTCAATCCGCTCTTGAGGCAAGGCTGAACGCAATTGTGTTAGGTATGTGGAATCGACACAATACGTCGTGTCCGCGGAGCTGACGCCTTGGGTGGCCGTCTGATTGATGACGGCGCGCAAAGCTTCGCGACGCAGAGGTTTCGTTTCGACCCTGTCAAAACCTGCGGCTTCCAGATCGCCGCGGTCCTCCGCCCGCACATGCGCTGTCAGGGCGACGATGGGTGTCTTTGAATTCGGGCCCCGGCTGGCTCTGATACGGCGCGTAGATTCTCTACCGTCCAGCCGCGGCATGCTGATATCCATTAAGATCAAGTCATATTGCTCAGCTGCCGCGCATTCCAACCCTTCCATGCCATCACAGGCAAGCTGGACTTTGTGACCATCGTTGGTCAGCATGCTCTCCAGCACAAGACGGTTGGTGGCATTGTCCTCGACAACCAGAATATTGAGGGTTCGATCGGATTTTTTCCTTGGGGGTAGGGGGACATGGGAAGGCTCCGGCGCTGCGACTACGCCTGTTGCCGGGGGCAGGGGCAGGCGCACCCAAAATAGGCTGCCTTCTCCAAGTTCACTTTCGACGCCAATGTTGCCTTTCATAAGCTTGACCAGTTGGCGTGCAATGCCGAGCCCAAGACCCGTCCCCTCGGGTCTGTCACCCGAGATGTCCTGAACACGCATAAAATCATCAAACACTTTCGGTAGGTCGGTCTCACTTATACCAATGCCGGTGTCTGTGACCTGAAATTCCACCTCGTCCAAACCGCTCTGGCTAGGGTCATGTCGCGTCACGTCCAACGTGATTTCGCCATCCTTGGTGAATNTGATTGCATTCGAAACGAGATTGAGGAGCACTTGATAAATCCGTGNCCGATCTCCTATGCTTCGTCCAAGCCCAGAGTGGGGCCTGCGCAGGCGAAGGGCATTTCCTCGGGCCTGTGCCGGCCCCTGTTGGGTTTCAACCAACTCTTCCAGCAATTGGTCCAGATCAAAGGCCGCAGGTCGCAGGACGATCTGTCTTGCAGCGGCTTGGGTCAAATCCAGCGCATCGGTGATTTGCGTCAAGAGGAGTTGACCCGACGACCGCATGATCCGGGTGAACTTCTCTTGGTCGGGCGTTAACCCAGTATCGTCCAGCAGTTCAAGCGCTCCCAGAATACCATTCAGCGGTGTGCGCATTTCGTGACTGATCATCGCGAGAAATCGTGCTTTGGCTCTCTCTCCTGCAAGTGCCCGGTCGCGGGAGCTAGCGATTTCGGCCTCGGCGGCGATCCGTTCGGAAATATCCCGAACAAAGCAGATGCAAATTGTGGTTTGGCCCCGCTTTGCAAGATCCGCCGACAACTCAGCTGCAAACTCGCGGCCTGCGAAATTGCGAACTATCACATCCTCTCGGCGCACTGGACCGTCGACGCATGTCTCTCGCAATACGTTCGCATCAAGTGGCTTCAACCGTCCATCAGCTTGCTTGTAAAATAGAAATTCACTTAGTTTGACTGGAGTTGCAGGATCTCCTGAAAGTTCCAGCAAGTCACCTGCGCGCGCATTTGTATCTTCGATGCGCCCATCTGGGCCAACGACCAGAACGGCATCCTGCGAGGTGTTGAGGATGGTTGCCAGCCTATTTGATGTACTCGTACTTTGCTCGGCCTGCCTGCGATAGCTGCGATACAGGCGCCAAACCAAGAATAAGAGCGAAGAGAGGGCCGCAAGCATCATGACACTGAGTGCCGCCATCGAAAGAATTTTTGCGGTGAGGCCGGCGCGTTCCGAATCCGAGCGCTTGGCATGCGCGGCCAGTCCCCGCGTTGCGATACTTCGAATTGGGTCGGCCATTTCCAGACCGAGTGAGATCAGGCGGTCTCGTTCTTGAAATACTGTTGCCGCATCCGTATCAACAAGAGGTACCATTCTCGCAAGAAGGTCCCCGATGCGGTCGAGGTCTGCATGAGAAACATCCTGTGCCAAAACTTCGCGGTACACCCTGCCGTTCCTTAGGGCCGTTGCTCGGCTGTAGAGAACATCAAACTGACGCCGGACGTGATCGACTTGCTCAGGGTCAGGCGCTGACAAGGTCTGCAATGCGGCCAAGTACTTGAGCTGGTCAACCTCCAGGCGCGATGTCGTCCACTGTAGATTGTCTTGGTTCGCGATGCCGTAGTCGTCCAGTTGTACGAAAACCTTGCTGGTCATAACCACCGCCGCCACCATGCAGCCGATCGCAAACACGCTTAACGTGATCAGTAACAAGCGATGCTGGGTTGGTGACTTGCGAAGTCTCGAGGCGTGCATGATTTGCCTTATAATTCGTTACCTACATACAACTTGTTCTAGCCACTGACCGACAAGTACGCCAAACGCACCCCCTGAAAAATAGTTCAGTACCCTGGATCGGACTAGCGCTATGGTTGTATATCAATCAAAGTGATCCTTTGTCACCTAGGCCTATGGGTTTTCAGCGCCTTTCCATCTTGTATCGAACGTGGCGCGCAGCAAAGCTCTGGGGAGTGTTGATTGCCGTGAGGCCAAGTATTTCTATTCTTTCATTTTGTTGGTTTTATGGCGCAGAGACGTGCCGGTCGGCCTTTCGCTAAAGTTTTTGCTTTTTTTGTTGGAATGTGGCGTTTGGCGTCGAGCAAAAAGGTTGGAATGCACGGATGGGACCATGGGAACCACCACTGCTCTTGCGGGTATGCTGCGGTTTTCCAAGGTTTGACCAGCCCCCTATCCCGAAAGATAGGGGCAGCGCGGGGATTGGCATGGAACTTGCCACATGTGCAGAGGATATGGGTGACCTTGATGCGGGTTGCCGAACAATTGTCATGGCACCGAGCGCAGCTTATTATTTGAAATATAAGCAGAAAATCGGTGGCAGAGGGAAGATGCACTGATGACCAAACTTTTACTGGCCGACGACCACGATCTGGTGCGTGAGATGATCGCCGAGTACCTCCGGGTGCAGGGAGGCTTTGACGTTTTCGTGGCCGAGAGCCTAGAGAGCGCATTGAAGGTCCAAGAAAAAAATGTTCCTTTTCAGTTGGTTATGCTTGATTTGATGATGCCCGGAATGGATTCTCTGTCGGGCCTTGCCGTGATGAAATCGCGGGCGGGGTGTCCGGTGGCGATTTTGTCGGGGACGGGGACGCCGGAGGTGGCGCGGAGGGCGCTCAGATCTGGGGCGGCGGGGTTCTTGCCGAAAACGCTGGATCCACAGTCTTTGGTGGCTGCTGTCCACCATATGTTGTTGGGAGAGACCTATACGCCGCTAGATTTTCTTGAATCCGGCGATACGGAGGCGGAGGGGAAGGTGCACCTCACGCCCAGAGAGACGGATGTTCTGGTCGGCGTTCTGGACGGAAAATCCAACAAGGAAATCGCAAGAGACCTTGATATTCAAGAGGTTACAGTCAAGCTGCACCTCAAGACCCTATCCCGCAAACTCGGCGCCAAGAACCGCACCCAAGCCGCGATGATCGCCCGCGATATGGGGCTGACCTGAGGGGCGGCGCGTACAGGATGTACGTTTTGTACATGGGTTCTGTACGCAGGGGGAGGGGCGCGGTTGGCTTTAGTCGTCTTTATTGAACGGCGGGTGAAAAGTGGTCGGAGTAGCCTGTCTTGGACGGTTGTGCAGCGTGCCGCAAGTATCGGGTTGTCGACGCGAAGGGCGGATTTTGTTGAAAAAGTCTTCAACCCGAAATTCGGCGCGAAAAGTTGGAACGCAGTTCTCGCGAATAGACTTCTGGCAAATATCGTTTGCCACATCACCATTTTGCGGGAGGATGTTCCGCAAAATTGATCGCTATCGCTTGAAGGTGGAGTTTTTCAACAAAATCGGCGGATTCCGGACATTCGCTGCAGTACCGATTGATTGATACAGGCCTTGTCAAAGCAGGCCTTTATCGTGAGAGCCAAGGTCGGCAATCGACCGTCCATGTCGGGACGCGCTCTCCAGTTGGGGTTTCTCTACCTAATAACAATTATGAAGTTAGCCGATTCATGAAATATGGCCGCATTAGTTCTTGTTCGGCGGTAGTTTTGTTAAGATCAAAAGGAAGAATTAAATACCGTAAGAAAACGCCTTCCTTATCTGGATCAATCCATAATTTCTCTGGGTTTAAGATAGTTCCAACAATGTAAAAGCCCGTCGTGTTCTGAATGTGCCCTACTTTCTGCGGTGGGTGAACTTGATACTGTACCTGTACCTCTGCGATGAATTGGCCTGGTTCTTCGCCAAAAAGTCCGTTCAAGCGCTCAGGCATAAATTCACCGTCAACAATAACATGCTCACGCATTGACATCTTGGCACCATCCAAATGATTGAGAACTAAACCACAGAAAAGAAAACTTCTTACTGGATCGGTGACAATAAAGTCATTTAGATTGAGCGCACGGTAAAACTCCGATAACTCACTTAGGAGCCGTTCTATATTTAGACAATCACTAAACTTGGATTGAATAGAGCGTTCATCATCAATACCAGGCCACAAACTTTTTGACACATTGGCAAGGTGATGTCGCGCTGCAGCACGATCCAACCTTTCATGAAGCAAAAAGTCACAAACAAGATCTACAGTCTTGTATTTACCTCTAAATTTAAGCGCCTCAATGCATGATCGAGTGTCAGACATTATCATTGCGACATCGGCTGAGATTGGAATGTCTAACTCTGCAGTCTTATCGAGGTAGAATTGTAGGCTCTTTAGTTTTCTTGGCTCATCCAAAACAGCTAGACTCCCTGCCGCGATCACATGCCTACATCTTCGCGGACCGACATGGCGAGCACCGCGGCGTGGGATGCAGTGAAGTGTAAGCGGTATCTGCGTTCACTGTCACGGTAATTTTCCGAGTTTACATGGCATGAGCTTGTCGATGCGAATCGCAAGGTGGCGCACTTTCCCGGCTCCAAAGCGCCGCACCGCATTCGATCCAAGTGTTCTTCATAGAAGATCCGTTGAGCCATCTGGAATGTGTTGCTGGACTGCATTTCTACGCCAGCGCCCAATCGGCTTTGGTGTAAATGCGGTTGTTTTACCCGCTGACCAACGATTGAGGCAATAGAAAAAACTGCCGGTGGATGAATGGCCGCAATGCGAAAGCTGCACCGCAGCGCTGGAAGTAGCTATCAAAGTCCGCTTCGGGCCGGTCGCGTTCCGAAGGGCACTTACGGTTTGCGCTTTTGAACTGTCCGTTTCCTGCGCATTGCCGACAGTCGTTCCTGATGAGCTGTAAGGTAGATCAGTTGTGGGGCTTACCTTCTCAAATGCTGCGGTAGCCCGGCCTTGGTTTGGGTATCCTCAAGAGACCCCGGATCAAGTCCGGGGTGACGGGGTTGGGGATACATTGGCGTGTTTGGGGGGAGGTTTACCCCAACCGCTGAGCCGCGCGGGGCCTGTCCGCCGGGGGGGCGCTGCTGCGGTGTCGGCTGGCAGTTTATGTCTGCCTCATACTTCCGCGTTTTCAAGGAACTGCTACGTTGGAAAAGCGCCCGCCCGTCACGCCAGAGGCGTGCCGACTAGAAGCGGCGCACCTTTGGTGCGACAGGGCGGACGGGCGCTGCGCGGCGGGCTTCGCCCTTGATTCCGCGCATAGGTACGTAGGGGTGAGGCGCGTGCCACTGGCGGATGGGTATTGGGTGGCGGCACCTGCGGCGCCTTGATTCCGCGCTTCGGTGATTGGGGGAACGTTTCGCTCAACGAAAAAAGGCGGCCCTTTTGGGGGCCGCGCTTTGCTCTTTTCGGGTTGGTGCCTTAGCCCCGGCGGCGGCTGCGGCTTCCGGCGCGGCCGCCGGTGCGGACCTCTTCGCCGGGTTTGGGGGGGGCTTTGTTGAACTTGATCCAGTTGCCGCCGTGCGGGTCGGCGTTCATCAGGAAGTTGGCGGCCATGATCGCCTCCATTTCCTTGCCCGGACGGGCCTTGGTCGAGCCCAGGCCAAAGAGTTGGCAGAAGGTCTCGTCGTCCATATCGTCGGGCAGGATGAGGCCGGAGGCGGCGACTTCGGCCTTTTTCGCCTCGATCTCGGCCTGTTTCACCGGCAGCGCGATCGGGTTCATGATGGCGGAGGTCATGCCCGCCTGCATCGCCATCGGCAGAAAGGCATTGTTGATGCCGTGGCGGTTGGGCAGGCCAAAGGAGATGTTGGAGGCACCACAGGTGGTGTTGACGCCCAGCTCTTCGCGCAGGCGGCGCACGAGGGTAAAGACCTGACGACCGGCGGTGCCCATCGCGCCCACCGGCATGACCAGAGGATCGACCACGATGTCATGCGCGGGGATGCCGAAATCGGCAGCGCGCTCGACGATTTTCTTGGCGACGGCAAAGCGGACGTCGGGATCCTCGGAAATGCCGGTGTCGTCGTTGGAGATGGC
>JGI25319J35699_1000473_pt1 | contig 23522 bp, 25 predicted proteins | sample AutmiccommuBRH17_FD_35699 | JGI IMG/M metagenome (IMG submission 35699) | reverse complement strand
GCAGGCGGTGTAGCGTTTCGGCTTCGATCAGCGGCACATCGCCGTAGAGGATCAGCACACGCTCGGCCGACAGATTCGGCAACGCCTGGGCCACTGCATGCCCGGTACCCAGCTGCTCGGCTTGAACCACGTAATTGAGGTCTTCACCGGCCAGCCGCTGGCGCACCTGCTCGGCACCGTGGCCGATGACCACTTGAATGCTCTGTGGCTGCAGCGCGCGGGCCGTATCGATGACGTGCCCAAGCATGGATTTTCCGGCAACCGGGTGCAGCACCTTGGGCAGGGCCGAGCGCATGCGGGTGCCCTGGCCAGCGGCGAGAATGACGATATCGAGAGACATGCAGCGATTCCTGAACGGTATCGGCCCGGCAGTTCACCCATAAGTAGTCAGGGTGCAGCTGCGCCGACAAATGGCAGAAAAAGAAAAAGGGTAGCCAAGGCTACCCTTTTACTCGTGCGCGATGAAGTCGCGAGTCGGTCAGTGCCGACCGTACTTCTTGCGCATTGCCTCGATGGTTCGCAGCTGGGCTGCGGCCTCGGCCAGGCGAGCGGCGGCGGAGCCGTAATCGAACTCCGCGCCCTTCTCGTGCAGGGCCTTCTCGGCAGCTTTGACGGCAGCCTGAGCGGCAGCTTCGTCGATGTCCTTGGCGCGCGTAGCGGTATCGGCGAGAACCTTCACCATGTTCGGCTGCACTTCGATGAAGCCGCCGGAGATGTAGAAGATCTCCTCGTCACCACCCTGCTTGATCACTCGAACCGGACCCGGCTTGAGATCGGTCAGCAGCGGCGCGTGACCCGGCAGAACGCCGATGTCACCCAGGTTGCCGTGGGCGACGACCATTTCCACCAGCCCCGAGAACAGCTCTTCTTCCGCACTGACGATGTCGCAATGCACTGTCATAGCCATGTTCATGCCTCGGTAATCAGCCTGACCAGCAGCTGCCGGTCAGGCTGGTTGGCGCCCGCGAACGGGCGCGCCAGTTACAGTTTCTTGGCTTTCTCGATGGCTTCGTCGATGCTGCCGACCATGTAGAACGCCTGTTCCGGCAGATGGTCGTAGTCGCCATTGAGGATGCCGGAGAAACCACGGATGGTTTCCTTCAGCGGAACGTACTTGCCTGGCGAGCCAGTGAAGACTTCGGCCACGAAGAACGGCTGAGACAGGAAGCGCTGGATCTTACGAGCGCGGGATACCAGCTGCTTGTCGGTCTCGGACAGTTCGTCCATACCGAGGATCGCAATGATGTCCTTCAGCTCTTTGTAGCGCTGCAGCACGTACTGAACGCCGCGAGCGGTGTCGTANTGCTCCTGGCCNATCACCAGCGGATCCAGCTGACGCGAAGTCGAGTCGAGCGGNTCGACCGCCGGGTAGATACCCAGGGAGGCGATGTCACGCGACAGTACGACGGTGGCGTCGAGGTGGGCGAAGGTGGTCGCCGGGCTCGGGTCGGTCAGGTCGTCCGCAGGTACGTATACGGCCTGTACCGAGGTGATCGAGCCGTTCTTGGTGGAGGTGATACGCTCCTGCAGAACGCCCATCTCTTCGGCCAGAGTCGGCTGATAACCTACCGCGGAAGGCATACGACCCAGCAGCGCGGATACTTCGGTACCGGCCAGGGTGTAGCGGTAGATGTTGTCGACGAAAAGCAGAACGTCACGACCTTCGTCACGGAACTTCTCGGCCATGGTCAGGCCGGTCAGTGCAACGCGCAGACGGTTTCCCGGCGGCTCGTTCATCTGGCCGTAAACCAGGGCAACCTTGTCCAGAACGTTGGAGTCCTTCATCTCGTGATAGAAGTCGTTACCTTCACGAGTACGCTCACCCACACCGGCGAACACGGAGTAACCGCTGTGCTCCATCGCGATGTTACGGATCAGCTCCATCATGTTTACGGTCTTGCCTACACCGGCACCACCGAACAGACCGACCTTACCGCCCTTGGCGAACGGGCAAACCAGGTCGATAACCTTGATGCCGGTTTCCAGCAGCTCGTTGCCGCCAGCCTGCTCTGCGTAGGACGGAGCAGCGCGGTGGATGGTCCAGCGCTCTTCTTCACCGATCGGGCCGGCTTCGTCGATGGGGTTACCCAGGACGTCCATGATGCGGCCCAGGGTCTGCTTGCCGACCGGTACGGAGATACCGGTGCCGGTGTTGACGACGTCCAGGCCACGCTTGAGGCCTTCGGTCGAACCCATGGCGATGGTACGGACAATGCCGTCGCCCAGCTGCTGCTGGACTTCCAGGGTGGTCTCGGCGCCTTGAACTTTCAGCGCGTCATAGACGTTCGGTACCACATCGCGCGGAAATTCCACGTCGATAACGGCGCCGATGATTTGAACGATACGTCCGCTACTCATGTTTGGTTCCTCTGAATATTTGAACCGTTCTTAAACCGCGGCAGCGCCGCCGACGATTTCCGAAATTTCCTGAGTGATCGCAGCCTGACGGGCCTTGTTGTAGACCAGTTGCAGGTCGCCGATCAGCTCACCGGCGTTGTCGGTTGCGTTCTTCATGGCAATCATCCGCGCGGCCTGTTCGGCTGCGCCGTTCTCAACCACCGCCTGATAGGCCTGGGACTCGATGAACCGTACCAGCAGAGCATCCAGCAGCTGCTGGGCGTCCGGCTCGTAGAGGTAGTCCCACTGACCTTTCTTGACCGGCTCGGCGTTCTCGTCTGCGGCCAGCGGCAGCAGTTGGTCGACCGTGGGCTTCTGGGTCATGGTGTTGATGAACTTGTTGGATACCAGGTACAAGCGATCGATACGGCCATTGTGGAAGCCGTCCAGCATGACCTTGACGCTGCCGATCAGATCATTGATCGACGGCTCTTCGCCGAGGTTGCCGATCGCTGCGACGACGTTGCCGCCGAAGCTGCGGAAGAAGCTCGCGCCCTTGTTGCCGATCACGCAGAGGTCGACTTCGACCTTCTGATCGTGCCACTCCTTCATGTTCTTGATCAGGACCTTGAACAGGTTGATGTTCAGGCCACCGCAAAGACCACGATCGGTCGACACAACGATGTAGCCGACACGCTTGACCGGACGCTCTACCATGAACGGATGACGGTATTCCGGGTTGGCAAAGGCCAGATGGCCGATTACCTGCCGGATCCGCTCCGCATAAGGGCGGCTGGCAGCCATGCGCATCTGTGCCTTGCGCATCTTGCTGACCGCCACCTTTTCCATGGCGCTGGTGATCTTCTGCGTGCTTTTGATGCTCGCAATCTTGCTGCGAATCTCTTTTGCGCCTGCCATTTGACACCTATCGGGTTAGCAGGCGGGAGCCTCACGGCTCCCGCTGCGGCTTACCAGCTTTGAGTGGCCTTGAACTTCTCGATACCGGCCTTCAGGCCTGCGTCGATTTCGTCATTGAAGTCACCCTTCACGTTGATCTTCGCCATCAGATCGGCGAACTCGCGGTTGAAGAAGGCGATCAGGGCCTGCTCGAAGGCGCCAACCTTGGCCACTTCCACGTCCGTCAGGAAACCGCGCTCGGCGGCGTACAGGGACAGGGACATGTCGGCGATGGACATCGGCGCGTACTGCTTCTGCTTCATCAGCTCGGTAACGCGCTGACCATGCTCCAGCTGCTTGCGGGTCGCTTCGTCGAGGTCGGAAGCGAACTGCGCGAACGCAGCCAGTTCACGGTACTGAGCCAGAGCGGTACGGATACCACCAGACAGCTTCTTGACGATCTTGGTCTGAGCAGCACCACCAACACGGGATACCGAGATACCGGCGTTGACGGCCGGACGGATACCTGCGTTGAACATGGCCGATTCCAGGAAGATCTGACCGTCGGTGATGGAAATCACGTTGGTCGGAACGAACGCGGAAACGTCGCCCGCCTGGGTTTCGATGATCGGCAGAGCGGTCAGCGAGCCGGTCTTGCCAGTTACGGCACCGTTGGTGAACTTCTCGACATACTCTTCGGAAACGCGCGACGCACGCTCCAGCAGACGGCTGTGGAGATAGAACACGTCGCCCGGATAGGCTTCACGTCCCGGCGGACGACGCAGCAGCAGGGAGATCTGGCGGTACGCCACGGCCTGCTTGGACAGATCGTCATACACGATCAGCGCGTCTTCACCGCGGTCGCGGAAGTACTCGCCCATGGTGCAACCAGCGTAAGGCGCCAGGTACTGCAGGGCAGCGGATTCAGAGGCGGACGCAGCGACAACGATGGTGTTGTGCAGCGCGCCATGCTCTTCCAGCTTGCGAACCACGTTGGCGATGGTCGACTGCTTCTGACCAATGGCAACGTAAACGCAGCGGATGCCGCTGTTCTTCTGGTTGATGATGGCGTCGATGGCCAGGGCGGTCTTGCCGATCTGACGGTCGCCGATGATCAGCTCACGCTGGCCACGGCCTACCGGGATCATGGCGTCGACCGACTTGTAACCGGTCTGCACCGGCTGGTCGACGGACTTACGCCAGATCACGCCCGGCGCAACCTTCTCGACCGCGTCAGTTGCCTGAGCGTTGATCGGGCCTTTGCCATCAATCGGGTTACCCAGTGCGTCGACAACGCGGCCCAGCAGTTCCGGACCAACCGGAACTTCAAGGATGCGGCCGGTGCACTTGGCGCTCATGCCTTCGGTCAGGCCCAGGTAGTTACCCAGAACCACGGCACCTACGGAGTCCTGCTCCAGGTTCAGTGCCATACCAAAGATGCCGCCAGGGAACTCGATCATTTCGCCGTACATGACGTCGGCCAGACCGTAGATACGTACGATACCGTCAGAAACGCTGACGACGGTGCCCTCATTACGGGCTTGAGCAGCGACATTCGATTTCTCGATGCGCTGCTTGATGATTTCACTAATCTCGGAAGGATTCAGTTGCTGCATGCCATGACCCTCAAATCAGGATTTCAACGATTCGGCCAACTGGCTCAGTTTGCCGCGGACCGAACCGTCGACAACCACATCACCGGCGCGAATCAACACGCCGCCGATCAGCGCAGGATTCACGGCCTGCTGGAGGTTGACGGTGCGATCTAGCCGCTTCGACAGGGCGGCAGCCAAAGTTTGGAGTTGCTCGTTGCTGAGCTCGAAGGCGGTTTCAACTTCTGCCTCGAGCGTTTTCTCGGCTTGCGCCTTGATGTCCTCGTACAGCTCCCACACGGTCGGCAGTACCGACAGGCGATCATTCTCGCCAAGGGTCTGGACGTAGTTGCGGAAAGCTTCGTCGGCGTCGTCACCGAGTAGACGCACCAGCCCCTGGACCTTGCTTTCGCTGGTCAGGCGGGGGTCGTTCAGCAACGCTGCGACTTCTGGGACTTCAACAGCGATGGCGGCCAGGTTCAGCATTTTCGACCAGGACTCGGTCGTTCCTGCGGCGCTGGCAAACTCGAAAGCGGCTTTCGCGTAAGGCCGAGCAAGCGTCTGGGTATTGATCATCGCTTGCCTCGCTTAGAGTTGGGAGGCCAGTTTTTCGACCAGCTCGTTGTGCACCTTGGCGTCCACCTGGGACTCCAGGATCTTCTCTGCACCGGCGACGGCAAGAGCCGCTACCTGATTGCGCAGTTGGTCCCTGGCACGGTTCACTTCCTGTTCGATCTCGGCGCGGGCGCCGGCGACCAGTCGCTCGCCTTCGACACGTGCCTGCTGCTTGGCTTCCTCGATGATCGCATTGGCGTGCTTGTTCGCCTGCTCGATGATCTGGGCTGCCTGCTCCTTGGTCTCGCGGAGGGTGTTGGACACCTTGTCCTGAGCCAGTTTCAGGTCTTGCTGCGCACGGCCTGCCGCATCCAGTCCTTCAGCGATCTTCTTCTGGCGCGCTGCCATGGCTGCCGTGATTGGCGGCCAGACGAGCTTCATGCAGAACCAGACGAAGATAGCGAAGGCGAGCGTTTGACCGAACAGCGTCAAGTTAATGTTCACAGCGATTTACCTCGTGCTATCTCGTTCAACGCGGGAGTCATTCCACGGCGACGGGGCTCGCCCGGCGAACCCCATCTCAAACCGGAAAGTGATTAACCGGCGACAACGAAGATGAGGTACATCGCGATACCAACGCCGATCATCGGCACGGCGTCGAGCAGGCCGGCCATCAGGAAGGTTTTGGTTTGCAGCTGGGGAGCCAGCTCAGGCTGACGAGCAGTGGATTCCAGCAGCTTGCCGCCCAGCAGGGCGAAGCCAATACCGGTGCCCAGGGCACCCAGACCGATCATGATGGAGGCGGCGATGTAGACGAGTTCCATGTAAAGCTCCTGAAGCTAAGGGGGGTTAAGGTTTTTCGGTTAAANCGTTAGCGGTTTTCAGTGATGTTCTTCATGGGCAGAGCTCAGGTACACCACCGTCAGTACCATGAAGATGAAGGCCTGAAGCGGGATCACCAGGATATGGAAGATCGCCCAAGGCACATTCAGGGTCCACTGCACGTAGAACGGCAGCAGAGCGATGAGGATGAACACCACCTCACCGGCATACATGTTGCCGAACAGACGCAGCGCGAGGCTAAGCGGCTTGGTCAGCAGGCCGAGAATCTCGAGGAACAGGTTGAACGGCACCAGCGACCAGTGGTTGAACGGAGTGAACGCCAGCTCCTTGCTGAAGCCACCGAAACCCTTGACCTTGACGCTGTAGAAGAGGATCAGNATGAACACGCCGAGNGACAGACCGAAGGTACCGTTCGGGTCGGCGGTTGGCACGATCTTGAACGCCGGAAGGCCCAGCAGGCTGGCCAGCCCAGGGATGTAGTCGACCGGAATCCACTTCAGGCTGTTCATCAGGAACACCCAGACGAAGATGGTCAGCGCCAGCGGAGCGATCAGAGCATTGCGGCCGTGGAAGGTGTCCTTCACCACGCCTTCGACGAATTCGACGCACATCTCGACGAAGTTCTGCAGCTTGCCCGGTACACCGGTCGTGGCGGACTTGGCGGCGCTGCGGAACAGCAGGATGAAGATGGCGCCCATCAGCAGCGACCAGCCGAGGGTATCCAGGTGGAATGCCATGAAGCCCATGTCACGAGCTTCCAGACCCGTCTGAGCGATGGTCCAGGTGGCCTGATCGAGAACGGAGCCATCAGCACGCTCGTAACCTGCCGGCAGCTTGCCGTAGGTGAGGTTTTGCAGGTGGTGCTGGATATATTCAGCGGGGGTACTCGCCATAAACGCCTCAATGCTCAATGCTTCGGATTGTTTTTCATCAGCAGGAGCGCGCTTGCTCCGACACCCAGAACCAGCAGATAGCCGGCAAACAAGGCGATCGGTTCCAGCGGTTTCACTCCCACGAACACCAACGCAAAAAGCGCTGCTGCCAGAATCTGTTTACCCATCTCGCCAGACCAGAACGACTGGATGATCGCCTGAGTCGAACGTGCGCCAAAGTAACGAAAGGCCTTGTACGCGAAATACACGTTCGCTGACAGCGCAATCAAACCACCGCACAGCGCGGAGTAGCCGGCGACCATACCAAAAACCAGGCCACATGAGACAGCGGTCACTACTACGACCATTGCCTGCATCAGCAATACGCGAAATGCCGGAAGGCGATGGAAGGGTGTTCTGTTGCGTATGTTCACCTGAATTCCATCGCTGTAGCAGGCCGCGTAAATAATTGTCCGCAGTCAAAAAAGCGCGGCGAGTATAGGAGCAGGCCAGCCAGGGTTCAACTCTCCGGTAGTATTTTCCGACCGGCACTACAAACAATTTGTATCAGCGGATGTGGGCCAATACACCCTGCAGTTCATCCAGCGAACTGTAGCGGATCACCAGCTGCCCTTTGCCCCTCTGTCCGTGCTTGATCTGCACCGGAGAGCCCAGGCGTTCCGCCAGGCGCTGCTCCAGACGGCTGATGTCCGGGTCGACCTTGACTTCGGCTTTCGGTGTTTCCTTGCTGCTCAACCACTGACGCACCAGGGCTTCGGTCTGGCGCACGGTCAGCCCACGTGCGACAACGTGCCGCGCGCCTTCGACCTGCTGTTCCGCCGGCAGACCTAGCAATGCTCGCGCGTGGCCCATCTCCAGGTCACCGTGTGACAGCAGCGTCTTGATCTCTTCCGGCAGCGCAATCAGGCGCAGCAAATTGCTTATCGAGACACGCGACTTGCCTACCGCGTCGGCAACTTGCTGCTGGGTCAGCTGGAACTCCTGTTGCAAGCGCTGCAGCGCGACGGCTTCCTCGATCGGATTCAGGTCTTCGCGCTGGATGTTCTCGATCAGCGCCATGGCAATGGCCGCCTCGTCCGGCACTTCGCGAACCAGCGCCGGCACCTTCTCCAACCCGGCCTGCTGGCTGGCGCGCCAGCGACGTTCACCGGCGATGATCTCGAAACGGCCACCGCTGACGGGACGCACCACGATCGGCTGCATCACGCCGTGGTTCTTGATCGACTGGGCCAGCTCCTCCAGGGCCTGCGGATCCATGTCGCGGCGCGGCTGGTACTTGCCGCGCTGGATCAGGTCCAGTGGCAGGTGCTGGAGTTCACGGGTATCGACCTTCGCAGCCTCTTCCTGCATTGCCGAAACGCTGGCGCCGCCGAGCAGGGCGTCGAGTCCACGGCCTAGGCCTCTTTTCTTGGTCGCCATGAGTAGTCCTTATGCGGGGGCGCCACGCGCCGACTGGCGCTGGCGTCGCGACAGTTCACCGGCCAGGGCCAGATAGGCCAGAGCGCCCTTGGATTGCTTGTCGTAGACCAGCGCCGGCATGCCGTGGCTGGGGGCCTCGGCGAGCCGGACGTTGCGCGGGATAACGGTGTCGTAGAGTTTGTCGCCGAAATGCGCCTTGAGCTGTTCGGATACATCGTTGGTCAGACTGCTGCGCGGGTCGTACATGGTGCGCAGCAGGCCTTCGATCTTCAGGCTGGGGTTGAGCGCCTGGCCGATACGCTGGATCGAATTGACCAGATCGGTAAGCCCTTCGAGCGCGTAATACTCGCACTGCATGGGAATGATGACGCCGTCCGACGCAGCCAGTGCGTTGATGGTCAGCATCGACAGCGACGGCGGGCAATCGATGAGGATGTAGTCGTAGTTCTCCCGCACCGGTGCCAGTGCTTCACGCAGGCGTTTTTCCTTGCCGGCAGATTCAGCAGGGCCACTTCCGCCGCGGTCAGGTCGCGATTGGCCGGCAGCAACTGATAGCCGCCATGCTCGGAGAACTGCATGGCATCCACCAGGCTGCATTCGCCGATCAGTACGTCGTAGATCGAGTACTCCAGTCCGAGCTTGTCCACACCGCTACCAGTGGTGGCGTTGCCCTGGGGGTCGAGATCGATCAGCAGCACGCGACGGCGCGTGGCAACCAGCGAAGCCGCAAGGTTGATGCAGGTGGTGGTCTTGGCGACACCGCCCTTCTGGTTGGCAATGGCGAAAACTTTAGCCATGGTCAGTGTCTGTCCGGGTCATGAAGTGCGGCGCAGTATCAGCAGATGGCGCTGGCCTTGGCAACCGGGAACCTTGAGTACGTGACAGGCATCGAGGCGGAAGTCGGCGGGCAGCCGTTGCAGTTCGTCGTCCGGCTGCACGCCCTTCATCGCCAACCAGCGCGTCTGGGTATTGCCCAGATGCCGCGTCCAGCTGGCGAAGTCCTCAAGGGAACTGAAGGCGCGCGAGGTGATGCCGTCGAAGGCTTCCGCCGGCTGGAACTGCTCGACGCGGCTGTGCACGACTTCGAGGTTGGCCAGTTTCAGCTCCAGCTTCACCTGCGTCAGGAATCGCGTTTTTTTCCCATTGGAGTCCAGCAGCGTGAAGCTGCGATCAGGAAACATGATCGCCAGCGGCACGCCAGGCATGCCACCACCGCTGCCGACGTCCAGCCAGGTCTGTCCGGACTCGGCAACGAAGGACACCACGCTCAGGCTGTCGAGCAGGTGTCGCGAAACCATTTCGTCGGGATCGCGCACCGCGGTGAGGTTGTAGGCCTTGTTCCACTTGATCAGCAGTGCCAGGTAGGCCAGCAACTGCTGCTGTTGCCCTTCACTCAGCTCGACGCCGAGCGCCTGGGCGCCGCGCACGAGTTCGGCGGCATGGGATTCGCTGACCAGACTCATCAGGCGCTCTGCTCCAGCTGCTGGCCGGCATTGCGCTTCTTCAGATGAATCATCAGCAGCGACACCGCAGCGGGAGTGACTCCCGGAATACGCGAGGCCTGCCCGAGCGTCTCAGGCCTTGCCTGACCGAGCTTGTGCTGAATCTCCTTCGACAAGCCCGGAATCGTCGTGTAGTCGAGATTCTCCGGCAAGGCGATGTTTTCGCTGGCACGCAGTCGTTCGATCTCGTCCTGCTGCCGTTCGATGTAGCCGGCGTACTTGGTCTTGATCTCGACCTGCTCGGCGACCTGAGGATCCTGCGCACCGTCACCGGTCAGTTCGATCAGGCTCTGGTAATCGATTTCCGGACGGGCCAACAGATTGAGCAGATTGTACTCGCGGGCCAACGGGCTGCCGAAACGCTCGGCGATGGCATCGCCCTGTGGTGTGCCGGGACGAACCCAGCAACTCTTCAGGCGCTGCTCCTCGAGCTCGATACCTTCGCGCTTGGCGCAGAACGCAGCCCAGCGGGCATCGTCCACCAGACCCAGTTCGCGGCCCTTCTCGGTCAGACGAAGATCGGCATTGTCCTCACGCAGGATCAGCCGGTATTCGGCACGCGAGGTGAACATCCGATAGGGCTCCTGGGTACCGAGGGTGATCAGGTCATCGACCAGCACGCCTAGGTAGGCCTCATCGCGGCGCGGACACCAGCTGTCCTTGCCCTGCGCCCGCAGCGCAGCGTTGGCTCCGGCGAGCAGTCCCTGGGCACCAGCTTCTTCGTAACCGGTGGTGCCATTGATCTGGCCGGCGAAGAACAGCCCGCCGATCACCTTGGTCTCCAGGCTGTACTTGAGATCACGTGGGTCGAAGTAGTCGTACTCGATGGCATAGCCCGGCCGCACGATGTGGGCGTTCTCCATGCCACGGATGCTCTGCACGATCTGCAGCTGCACATCGAACGGCAACGAGGTGGAGATGCCGTTGGGATACAGCTCATGAGTGGTCAGGCCTTCGGGCTCAAGGAAGACCTGATGGCTGTCCTTGTCGGCAAAACGATGGATCTTGTCTTCGATCGACGGGCAGTAGCGCGGGCCCACGCCTTCGATCACGCCGGAATACATCGGCGAACGATCGAGGTTGGCGGCAATGATTTCGTGCGTTCGCGCGTTGGTGTGAGTGATCCAGCAGCTGACCTGCGGCGGGTGCTGCTCACGATTGCCCATGAACGACATCACCGGCAGCGGTGTGTCGCCCGGTTGCTCGGTCATAAGAGAAAAATCCACCGAACGACCATCGATACGTGGCGGCGTACCGGTCTTCAGCCGACCGACGCGCAGCGGCAACTCGCGCAGCCGGTGAGCCAGGGCGATCGAAGGCGGATCGCCTGCGCGCCCGCCTGAGTAGTTCTGCAGGCCAATGTGGATAAGTCCACCNAGGAAGGTCCCGGTGGTCAGCACCACGGAATCCGCGAGGAAACGCAGNCCCATCTGGGTCACGACACCCCGGACCTGATCCTGCTCGACGATGAGGTCGTCCGCCGCCTGTTGAAATATCCACAGGTTCGGCTGGTTTTCCAGAGTGTCACGAATAGCAGCTTTGTAGAGCACGCGGTCAGCTTGCGCTCGGGTGGCTCGAACGGCTGGCCCCTTGCGGCTGTTGAGCACGCGAAACTGGATGCCGCCCTTGTCGGTGGCCATCGCCATGGCCCCACCCAACGCATCGATTTCCTTGACCAGATGACTCTTGCCGATGCCACCGATGGCTGGGTTGCAGCTCATCTGGCCAAGGGTTTCCACATTGTGGCTGAGCAGCAGGGTCTTCACGCCCATGCGTGCCGCTGCAAGCGCAGCCTCGGTGCCGGCATGGCCGCCGCCGATAACGATCACGTCAAAACGGGAAGGGAAGTCCACCACGCACCTCGTGCCTGTTCAGATGGGAATTNGGNAAGCCGCGAAGTATAGGGATTTAGCCAGTGCTAAAGAAGGGCTCTGAGCAAAAAATGACCAACCATCTGGCGGAGGCGAGTCGGTGGATAAACATTAGAAATAGAGAAGAAATATATAAGAAGCTTATTTATGTGTTTATANATGGTGAAGCTCATTTCTGTGGATAACCACGTGGAGCCCTCGGCAGGCCTTCCTTGTGGCGAAGGATAAACCTGTGCTGCGGCTGGGCGCTGACGGTGTGAATACCGTCAGCATCCTGTGGATTAAAGTTAATCTTATGCACAGAGGGGTTTTTCACCAGCTTACGCCATGACTTTTCTACTGCCCTTAGGCGGCCTTTTCCACAGGGCTCATGGCGGGAATTTTCGGCAGCCGAATGCCATCGCCACGAATTTTCAGCGTAGCGTTGTGCATGAAAGGGGGGCGGGCGTGGTTAGCGCCCGTGCAGTGTCATTTGCCGATGCAGAAGCTCGAGAAGATTCGCCCGAGCAGGTCGTCTGAGCTGAACGCGCCTGTGATCTCACCGAGTGCCTGTTGTGCCAGGCGCAGATCCTCTGCCAGCAGCTCACCGGCGCCGGCCAGCGTCAGTTGGGCATGGCCATGCTCCAGGTACTGGTCAGCCAGACGCAGTGCGTCCAGATGGCGACGTCGGGCGCTGAAGCTGCTTTCAGCGGTCTGCTCGTAGCCCATGCACTGCTTGAGGTGTTCGCGCAACAACTCGATACCTTCGGCGGATCGTGCGCACAGGCTCAGGGTTGCCTGTCCGTTGTCGTCGAAGCGAATCGAGATCGGCTCACCGCTCAGGTCAGCCTTGTTCCGAATCAGCGTCACCCGGTTCGGCGCAGGGTTGGATTCGAGAAACTCCGGCCAAAGGGCTAGTGGGTCCTGCGCCTCAGGCGCACTGGCATCGACCATCAGGAGTACCCTGTCCGCTTCGCCGATGGCGCTGAGCGCGCGCTGCACACCGATCCGCTCGACCTGATCTTCGGTATCGCGTAGGCCCGCGGTATCGACGACATGCAGCGGCATGCCGTCGATCAGGATGTGTTCGCGCAGGACATCGCGGGTGGTGCCGGCAATATCGGTGACAATGGCGGCCTCACGGCCCGCCAGTGCGTTGAGCAGACTGGACTTGCCAGCGTTGGGGCGCCCTGCGATCACCACGGTCATTCCGTCGCGCAGCAAGGCGCCCTGCCCGGCTTCGCGCAGCACTGTGGATAACTCGGCTTTCACGGCATCCAATTGTGCCAGGACATGCCCATCGGCGAGGAAGTCGATCTCTTCTTCGGGAAAATCGATCGCCGCTTCGACATAGATACGCAGCTGAATCAGTCTTTCGGTCAACTGATGCACGCGGCGAGAGAATTCGCCCTGTAGCGAACGCACCGCATTGCGCGCGGCCTGCGCCGAACTCGCTTCGATAAGGTCGGCGATCGCCTCGGCCTGGGCCAGATCGAGCTTGTCGTTAAGGAATGCGCGTTCACTGAATTCGCCTGGCCGAGCCAGACGAACGCCGAGCTCGACGCAGCGTTGCAGCAGCATATCCATGACAACCGGGCCGCCATGCCCCTGCAGTTCGAGTACGTCCTCACCGGTGAACGAATGCGGTCCCGGAAAGAACAGTAGCAGGCCTTCGTCGATCACCTCGCCGTCGTCTGCGTGAAATGCACCGTAATGTGCNTGNCGCGGCGTTGGCTCACGGCCGGTCAGGGTAATGGCGATAGCCTTGGACCGTGGCCCTGATACCCGAACGATGCCTACTCCTCCGCGCCCCGGCGCGGTAGCGACGGCGGCAATGGTGTCGCGAACTGGATTCATGCGGCCTCCTTTCTGGACGGCAGATAGCAGAACGCCCCAATCAAGGGGCGTTCTGCATTGGCGGTTGAGGCGTCAGGCGGGCTTCGCCGCGGCCTCGATCTTGCGAGTAATGTACCACTGCTGGGCGATGGACAGGACGTTGTTGACCACCCAGTACAGCACCAGACCGGCAGGGAACCAGAGGAAGAAGAAGGTGAAGATCACCGGCAGCAGCTTCATCACTCGCGCCTGCATCGGATCCGGCGGCGTCGGGTTCAGCTGCTGCTGGATGAACATGGTCACGCCCATGATGATAGGCAGGATGAAGAACGGGTCTTTGATCGAAAGGTCGGTGATCCAGAACATCCAGGGCGCCTGGCGCATCTCGACGCTTTCCAGCAGGACCCAGTACAGGGCCAGGAATACCGGCATCTGCACCAGGATCGGCAGGCAGCCGCCCAGCGGATTGATCTTTTCCTTCTTGTACAGCTCCATCATCGCCTGGGACATCTTCTGGCGGTCGTCGCCATGCTGTTCCTTCAGCGCCTGCATTTTCGGCGACACCGCACGCATGCGCGCCATCGACCGGTAGCTGGCCGCGGAGAGCGGGAAGAAGGCGAGCTTGATGACGATGGTCAGAACGATGATCGACCAGCCCCAGTTGCCCAGCAGAGCGTGGATGTTTTCCAGCAGCCAGAAGATCGGCTGAGCGATGAACCAGAGGATGCCGTAGTCGACGGTCAGACGCAGACCGGGGGACAGTTCTTCCAGCTTGTCCTGGCTCTTCGGGCCGGCATACAGCGTGGCGCCTGTCTCGCCCTGCGCGCCGGCAGGTACGGTAACGGCGGGGCCGGTGAAGCCGATGATGTAGTTGCCCTGGCTATCCTTGCGCGTCTGCACCTGGTTGGTATCGCCCGGCTGAGGAATCCAGGCGGTGACGAAATAATGTTGCAGCCAGGCGATCCAGCCACCCTGCACGCTTTCACGCAGGTTGCTTTCATCCATGTCGCCCATGGAGACCTTACGATACGGCTCGTCCTTGGTCCACAGCGCAGCGCCAAGGTAGGTGGCGGTGCCAGTGGCGGTGCTTGAGGAGGGATCGCCGCTGTTGTCGCGCTTGAGCTGACCGAACAGGTAACCGGTCCAGGGTTGACCGCTCTGGTTGTCGATCAGGTAGTTCACCTTCAGCGCATAGTTACCGCGCTCGAGGGTGAAACGCTTGATGTAGTTGACGCCATCAGCATTGTATTTCAGATCGACGACCACCTGATCCTGACCTTCGGCCAGTTGGTACTCGCTTTTCTCACTGCTGTACTGAGGACGCCCGCTGGCCTTGTCCGGGCCGTCGCCGATCAGGCCNCTTTGTGCTTCNTAGACTCGCTCNCCACTACGCTCGAACAGTTGGAACGGCACATCGGGACGATCCTGACGACGCGGGTACTGCGGCAGATGCAGTTCGACGATGTCGCCACCGCGCGGATCGATGGCCACGTCAAGCACGTCGCTGCGCACACGAATCAGCTGGCTGCTTGGCGCGTTAGCCGGCAGGGCGCTGGCCTGTTGCTGGCCGGCAACCGCGGGCACATCGCCAGCGGTGCCTTCGCTGTTGGCNGCGGGGCTATCCGGAAGAGCCGGTACGCCCGGCTGGCTTTGCGCGGTTTCGGTCGGCAGGGCTGCCTGACCGTAGTCCTGATTCCATTGAAGAACCATCAGGTAGGCAACGACTGCTAGAGCGACGAGCAGTATCGAGCGTTTGATATCCATGGTTACTCGGCCATCGGAGATGAATTGGAAGTGTTNTGAGAAGGCACGGGATCGTAGCCACCGGGATTCCACGGATGGCAGCGCCCCAACCTGCGCAGGCTCAGCCAGCCNCCACGCAACAGGCCATGAGTTTCGATGGCCTCGAGTGCATAGCAGGAGCAGCTTGGATAGAAACGGCAGTGACTGGCCATCATCGGACTGATGGCGTACTGGTAGACCCTGATCGAAGCGATGGCCAATTTACGCATGGGTGCTGTTGGCGGCTCCAGGTTCGACGGCGGTCTTGGATGGGCTGCGTGACAGTCGCTTCCAGAGCTTGGCGAATTGTTTCGCCAGTTCGGGATTGTCCAGATCAGCCAAACCCTTGCGGGCGATGATCACGATGTCCCAGCCCACCAGATCCGACTGGTGATGGCGGAAGGTCTCACGTATCTGCCGCTTGATGCGGTTACGTTCGACCGAGAGCTTGACGCTTTTCTTGCCGATCACCAGCCCAAGGCGGGGGTGTTGCAGATCGTTCTCGCGTGCCAACAGCAGGACGTTCCTGCCAGGCACCTTACCGGAAGGGGAGTCGAAGACTGCCTTGAATTGGCGGGGAGTCAGCAGACGCTTTTCCCGGCCGAAGCCCCGACTCACTACCTGTTCCGATATCAGACGGTCAGACGCTTACGGCCTTTGGCGCGACGACGCGACAGAACCTGACGACCGTTCTTGGTGGCCATACGTGCACGGAAACCGTGAGTACGAGCGCGCTTGATGGTGCTGGGCTGGAAAGTGCGTTTCATGGTGCGTTTACCTGGTGATCCATTGCGGGCCGGAATGGCCCCCTTTTAAGAGACCGGCGATTGTAGAGAAGCTATCGAGCCAGGTCAATTTCCAACCAGCCCTGCATGGATGAAAAAATAAGAGGAAAAGAAATATAAGCTCTTAAGATGTAATGCTTATATATGTGCAGCACCTTTTCTGTGGATAGATGGCTACAGACCTTAGGAGACGGGCACTCCCGCGAATGCAAACTTGGTGCGAAAGCGGTGCTCACCCCGTGCAGAGGCTCTGCGCAAGCTGGGGATTAAAACGCTAAGATATCCACAGGCGGTGTTAATCAGTGCTTTTGAACAGGCTTGACCACTGCCCTCAGGGGTATTTATCAACAGACTTGGCGACAATGCTTTTCCATGCATTGAGTGGGTGACCAGACCTAGGGTATTCCGTCCTGCGCTTCAGGTTTGTTGTGGATAACCTGAGGGCGCGCCGTTACAATGGCCGCCGTCTTACCTCGACTGAGTCGATAGGAGCTTCCGTGTCGGTGGAACTTTGGCAGCAGTGTGTTGAGCTTTTGCGCGATGAACTGCCTGCTCAGCAATTCAACACATGGATTCGTCCACTACAGGTGGAAGGCGATGGTGATGAGCTGCGCGTCTATGCGCCCAATCGCTTCGTGCTCGACTGGGTCAACGAAAAGTACCTTTCCCGATTGTTGGAACTGCTGTCGGAGCGTTCAAGCGGAATCGCTCCGGCGCTTTCTCTCCTTATAGGCAGTAAACGGACGTCATCCGCCGCTCTTCCTTCGGCTGCTGCTGCACGTGCTCAGCCACAGCCAATGGCAGTAAGCGCGCCTGCGCCGGCCATGCAGGCGCCACGCTTCGAGCCGTTGTCGGCTGACACCAGTGAACCCGAGCAGCCGCGTGTCGAGCGTACCGTGCAGGTCGAGGGTGGGCTCAAGCACACCAGCTACCTGAACCGGACCTTTACCTTCGAAAATTTCGTCGAGGGCAAATCCAACCAGTTGGCGCGAGCCGCTGCCTGGCAGGTTGCCGACAATCCCAAGCATGGCTACAACCCGCTTTTTCTGTACGGCGGTGTTGGCCTGGGTAAGACTCACCTGATGCATGCAGTGGGTAATCACCTGCTGAAGAAGAACCCCAACGCCAAAGTGGTTTACCTGCACTCCGAGCGCTTCGTGGCCGATATGGTCAAGGCACTGCAGCTCAATGCCATCAACGAGTTCAAGCGCTTCTATCGCTCGGTCGATGCGCTGCTGATCGACGATATCCAGTTCTTCGCCAAAAAAGAGCGTTCGCAAGAAGAGTTCTTTCACACCTTCAACGCGCTGCTCGAAGGTGGCCAGCAGGTCATTCTCACCAGTGACCGCTATCCCAAGGAAATCGACGGCCTTGAGGAACGTCTGAAATCGCGTTTTGGCTGGGGTCTGACCGTTGCCGTCGAGCCGCCCGAGCTTGAGACTCGTGTAGCGATCCTGATGAAGAAGGCGGACCAGGCGAAGGTGGACCTGCCCCACGACGCGGCTTTCTTCATTGCCCAGCGGATCCGTTCGAACGTCCGTGAACTCGAAGGAGCGCTGAAGCGGGTCATCGCCCATGCTCACTTCATGGGGCGCGATATCACGATCGAACTGATTCGCGAATCGCTGAAGGACTTGCTGGCGTTGCAGGATAACTGGTCAGCGTCGACAATATCCAGCGCACCGTGGCCGAGTACTACAAGATCAAGATATCCGACTTGCTGTCGAAGCGGCGATCGCGATCGGTCGCCCGACCGCGGCAGGTGGCCATGGCCCTGTCCAAGGAGCTGACCAACCACAGCCTCCCGGAGATCGGCGACGCGTTCGGTGGGCGGGATCACACCACGGTTCTGCATGCTTGCCGTAAGATCGCCGAACTACGGGAAACTGACGCGGATATACGTGAAGATTACAAGAATTTGCTGCGAACTTTGACAACCTGAGTGCGACCTAATCTATAGGCAAGGGACCAGACCATGCATTTCTCCATTCAGCGCGAAGCCCTGTTGAAACCCCTGCAGCTGGTTGCTGGCGTCGTTGAGCGCCGTCAGACCTTGCCGGTGCTGTCCAACGTACTGCTTGTGGTGCAAGGACAGCAATTGTCGCTGACCGGTACCGATCTCGAAGTCGAACTGGTCGGCCGTGTTGCCCTTGAAGAGGCCGCCGAGCCAGGCGAGATCACCGTTCCGGCGCGCAAACTCATGGACATTTGCAAGAGCCTGCCGAGCGATGCGCTGATCAATATCCGTCTCGATGATCAGAAGGTTGTTATCAAGTCCGGNCGCAGCCGCTTNACCCTTTCAACTTTGCCGGCCAATGACTTCCCTACGGTTGAAGAAGGCCCAGGTTCGCTTTCCTTCACCGTCGAACAGGGCAAGCTGCGCAAGCTGATCGAGCGCAGCAGCTTTGCCATGGCGCAGCAGGACGTTCGCTACTACCTCAACGGTATGCTCATCGAAGTTTCAAGCGGAATGCTGCGCGCGGTAGCGACGGACGGCCACCGCCTGGCGATGTGCTCGATGCAGGCGGGGATCGAGCAACCCGATCGGCATCAGGTCATCGTGCCGCGTAAGGGTATCCTCGAGCTCGCGCGGCTGCTCAACGATCAGGACGCCGAGGTCAGCATCGTTCTNGGCCAGCACCATATTCGCGCCACCACTGGCGAGTTCACCTTCACCTCCAAGCTGGTGGACGGCAAGTTCCCGGACTATGAGCGCGTNCTGCCGCGTGGTGGCGACAAGCTTGTGGTNGGAGATCGTCAGTTGCTGCGTGAAGCNTTCAGTCGCACGGCGATTCTCTCCAACGAAAAGTACCGCGGCATTCGTCTGCAGCTGGAAAGTGGGCTNTTGAAGATTCAGGCGAACAACCCCGAACAGGAAGAAGCTGAGGAAGAGGTTGCGGTCGACTACAACGGCAGTTCGTTGGAGATCGGTTTCAACGTCAGCTATCTGCTCGATGTGCTGGGCGTGATGACCACCGAACAGGTGCGTCTGATTCTGTCTGACGCGAACAGCAGTGCTCTGGTTCAGGAATTCGATAACGACGATTCCGCATATGTCGTGATGCCGATGCGTCTGTAAACCAGCTTCATGTCCCTCAGTCGCCTTTCCGTCACCGGGGTCCGCAATCTGCACCCGGTGACGTTATCTCCCTCCTCTCGAATCAACATCCTCTTCGGCGATAACGGTAGCGGAAAAACCAGCCTGCTCGAAGCCATTCACCTGCTCGGGCTGGCGCGCTCGTTTCGTAGCATTCGGCTGAACCCCGTCATCACCTATGAACAATCAGCGTGCACCGTTTTTGGTCAAGTTGAACTGCCAGATCAGCACAGTCGTGCGTTGGGGGTTTCCCGGGATCGTAGCGGTGANNTCCGGATCCGTATCGATGGNCANGGGGTCAGGTCAGCCGCGGAGCTTGCCGATACGCTGCCTTTGCAACTGATCAATCCGGATAGTTTNCGCCTTCTCGAAGGCGCACCGAAATTACGTAGGCAGTTTCTTGATTGGGGCGTGTTCCACGTGGAACATCGGTTCATGCCAGCCTGGCTNCGCATGCAGCAGGCNCTCCGGCAACGGAACTCGTGGCTGCGGCATGGTACACTGGACGGCGCTTCGGATGCGGCCTGGAGCCGNGAACTGNCACTGGCNAGNGATGAAATTGACGGATATCGACGGGCCTATATTCAGGCACTTAAACCCGTATTTGAATCGACCCTCGCGGCCTTGCTCGACTTGGACGGCCTGAAGCTGAGTTATTACAGNGGATGGGATAAAGACCGCTCCTTGGCTGATGTGCTGNCGTCTTCGNTGGAACGGGATAGGTCATTAGGGCACACCCAATCCGGGCCGCAGCGTGCGGATCTGCGATTAAAGGTTGGCAATCACAACGCGGCTGAAGTGCTGTCGCGCGGCCAGCAGAAATTGGTGGTGTGTGCATTGCGTATTGCTCAGGGCCATCTGGTTAGCGAAACCAAGCGCGGTCAGTGCATCTATCTTGTCGACGACCTGCCGTCCGAATTGGACGCCCAACATAGGTTGGCGCTGTGCAAGTTGCTTGAGCAACTTAACTGTCAGGTGTTTATCACCTGCGTAGATTCATCCATTTTGCAAGAAGGCTGGCATGAACAGACGCCAGTCTCAATGTTTCACGTGGAACATGGGCAAATTACCCAAATCCACGGCCCCTCGGGAGTGAAGGCATGAGCGAAAACCACACGTACGATTCGTCGAGCATCAAGGTACTCAAAGGCCTTGATGCAGTGCGCAAGCGCCCTGGCATGTACATCGGCGATACCGACGACGGCACCGGTTTGCATCACATGGTCTTCGAGGTCGTCGATAACTCGATCGACGAAGCGCTGGCCGGGCATTGCAGCGACATCTCCATCACCATCCATACCGATGAATCCATCACCGTTCGCGACAACGGTCGCGGCATTCCGGTGGATATCCATGAGGAAGGTGTTTCGGCGGCAGAGGTCATCATGACCGTGCTGCACGCCGGCGGTAAGTTCGATGACAACTCCTACAAGGTATCCGGTGGACTCCACGGCGTAGGTGTTTCGGTGGTCAATGCGCTGTCCGAGGAGTTGATGCTGACCATCCGCCGCGAGGGCAAGGTCTGGGAACAGCTCTACCGTCATGGCGTGCCCCAGGCACCTTTGGCTCCGGTAGGTGAAACTGATACCTCGGGTACACAGATTCACTTCAAGCCGTCGTCCGAGACCTTCCAGAACATCCATTTCAGCTGGGATATTCTGGCCAAGCGTCTGCGCGAACTGTCATTCCTGAACTCGGGGGTCGGTATCGTCCTGCGGGACGAGCGTACCGCCAAGGAAGAGCTGTTCAAGTACGAGGGCGGTCTGAGCGCGTTCGTTGCTTACCTGAACACAAACAAAACCCCCGTCAACGAGGTATTCCACTTCAACGTTCAGCGTGACGACGGCGTTGGTGTCGAGGTGGCGCTGCAGTGGAACGACAGCTTTAACGAGAACATTCTCTGCTTTACCAACAATATTCCTCAGCGTGACGGCGGTACTCACCTGGCCGGCTTCCGCTCCGCGCTGACGCGAAACCTGAATTCCTACATCGAGCAGGAAGGCCTGGCCAAGAAGCACAAGATCGCCACTACCGGCGACGATGCCCGCGAAGGCCTGACTGCGATCATTTCGGTGAAGGTTCCGGATCCTAAGTTCAGCTCGCAGACCAAGGACAAACTGGTTTCCTCGGAAGTGAAAACGGCCGTGGAACAGGAGATGGGCAAGTACTTCGGTGATTTCCTCCTCGAGCATCCGGGCGAGGCCAAGGCCGTGGTCGGCAAGATGATCGATGCCGCCCGTGCTCGCGAGGCTGCGCGCAAGGCCCGGGAAATGACCCGTCGTAAAGGCGCTCTGGATATCGCCGGCCTGCCGGGCAAACTTGCTGACTGCCAGGAAAAGGATCCCGCGCTTTCCGAACTCTACATAGTGGAGGGTGATTCCGCGGGTGGCTCGGCCAAGCAAGGTCGTAACCGCAAGACTCAAGCAATTTTGCCGCTCAAGGGCAAGATCCTTAACGTCGAGAAGGCGCGTTTCGACAAGATGATCTCATCCCAGGAAGTGGGCACCCTGATTACTGCTCTGGGCTGTGGTATCGGGCGTGAAGAGTACAACATCGACAAGCTGCGCTATCACAACATCATCATCATGACCGACGCCGACGTCGACGGTTCGCACATCCGGACGCTGCTGTTGACCTTCTTCTTCCGTCAGCTGCCTGAGCTGATCGAGCGCGGCTATGTATATATCGCCCAGCCGCCGCTCTATAAGGTCAAGCGTGGCAAGCAGGAGCAGTACATCAAGGACGACGAGGCGATGGAGGAATACCTCACCCAGTCGGCCCTGGAAGACGCCAGCCTGCACGTCAATGAGCATGCCCCAGGCCTTTCTGGTGGAGCGCTGGAGAAGCTGGTCAACGATTACCGTACGGTGATGAAAACTCTGCAGCGCCTATCGCGTCTGTATCCACTGGAGTTGACTGAGCACTTCATCTACCTGCCGCGTGTTTCAGTAGAGCAGTTGGCCGATCACGCCGCGATGCAGGCCTGGCTGGAGCAGTACAGCGCGCAACTCAAGGTCGTGAACGCTCCGGTTTGATCTACAACGTCAGCTTGCGTGAAGACAAAGAGCGCCACCTGTGGCTGCCGGAAGTCGAGATCAGCTCCCACGGCCTGGCCAGCTACATCACCTTCAACCGTGATTTCTTCGCCAGCAACGATTACCGGACCGTAACCGCTCTCGGTGAGAAGCTGAACAGCCTGCTCGAAGAGGGAGCCTATGTTCAGCGCGGCGAGCGCAAAAAGCAGGTATCCACCTTCAAGCAAGCGCTGGAGTGGTTGATGACCGAAGGCACGCGCCGCCACAGCGTTCAGCGATACAAGGGACTGGGCGAGATGAACCCGGATCAACTGTGGGAAACCACCATGGATCCAAACGTACGGCGCATGTTGAAAGTGACGATCGAAGATGCCATTGGTGCAGATCAGATCTTCAATACCCTGATGGGCGATGCCGTTGAACCGCGTCGCGAGTTCATCGAAACCAACGCTCTGGCAGTGTCTAATCTGGACTTCTGATCCGCTGGAGGTCGTTGAAGTTATTCGGCACTTTCTCCAAAGTTAGCCGGCATCTGCAAAGTTAACCGGCAACGGATAGCTGACCTGAAACCCCGCAGCCTCTGGGCTTGCGGGGTTTTTATTTGTGCTGGTGCGAGTGGCATAAATGCAGGTTAAGCAGGAAAAAGCGGTTTTTAGTGCGCCCGTTTCGGCGCGCCATTCGCACTGTTAGCCCTGTTAATATCTACAGTAATTGGGATGTGCGCGCATCGACCAAGGACGAACAGGATCAAAGAATGCTCAAGCTCGAAGACATCAAGAAAGACGCACAGGTCAGGGGGATCCAGGCGGATGAGATCGTGCGTGTCGTCACGGTCGAGCCTGTTGGCGACAATGCCATTACCGTCTACTTCAAGGACAGCCAAGGTCGCTTAGGCGAGCAGATGCTGTTCCGCTCGGACGAGGTGCGACTAGAGCTTGCTCAGGCTGGCAGGCCTTGGTCGTTTGATGCTCCTGGTGCTGACTTCAAGCTTGGATTGGAAGCCTATCGGATCAATCTGGCGCACCTGTTCGATCCGATGATGGCTGTGCACACGTCCAACGTAGATCCTCTCCCCCATCAGATTTCTGCTGTGTATGAG
>JGI25319J35699_1000471_pt1 | contig 23631 bp, 18 predicted proteins | sample AutmiccommuBRH17_FD_35699 | JGI IMG/M metagenome (IMG submission 35699) | reverse complement strand
TAGAAACACATTCCAAGTTTGATAATTTGACTCAGGCTGAAGCAGAAATAGGTGAAATAGAAACTCCAGATATGCCAGAAGGATATAATATAAAAAAAATTACATTTGATGATGATGGGTTTACTCACTTTGTAACCAGAGTTATCTATGAAAAAGAGGACAAAGATATTACTTTTATGATTGCTTCTTCATGGTTTTCTAGTAGTCCAGCCGAAGTAATAGATAGTAAAATAATAAATGATATTACTTGGATTACAAACGAGGACAATTTTGTCTTGAAATGGAGAAACTCTAATCAGGAGAGCTATAAATATTTCTTTACAAAAAACGAAAAGGATAAGCAATGGCTTTTCGCTTTAGCAGAGAAATATTAGTTCCAGGCAAGTGAATTTGCCTTAATTCCTAGTGAATGTAAGGGTGGGCTAATTTAGCCTCATTAAATTATAGCGTAGCTACCATTACCAGGAGCTGCGTTAATGTCATTTAACGGAACAGTAAAGGGAAACAGCGACAAAAACCACTTGGCAAATATTAGAAGGTAAACAGATTGTTTAATGGAATAGTTCTGTTAGGAGGAGGTGTACTCTTTGAAATATTTTGGAATGTTACTTGTTTTTTTAGCTTGTGTATTCGGCATTTTTTGGCTAAACCTTACCCCTACTATTAGTCCTGATGATGTTGAATTAACAGGCGAATTATTCAAGGCACAAGAATTACCAAACCCCGTCTTCGCAGATGAATATAACTACGCTTTAGCAATTACGCTTGATAATAGAACCGACAGTAACCTTCATAAGGGTTACTATGGTCAGTATTTTTCTAACATCTATGTTTATGTTGATGGTTTTGTTATCAGAGAATATGCCACGGATTCAAGAGAGTTAGATAAAAAAGGATTTAACACCAGAACAGCACATGGGTATACGGAGCAACTAGCTAAAGAAAAGCTAATGGAGCAAGGAATACACCTTCAAAATGTTTCATTAGCGAATTTACATGGGCTTTATTATTTTGGCAACACTTTTCCTGCCAAAATTCGATATTATGTAAGGGATGTGAAATACAACCCCGATGCGACTTATGTAAAAACAAACCAGAAACCAAATCTTGATAATTCATACTTAATATATTCGCATTATGAAACAAGGTTGGGAAAGAACTTATCATGGGTACAGTTGTTTGAAATAGATGAACGATAGCGTAATTTATACGCTGGGAAACGCTTTCTGTCGTTAAATTTTATTACAGTGCTGCTACCGTTTAATCGGTCAGCACTGTTGTTGCTTAACGGAACAGTAACAGGAAATAGTGACAGAAACCACTTGGCAAAGAATGGAAGGTTATTGGTTAGAGCTAAAAGAATAGTATATATAGGGGGTAATGTTTATGAGAAAATGGGTAATGTTTTTTATCATAATTAGTTTACTTGCAACGCTGCTTATAGCCTGTGCAGATAAAAAAGATGACATATCCTTTCTTGTAAAGCTTAAACAGGCATTGGCTAGTGCAAATACTCAATACGATAAAATATATCATGTAGAACCTATAAAAGATGGAGTGCTATTATTTTATACAAACGATAACGCCCTATATTCTGCGTTTATAAGGGAGAGTTTTAATAAATGGGAATTTGTTAATGGTGGTGGGAGTACGCCATTAAAATCAGAAACACCTTTGAGTTTTCATGGCGCAAATTTTAAAGAAGTAACGCTGTGGTTGTCTTACGGGGTAATTTCAGATGAGAATATTTATAAATTGAGTGTTGAACAAGATTATACTAATATGAATATGCAACAAATTGAAGAAAAGAAGAACGCTAACATTATAATGATCGAAGATGGGATACGGTTTTGGTATGTAATTTGGAACGAACCTTCTCATCCACCTGCTAAGTACACTGCGTTTAACGCAGATGGAGAGGTAATTTATAAACGAGGTTTTTAATTATTTCCAGCTAATTTTTTGATTGGGGGCTATTTATTGAAAAAAATATTTTTCATTGTATTATCTGTTGTATTGTTGATGACTGGGTGTTCATTATCAAAAGAAGAAATAACAAAAGATAATCTGACGATACAACCTGGGCACTTTAATATTTTGATTGTTACAGAAAACAAAGAGTATATAAAAAACACAAATTTGAATGTATACAAAGAAATTAGCAATAGTACCGTGGACCGTAGTGAAATAAAATATTATGTTATCTGGACTTGGGATAGGGGAGACTGGAATTATACAAAAGCCTATAATATAGAAAAGTATCCCACATTTCTAGTGTTTGATTACAAGGATTTAGTTTTACAAACTACTGATATAACGGAATTAAAAGAGTTTTTTGCAACGAAACAATAGGTGGGAGAAAGAACACGCTGTTTTTGAGATATTTGTGTCGCACTTTTTGATTAGTACGACGGAATTAGAAACGGATGCTGAAAATAATAATGTAGAAAGCCTCGCCAAATTATATTAGTAGTATAATATATAGGTTGAATCTTAAGGAATGGAGATAGATGCACCATGGTTGATTTTAAAGATTTTGAGGCTTGGGAAGCCAGATTATAATCTAATTGAGAATAGTGATTATCAAAAGTTAGTTAAACTTAGAGAAAATTACTTCAAAAAAAATCCTGATGATATAGTAGGAGAAGCGTATGTCATGAACAAGGAATATGAAAAGGCATTGAAAACCATGGGAACATTTCACGTGAGGGAGCCGGATTTTAGAGATGCTCATCATGTTATTTTAGATGCATTGTTTGAGCAGGGAAAAGATGTGGATGACTTTGATTGGGTGCAAAGGCCTGAGGTTATCAATATCCAAGAAGGCAAAAGAATTCTAACAGAGAAGTTAAAAAATAAGCGAAAGCACAGCCCGTTTTACGAAATGTATATTCACCTGATGTCCACTGGATATCTTAAATTTACCGAGCAAATGCTCCTAGATGCATTATGTTCTGACGACAGATTCAACGTAAAAGGAGACAAAAATGCTTATTACGATTGTTCTGTAAAACTAAGGAAATAGTAAATGGGGTTTTGGCATGGTACAAAACTACCCTGTTATATAAAATATTTATTTTCGGAGGCCCATTAAATCAACTCCAATAAGGACTTAGAGTGCAGCCACAACCGGATAAATTATGGCTTTTTGCTAAGATTTTTAGAATTGGAACAGGGGGGGATAAGCTTCGCATTATCCATATACCCTAAAAAGGCATTTTAATGAGAGAAGGTAAGCAAGGGTTGGAGTTCGGTGTCTGCAAGTTAGGGGTGTTTTTGTGAATAGAATAGCAATAGTAGGACTATATATTTTAATATTGAGTCTGCTTATAATCGGGTGTGGTACTAATAATATTAAGGGTGCACCGGAAAATACGGAGAAGAATGATACGATTCTTACATTACAGAATGTAGCGGAGGCGTTAAAAAAGGGTGGATTAGACTTAGAGCACCAACCAGACTTACCGGTTAAACATTTAAAATTAAATCAAGTAATACCTTTACGCTATAAAATTCCGCAAGGATGGGGAGTTTTACTTTATGAATTTGCCAATAGTAAGAGTTTGGATGAGGGTTTAAGTAACGTGGAAGAAGTATTTATATCCCAACAGAAGTATTACTCAGCCAACAACGTATTAGTTATTTATTCACCTGGCCCAACCCGACATACACCAACTGAAACTGCCCAACAGTATGATGTCAAGATTAAAGAAACTATTGAAAGAATCTCTCAGGAAAGGGAGGTTGCCTTTACTGTTAAAAATATTTCTAAAGTCTTGGCGGACTCTGGAGTGCACTTAATTCCACAGATGGAAAATAACTTTTACCCCAAAATTGATGGAATAAAACCCATAGACTACGAACTGCTGGATGGCTCTGTGATTATGTATCAGTTTACAGATGTGGAACAACTGAGCAGAGTATTTAATCAGGTTCGGGAAACTTATACTGACGAAGTTAAAGCCTATACCATCGATAATATCTTGGTTGTGTATGTTCCGGGTAGACGCTGGCTTACTCTGATGGAGCATACGGATCGTGTCGATGCTAGTATCCAAGAGGCCCTTCAAGGCATAGCTACAGCAGAGTTGAACAACTTAATTTTTACCTTAAAGAATTCTTATTTCAAGGAGGTAAAACATGGATTACATTTCACCGAAAGAAGCGGGGTTAAAGGTGAAACGGTGGCCTAAAGATACCATAGCGGCGGGTCGTCGTCATACCGTCGGTCTTAAATCTGACGGCACGGTGGTTGCTGTGGGTGATAATGAATATGGCCAATGCGATGTATGCGGCTGGCGCGGCATCCAACTGCCCAACAATTAGTTTCCGGGTAAAAAGGATACAGTTCCTGCAACTAATAAATCCGATAAGAAAGGAATATACGAGATTGTTTATGTAGACTTTCCGCGCCCACCGGGGTTAATACGAAAGAGTTTGAGGGGGGAGAAGCGTGCCTTAAGGTTTTGATTTTTGCTATAATGACCACTATTTAGCTTTAATTTTTAATAAATAGGGGAGTGGAATATGGAAAATAACGTTTTTGAACAGATGGCAAAAAGATATGATACAGAAGAAAGAGTTGAATTAGCTAAAGTTATAGTTAAGGAAGTAAGACCAGAATTAAGAAATAGTAAATCAAAATCTTTAATAGACTATGGGAGTGGCACTGGTCTAATTAGTTTAGAATTATCAGATTTAGTAGATTCTATTTTGTTGGTAGATTCATCAAAACAGATGTTGGAGGTTGCGAAAGCTAAAATTTCTCATAAAGGAATTACCAACTCAAAAGTACTTTATTCCGATTTTACTCAAGAAACTCCTGAACTTAAGGCAGACATAGTTTTAATGTCACTAGTCCTTCTTCATATTCCGGATACTAAAAAAATTATACAAGAATTGTTTAACATTTTAAATAGTGGTGGCAATCTAATTATTATTGATTTTGACAAAAACGATAAAATAAATCATCCGAAAGTTCATAACGGTTTTTCGCATGAAGAACTGAAAAAAAGATTATCCGAAGTTGGATTTAAATCAATTGAAATTAAGACATTCTATTATGGAAATCGTATTTTTATGAATCAAGATGCCTCAATGTTTATATCCAGTAGTATAAAGTGATTTCTTGTTTTTTGGTTTCTTAGTTCACACAATCTCTATTATGTGCATGATAAGACCGTAATTTTAAAGGGGTCTTTCCGTCGTTAAATAAAGATTTTCGAAAGGAGTATAATGATGAAGACACCAACTATGGTACCCCCGTCAGCAACGTATCGACACAAGAATAATTATAATGCTGATTTGGAAACGGTCCGCTGGAGGTGGCTCTACAAAATCGGCGGAGCAGCTGCTTTAAGTACAGTGGCGTTAATCTTAATAGCGATTGTCACTCACATTGTGGCCCATTTAACTATTTGGCCATGGAAGAGGATAAGTCAGGAATAGAGTGAAATAAATATCTCCCAACGGTAATAAAACCTAGTGGGCCAACTAAGGAGTCTAAAGGAGAATGAAAATGAGCAATAAAATGAAAAACTATGGAATGTTACTTATGGATTATTTCAATGGGGATTCATGTGCCCAGCAGATTATGGAAAGAGATGATGGTAAAGTAATAAAGATTCCTATAAGTGTTTATTTTAGGAATTTTGAAGAGCTTTTACCAGTTGAAAAGAATTTCCTGAAATACTGCAAAGGTGACATCCTATGTGTAGGTGCGGGAACCGGTATACATAGTTTAATTATGCAAGAAAACCAATTTGACGTTTTAGCTTTAGATATTTCCGAAGAGGCCTGCAAGATTATGAAAAAAAGAGGAGTAAAGAAGGTCAAATGTATCGACTTTAACATATTTAAAGGGGAGACATTTGACACAGTTATTTTGCTTGGGAGAAATATCGGAATGGTCGGAACGTTAGATAAACTCGAAGGATTTCTATTACAGTTAAAAAGTTGTCTTAAGGAAAAAGGACATATCCTCCTGGATTCATTTGACTTAAAATATTCCCAAGATGAGACCGATATAAATTATATGAAAATGAATGAAAAATCGAATAGATATTATGGCGAAGTTAGCTATAGGATGATCTACAATGAGGCTAGNGGGGAAATGTTTAATTGGCTTTATATAGATTTCAGTACNTTAAGAAATTTTGCAGCTAAAGTAAATTTGGTTTGTGAGATGTTAGAAAAGGATGAAGAAGGAAATTATCTGGCAAGATTAAAAATGGTTTAATTGCTGGTGATTTCACTTGTTAGAGTTACAGAAACGCCTAGCCAATATTAGCCGTCTGAAGATTTGGGTATTCATAACTTTTGTCACATTTCTTGAACGTAGCGCAGTTAAAGAACACGTTATTGTGATAAGATATTTTAATTGACTAATCAATGGATAATGTGAAATGCCATTCACAGCTTGCTTTAGGGCTGAATGGTAACACCTTGAGTTTTTGTTCTCGGGAAAAATGCTTATTTTGAAAAAGGCTTAAATACAAATTATGGTATTGGAGAAGGAAATGATTTATGGTTGTCGAAGAACAGAGAATTATAAGTGTTATATCGAAAGTGTGAAATTCTGGCTTGGGGTATGTAATGACCTTAAAAACCGAGCTTTCTGTGGCTTTCTTTACGTTACTGCTAGCAGTTAAATTTTCCCACCATACCCATCATTACTGTCATTATTTTCGTCATTGTCATTATATTCAAAAGGTTTTTTGCGTGCGATTCTCGATCTTTATTAATCTCAACCATAAGGTCTTGCTTATATTTATGAGCTCTTCTATCTGCAAGAGTTGAGTTAGTTATCGTTGAAGCTATTAAGCCCGATTTAAAGGAAAAAATTTTAGGGAGTGTCAAGTATGCAAAAGGAGCTTAATACCTATTTTAGGAAAGTTACAGGGGATGAGAGTGTTACATTGTTAACACTTTCAAACATACGGGATCCGGTTTTTATTACAAACGACAAAATGAAACCAATTTTTGTTAATGAAAGCTGTCTAAAAATCTTTAAAAATGCTTACTTAGATATTTATGAGTTAATTCAGAATCAAGTAGAAGACTTTAATAATAGGAAAAAAGAATACGATATGTACTTTAATTCAAAAAGGATAAAAATCAGGTTTAGAATTTTGCCTTTATGGAAGGGTAAAAAGTTTTTAGGCGTAGTAGGGGTTGGTACTTTAGGTCAAATTGAAGATTTTTTTAAGTTAATTACCGGTTTTGAAAGTGTAAAGAGTGAAAAAGTTAAAGAGGTTAGATTTAAACCAAAAAGGCTGCTTCCTAAGTCTATGCAAACAATTACAGGTAATAACTTAAATTTAGTCACAACTTTACACAAAGCATCTGTTGTTGCAAAAACAGATTTCTCTGTAGTAATTTACGGGGAAAGTGGAGTGGGTAAGCAGTTGCTTGCAGAAGCAATCCATCGAGCAAGTAATTACTCTTCGGGGCTATTTGTTCAAGTTAATTGTGCAGCTATTCCCGATGAACTGATAGAAAGTGAACTATTTGGATATGATCCCCATTCTTTTACTGATGCCCTGCCCTCAGGTAAAATTGGTAAGTTTGAAGCAGCTCATGGAGGAACTATTTTTTTGGACGAAGTTAGTGAACTTCCCCTGCCTGTCCAGGCCAAATTATTGAGAGTTGTACAAAATAAAGAATTTGAAAAAATAGGTGGCTCTAAAGTAAAGACGAATTGTAGAATTATTGCTGCCGCAAATAAATCATTAGAAAGTATGGTTGAAAAGGGTACTTTTCGAGAGGATCTTTACTACCGGTTAAATGTTATTTCCTTAACTCTAAAGCCTTTAAGGGAAAGAAAAGATGATTTAGATATACTAATTTATGAAATTCTTAAGAAGTTAAATGATCGTTACGGTGCTGGTGAAATAGGGTTTAATCCCGAAGTTATTATTTTTTTACACAGTTATAACTGGCCCGGAAATATCAGGCAGCTTGAAAATGCCTTGGAATATGCTTATATATCTGCAAAATTCAAAGGTTACAGTGAGATATGCACAGAAAACCTGCCTGATTACTTATTAAATGAATTGCCTGGAAATCTAAGCCCGGGAAATATTAAATCTAACAATACGGTTAATAATCTAAAAAAACTAACTGAAGCTATAGAGGAAGAGTATTTATTAAAAATTCTTAAGGATTGTAACAATAATAAATCTGCTGCAATTGAGAAGGCCGGTATCAGTAGACGAGCTTTTTATAATAAACTAAAAAAATTAAATTTGTAACAGAAGTTTCTTTAAATAACAGGTCGGTGAAAAAATTAGACTACTTAGAATAAGTATCGTTCGGGAGTGAAGGTTTTGATTAATAGTTTTATTAAGAATAATCGGCTTTTATTTAAGGTATTAGAAGAGATAACTGATTCAGTTGTAGTAGTAGATGCTTCGTCTTCAATTGTTTATGTTAACACAAGGTTGCCTAACCCTAATATTATCGGGAAAAAAATTAATGAAGTTGAACCTACTTCTAAATTTCTAAGAGTGCTAAAAACAGGTGACCCTGTTTTTAACTGCCGGCAATTAGTAGAGACAGTAGGAATAGAGCTTGAAGTTACATTTTTGCCTATAATTAAAAAGGGAACAATAATTGGGGCTATTTCTATAGGAAGATTAATTTCCGTAAATTATATTTATGATTCTATTCTTGAGCAAAAAAACAATATTAAAGAAGCAAAAGTAAAGAAAAAAAGGCCTTTGCCAGGCCCTTTCCAAAAATTGATCGGTGAAGACCCTGCTTATATAAAGGTTCTAGAGGATGCGGCAGCTGTTGCAGGAACAGATGCAAATGTATTAATTTATGGTGAAAGCGGAGTAGGAAAAGAAGTATTGAGTAAAGCAATACATGAGGCTAGTAATCGGAAGGATTGTAACTTTGAGGTTGTAAATTGTGCGGCAATACCGGCTAACTTAATAGAAAGCGAGTTTTTTGGCTATGAACGGGGTGCTTTTACCGGTGCTTCAAATCAGGGTAAAAAAGGGAAGTTTGAGTTAGCGCATAAAGGGACAATATTACTTGATGAAATTGGAGACATCTCTCCCCTTCTGCAGGCAAAGCTTTTGAGAGCTATCCAGTTTAAGTATTTTGAAAGAGTTGGCGGAGTAAAACCCATAAGTGTTGATATTAGAATTATTGCGGCTACAAACAAAGACTTGTGGGAAATGGTAAAAGCAGGAACGTTTCGGGCAGATATGTATCACCGTTTGAATGTTTTTCCTATTTATATACCCCCTCTTCGTAAACGTAAAAAGGATATTATTATACTAGCAAATGAAATATTAAAAAAAGTTTCTAATAGTGATAATCCTATTCAATTATCTGATGCTGTGAAAAAAATGTTTGTAGGTTATCCCTGGCCCGGCAATATTAGAGAACTTAAGAATACTATTGAACGAGCTTATATTTATGCTGCGTCTGAAGGAAGCTCATATATACTTCCAAAACATGTATCGTTAAAATTAAAAAAAAGTGACCTGCATGATCCTTCAAATTATCTTGCTGCAATGGAAGAAGGTAAAACCCTTCCCGAAATAATTGAAACTTTCGAAGCACAGATTATTAAAGATACTTTATCTGAGTGCCAATACAATAAGTCCCGCGCCATAAAAAAATTAGGTATGAGCAGAACAGCTTTCTATAATAGAATTAAAAAGTATGGCTTATAGTTTCCTAAGAGGCTTCCTTCCTCCTAATCACATTTCTATTTTTAAAATGCCTATTTAGATAGGCTTCTTTTTTATGCCCTTTTTTAGACCTCTCGCCTTGGTTTCCCTTGACAACCCTCTTTGCTTTTGGATTATCACCTTATTTGTTCTGGTTACCCATTTCCAGGATTACTAGAAATTAGTTTCCAAAACTACTGACATTTTAATAATAATAATATGTTTTAAATACGTTTAGTTGTATACATAAAAGATAATTTTATTGTTCTTAATGTATACAAAAACAATCAAGCAGGCGGAATAAGTTATTAGAATACGTCATTTTTAACTTGGCATGTTATTTGCTCAATAACTTACTAAAGGATCTTCTATCTGGGACAATCAAAAGGAGGTGATTTAAATTAAAAAAGTAAAATTGTACGTTCTTTGTGGCATCATTTCTGCACTTCTTTACGTTGTAACCTATGTTACAGGGGATATACTTAGACCCGGTTATTCTACTATTGCAGATTCTGTCAGCGAGTTGGTTGAAGTAAATGCACCTAATAAATCACTGTTAGATAGTATGTTGTTAGTTGTCCATGCACTGGTTATTCCTTTTGCCTATGGACTTCACTGGGGCATTGATGAAGGAAATGGAAGTAAAGCTGGCCCTATTATGCTGGCGATAAGCGGTATTATGGGAATAATCCTCACGCTTTTTTTCCCTTGTGATCCGGGAGGAAAACCAGTTACCGTTACTGGTTTTCTACATGTAATTATTGCAGTTTTGGGTATAGGTTTTATGACCATATTTGCTATTCTTGCTTTTTCGCTTCGTTTTAAAAAGAGCAAGGGGTGGTCTGGCTTTTTTAAATATTCCATGATTACATCTCTTATAACTTTTCTACTAGCTTTAATAACTTGCATTTTTGTTGAAAGTTCTTTCTCGGGGCTTTTAGAAAGACTTGTTGGAGCTGCCTATCATCAGTGGTTTATAGTAATGGGTATTGCTGTTATGAGTCAGTCATCAGTAAAAAGAAATGAGAACTTATTACTATAATTTATTCTAGTTTTAACCATGATTTAAACATTGACTGAGGAGGATAATTAGAATGGATAAAGGAGATACAACCCGGAGGCCAGATATTGGACCTCTTTTTGAAGCTCGTTCAGTAGCCTTGATAGGGGCTTCACCTCAATTCATGAAACCCAGCGGTCTGCCTTTAAAAGCGATGCTCGATACAGGATATCAAGGGAACATTTATCCTGTCAACCCTAATTATAATTCTATTGCCAATTTGACCTGTTATCCTACGGTAGAAGATATACCAGCAGAGGTGGATCTTGCTATTATCGCTGTTCCCGCTGCCCACGTAATGCCGATACTGTACCAGTGTGCTGCAAAAAAAATAAAAGGAGTTATTATTTTTAGTTCCGGTTTTGCTGAAACCGGTGAAGAAGGTAAACTTTTAGAAAAGAAAATTAATGATCTAGCTTCAGATTCAGGGATGCGGGTACTGGGGCCTAACTGCCTTGGGGCTATTAATAATTTAAATGGCCTGTGGGCCAGCTTTTCCTCTGTACACNAACGNGAGCATACTTACCCTCATCGCTTTAGCCTTATTACTCAAAGTGGGTTTATTGGAGCTTTCATCTATACTGTCGCAGGAAAGCAANAGCTTGGTTTTGAGCATTTTGCCAGCGTAGGTAACCAAGCGGATGTAACCTTTACAGATTGTTTTGACTACATGGTGCATAGTTCAAAAAGTAAGATTATAACAGGATATATTGAAGGTCTGAAGCAAGGCAGGCGTTTTTTAAAAATAGCCCGTGAGGCTCGTGAAAAAGAGAAGCCTGTAATAGTTATGAAAGTTGGGCGAAGCGAAGTCGGTGCTAGTGCTGCCGCATCCCATACCGGTTCCATTGCCGGGGCCGACCGCATTTACGACGATGCCTTTAGGCAAGTCGGAGTAATCCGGGCAACTACACAGGAGAAGCTCTTGGGTGCTCTTACTCTTGCGGCTGCAGGACGTTACCCAAAAGGAAACCGAGTTGCTATTATCTCCGCTTCAGGGGGTGGCGGAGTTGTCCTTGCTGATGAATGCGAGCAGAATGGATTAAAAGTAGCTTCATTTACATTAGAGACGCGGAGGGAACTAGATAGAGAGCTGCCTTTTTTTGCATCTTCAGCCAACCCGGTAGATCTTACCGGCCAGTTTATAAGCAACCCCGAACTACTCTTGAGGTGTCTAACAATAGTAGAAAAAGATCCAAATATAGATATGGTTATTGTCAGTTTCCATGTAAGCATTGAGTTGGCTAAAGTAATAACTGAACAAATGGTGTCAATTTACCGCCATGTGGATAAGCCATTGATGGCTATAGGGTACCCCAATGGAGATACTCCTAAAGTTGATGAAATAGTTGGTCAACTTCGTTCAGCAGGCATACCTGTTATAAATGAAACAGAAAACGGTATATGGGCTGTTGCGGCACTAGCTGATTGGGCAAAGAGGTACCGCCAGGCTTCGGCTACCCCGGTTCAAATCAACATTGGTCAGGAAAAGGAAAAAGCTTTAAAGCTTTTACGGACGCAAACTCAAAACTTTTTACCTGAATACCTGTCCGCCGAAGTATTAAAAGCATATGGTATTGGCACACCGGATGCAGTTTTAGCCCACTCTCCTGAGGAAGCTGCCGGTATTTCCGACCGTTTAGGTTACCCTGTAGTTTTAAAAGTTCAATCTCCGGATATTCTGCATAAAACTGACGTTGGTGGAGTGGCGGTTAAATTATATAGTTCTAATGAGGTAAAAGCAGCCTTTAGTAATATAAATCAAAACGTAAAGCTAAAGGTGCCTGATGCTTTAGTAGAAGGCATTTTGGTACAAAAAATGATTTCTCATGGACAGGAGGTGATAATTGGAATTAAAAAAGATGAAGTATTTGGACCTGTAATTATGTTTGGACTTGGCGGAATATTTGTTGAAGTTCTTGAAGATGTTTCTTTTCGTGTAGCGCCCCTTACTCCCGGGGATGCCAGAGAAATGATACGAGAAATAAAGGGTTTTTCTCTTTTAACCGGGGCTCGTGGATCTGCTCCAGCTGACCTGGATGCTTTAGAGGATACTCTGCTAAAAGTTTCACGGCTTGCAGTAGAGTTAGGGGATGAGATTGAGGAGATGGAAATTAACCCTCTGTTTGTTTTACCTGTTGGAGAAGGAGTTGTAGCCGCAGATGCTCTTATTATCAGGAAGGGTTGAAAAACTAATAAATTTTTCAGTTTTGCTAAATTAAGTTAACAATTTAAAGACTTCTTGGTAAATCCCTAGTAAAAAACCTAATAAGCAAGAATTATATTATCTCAACACTAGGAAGGAGAAATGAAAAGTTGCTTCTATTGGAAAGTATAAAAATAGGAAAACTCGAATTAAAAAACCGTATGTGTATGCCTGCAATGCATCATTGTTACACCCATGACGGATTTGTCAACGAGAAAATACTAGAATACTANAGGGTACGTGCTAGAGGAGGAGTGGCTTTAATAACAGTTGGGGGCTGTACTGTTGATCAACTTGGTGGTGGCCCTAACATGATTGCAGCCTATGATAACAAATTCTTACCGGGTTTGAAGAAACTGGCCTCTGCAATTAAGGATAACGGGGCTTTAGCAAATGCGCAGCTGTACCATGCAGGTAGATATATTAGCTCTGCTATCACAGGGAATAAGCCGGTAGCTCCCTCTCCCGTTGCCTCACGTCTTACTAGAGAAGAGCCTCAAGAAATGACACTAAAAGATATTAAGCAAACTATTGAAAGTTTTGCGGATGCAGCTTGCCGCATTAAAGATGCCGGCTTTGATGGGGTTGAAATCATTGCTAGTGCGGGGTACCTTATATGTCAATTTTTGTCACCTATTACCAACAAGAGAAATGATGAATATGGAGGAAACTGGGAAAACAGATGCCGGTTTGGAGTAGAAGTTGTAAAAAAGGTTAGAGAAAAAGTTGGGAAGGATTTTCTTTTGACTGTGAGGCTTTCAGGAAACGATTTTATGCCTGGCAGCAACACCAACGAAGAAGCAGTAAAATTTGCTCAAAAGCTTGAAAAAGCAGGTGTTGATTGCTTCAACGTTACCGGTGGATGGCATGAAACAATTGTACCCCAGATAACCGGTGATACTCCGAGGGGGTGTTTCTCATATCTTGCCCGTGGAATTAAAGAAGCAGTAAAGGTGCCTGTAATGGCTAGTAACCGCATAAATGATCCTGTGGTTGCAGAGCGCATATTACGTGAAGGTATGGCAGATATGATTAACTTAGGACGTCCCCTTATTGCCGATCCCTTATTCCCAGAGAAAGTAAAAATGGGGGAGACTGCTTCTATTAGAAAGTGCATTGCTTGCAACCAGGGATGTCTGGACATGGTCTTTTCTGGTAAAGATGTGCATTGCGCTGTTAACCCCCTTGCCGGAAGAGAATATGAATTAAATATCACTCCAGCGGAAAATACACGTTCTGTACTGGTAATAGGCGGTGGACCTGCAGGAATGCAAGCTGCTTGCACAGCTGCTTTTCGAGGTCACCAGGTTACTCTTTGGGAGAAAGATTCAAGGCTCGGAGGGCAGCTTCATTATGCATCTATTCCTCCAGGAAAGCAGGAATTCATTAATCTTCTAGATTATTACCAGTATGAGCTTGAAGCAAATAATGTAAAAGTAGTTTTAAACAGAACTGCAACAGTGAGGGATATTGAAAAATTTGGAGCGGATGTTGTTATCTTAGCTACTGGGATACGACCTGCTGATGCTCCTTTCCCCGTAAAGGCGAAAGAAAAGATAGCAAATCCTCAGGAAGCATTACAGGGTAATCTTTCACCTGGAAAAAATGTTGTTGTAATTGGGGGTGGAGCAGTTGGGTGTGAAACCGCTATTACAGTAGCTAAAGAAGGCACCATAAGTGCCGAAGCATTAAAGTTTTTATTTGAAAATAATGCGGAAAGCCCCCTTGAGCTCGATAAGCTTATCAACAGGGGGACAAAAAAAGTAACTCTAGTTGAACTTTATAAAGGGGTTGGAAGGGATATTGGTATTTCCACACGTTGGATAGTACATCAGAATCTCCAGAGATATGGTGTTGATGTTTTAGACAACTCTATTGTAAAGGAAGTAAACCAGGAAGGAGTTTTATTAGAAAAAGAGGGTAGTAAAAAATTAATTCCTGCAGATATAGTAGTATTGGCTTTAGGGGCACTACCTGCAAACGAACTAATTAATGAGCTGAATAATAAGAGGTTTGAAATTCATGTTGTTGGAGATGCAAATAAACCACGAAAGGTTACTGATGCTGTTCGAGAAGGTTTTAATGCAGCACTATCCCTTTAACAAAAAGTGCAGGAGAATTAGTTGAAGTATTTCTCAATTTATTAAAATTATAAGGAGGATGTTGTTAATGAACATTAATGATATAAAAAAGGTTTGTGTAGTAGGTGCAGGCAATATGGGGCATCAAATTTCTTTACTGGCTGCTATTAGCGGTTATAAGGTTAGTTGTACAGATATAAGTAAGGAACAGCTTCAAAAGGCAGAACAATTCTCTATTAAGTATATTCAGGGAAGAGTGAAAAAGGGAAAACTAAATGAAGAGGATGCCAAGAAAGCCCTGAATAATATTAGTTTTACTAATGATATGCAAGAGGCGGCAAAAGACGCAGACTTTGTTATAGAAGCTGCAACTGAAAAGTTAGAACTTAAAAGAAAAATTTTTAAACAACTGGATGAAATTGCTCCCGCTCATGCTATTTTAGCTACAAATAGTTCTACATTAGTAAGCTCGCTGGTGGCTGATGCAACGGAGAGACCGGATAAGGTATGCAATATGCACTTTTTTAACCCTGCTTTAGTTATGAAGTGTGTTGAAGTAGTTAAAGGGTCTCATGTTTCAAAAGAGACTGCTGAAGTAACCATGGAGTTATGCAGGCGATTAAAAAAGGAACCTGTTTTACTTTATAAGGAAATTGAAGGTTTCTTAGTAAACAGAATACTTGCAGCAATAAATAAAGAAGCTATGTTTTTACTTGAAACAGGAGTAGCTACAGCCGAGGGCATAGATAGTGCAGTAGTTAACGCTCTAGGCCATCCAATGGGTCCTTTTCGTCTCCTTGACCTCACAGGCATAGACCTCCTTTATCATATAAGTAATGAGAGTTACAAGAAAACTGGAGACCCGGAAAGAAGACCTTCTCCAATTATTGTTGAAAAATATGTAAAGGGAGAATGGGGTGAAAAGACAGGAAAGGGTTTTTATGAATACAAAAAATAGATGCATTACTAAGAAAAGAAAGGGGTGTGTTTTTTATGAATAAATTAATTTATTTAAATAAGTTAAAAGAGCTCTGGCAAAAAAACAGGCCTTCATATCTACCAGAAGAGCCTCGCTATCCCTTTGGAAGAATTCCTTTAACGGAATACTTAAGAAAAAGGGCCCATCTTACACCAAACAAACCTGTCATTATTTTTTATGGAAATGAGTTGACTTTTAAGCAGTTAGACGATTTGAGCAACCGTGTTGCCTCCTTTTTAGCTGAAGCGGGGTTAAAAAAAGGAGATCGGGTAGCAGTATATTTATCCAACTGCCCCCAGTTTCTTATTATATTTTATGGGATTCTAAAACTCGGCTGTGTTCATGTTCCTGTAAATCCAATGTTTAAGGAATCGGAATTGATTTATGAGTTAAATGACTCTGGAGCAAAACTTATTGTTGCAGATGATATACTCTATCCAATTGTGAAAGCTGTAAAAGATAAAACATCATTACAACAGATAGTAACAACCAGTATTACGGATTATCTGCCGGATAACCCTACTATCCCTGTTCACAAAAGTTTAACTGCACTGTCCAAGCAGGATTGCTCTGGGTCAATTGACCTAATGGAAATGCTGAAAAAACAAAAACAGGATTATCCAAATATCGAGGTTAGTTTAGACGATGTAGCGGCTTTAAATTATACAGGGGGCACTACTGGAATGCCCAAAGGTTGTGTGCATACACAGAATAATATGCTATATACAGCTGCTTCAGCAACAACCTATGCCGGGAAAAAACCTGAAATAGGTGTGGGACTGACCTATCTGCCGGTATTTTGGATAGCTGGAGAAAATTCAGCTGTTATTATTCCAGTTTTTTCTGGCAGTACTACTATTCTTTTAGCTCGCTGGGATGTTGAAGCTATGCTTGAAGCAATTGACCGCTACAGGGTAAATGTTACTGGCGGCGTGCTGGATAACATGGTTGAACTTATGGAGTATCCTGAGCTGGAGGCTTATGACTTAAGCTCTTTAGAAGTAGTTGGAGTAAGCTCTTTTATAAAAAAACTAAATATTGATTATCGCAGGCAATGGGAGAAAACAATTAAAGGAAAAAGTACTTTGCGAGAGGCTGCTTATGGTTTAACGGAAACTCATACTATTGATACATATACCACCGGGATGCAGAAAGATGATATGGACTTGAAAAGCAAACCAGTTTTTTGCGGTCTACCAATGCCTGGCACAGAGTTTTTAATTGTAGATTTTGATACGAAAGAACCTCTCCCTTTGGAAAAGGAAGGCGAGATTATTGTGCGGAGCCCTTCGTTGCTTAAATCATACTGGAACAAAAGGGAAGAAACCACGAAGGCATTAAAAGACGGGTGGCTTTATACAGGAGATATTGGCCTTTTAGATAAACAGGGATACCTTCATTTTTTGGGAAGAACCAAGGAAATGCTTAAAGTGAAAGGGATGAGCGTATTTCCTTCAGAGCTTGAAATGATTATTTGCCGGCATCCAGACGTTGAAGGCTGCGGTGTTGTGGGTAAACCCGATTCTGATAAAGGGCAGGTTCCCTTTGCATTTATAAAGTTATGTCCAGAAAGTGAAGGGAAAATAAGTGAAGAAGAGCTAGAAAATTGGTGTAAAGGCAATATGGCAAAGTACAAAGCTCCAGTGGTTAGAATTACAAAAGAACTTCCTTTAACCGAAACAGGTAAAGTTAAAAAAATAGACTTAATAAAAAAGCTCTAAAATTTTGTTATCAGAAATTATTAAAGCCATACTAGCTCTATATGTTTTATTAAGAAAACTAATGAGGAAAAAAGATGGGTAAAAGGTTCTACATCTCTTGCAGAACTGAAGCAGAATGGAGGATAACATGAAAAAAATACTTATAGCAAATAGAGGTGAAATAGCAATTAGAATCTCCCGTGCAGCAGCTGACCTAGGTATTTCTACTGTTGCTGTATATTCAACTGATGATGACAGGTCATTGCATATACGGGCCGCTGACGAGAGCTTTGCCTTGAANGGGACGGGGCCTAGAGCATACTTAGATATAGAACAGATTGTTTCAGCAGCCAAGGCAACTGGTTGTGATGCAATTCACCCCGGTTATGGATTTTTGAGTGAGAATGCTGCCTTTGCCCGTCATTGTGAGTCAGAAGGCTTTACATTTATTGGCCCGAGTCCGGACGTTCTTGAACTTTTCGGCAACAAAGGAGAAGCACGAAGGCTTGCAAGGAATTGTAACGTACCACTGCTTCGAGGAACCGATAAGGCAACCAGTCTTGAAGAAGCCAAAGATTTCTTTTTATCCTTGGGGTCAGATGCAGCTGTTATGATTAAGGCTGTTATGGGCGGGGGCGGTCGGGGAATGAGAGCTGTATACGACCTTTCTAGCTTAGAAGAAGCATTTACCCTCTGCCAGTATGAAACTCAAAAAGCTTTTGGGTTGGGGGATGTATATGTCGAGGAACTTATTAGAAAGCCTAGGCATATAGAAATTCAGGTGGTTGGTGATGGAAAACAGGTACTTCAGCTGGGGGATCGCGATTGTACAATGCAGCTTCGCAACCAAAAGCTTGTTGAAATTGCGCCATGTCCCACACTTTCAAAAAAGCTTCGTAAAGAGATAACGGGTGCAGCCCTGCGTCTGGCAAGGAAAACTAACTTTGATAACATTGGAACCTTTGAGTTTATAATAGAAAGTGATTCGGAAGATGAAGGAAAATTCGCTTTTATGGAAGCAAACCCCAGACTTCAGGTAGAACACACTGTAACGGAAGAAGTAGCCGGTATTGATTTAGTTCGCACGCAGATAGAGTTGGCAGCAGGAAAATCACTGACAGATCTTGGTCTGAAAGAAGACGTTGTCCCACCTCATTTCTATGCAATGCAGTTGCGGATTAACACTGAAGATGTTGATTCAAACGGGCGTATTCATCCTATGGGCGGTACCATTAAAGTATATGAAGTTCCATCAGGACCGGGTATTCGGGTTGATGGGTATGGATACAGTGGCTATACCATAAATCCTTCATTCGATTCACTACTGGTAAAACTTATAGTTACTTCTCGTTCTAAACATTATGAGGATGTGGTTAAGAAAGCCAGCCGTTTTTTAAATGAGTTTCGTATTGAAGGGGTCACGACTAATATTCCTTTCCTGAGCAACCTGTTACTAAGGCCGGAAGTAGTAAAAAACAATTTCCATACAAGGTTTATTGAGGAAAATGCCGATAAACTTCTTTCTTCCTCTAAATTGCATAGAAATTATTTCTTTGACAGTCCAACGGAAGAAAGTGATGAAATTGCCTCTAGAACAGTGCAAAATGTGCCGGAGGGCACTGTTTCGGTAAATGCCCCAATGCTTGGAAAAATAGTTAGTATTAATGTAGCTGAAGGGGACCCAGTGGCCGAAGGACGGATTATTGCTACTATAGAGGCTATGAAAATGGAGTGTGAAATTAAAGCAGATAAGAGTGGTTACGTACATACCTTATGTGTTGAACTGAATAGTGTAGTATCTGAAGGAGACCCAATTATTTTTCTACAAGAAGCTGAGATCAGTGATTTTGACTCTGAAACTGAAGAGGAAATTGATCTAGATGCAATTCGCCCTGATCTTGCAGAAGTTATAGAACGTCATGCATACTGTCTTGATGAAAACCGACCTGAGGAAGTAGCCAAACGACATAATAAAGGTCAGCGTACTGCTCGAGAAAATATTGAAAATCTCTGTGATGAAGGTAGTTTTATTGAATATGGGGCTCTAGCTATTGCTGCCCAACGCCGCCGCCGCCCTTTAGAAGAGCTTATCAAAAAAACTCCTGCTGATGGTTTGGTGGCAGGTATTGGCTCAGTGAATAATTCCCTTGTTGGAGACAAGGAATCTCGCTGTATGATAATGTCTTACGATTATACGGTTTTGGCTGGCACTCAGGGAATAATGAACCACAAAAAGATGGATCGAATGCTTAAAATTGCTGATAAGTGGCGCCTTCCAATTGTTTTATTTGCCGAAGGTGGTGGAGGAAGACCGGGTGACACAGATGCAAATGGGGTGGCAGGTCTTGATTTTACAACATTTAATATGTTTGCAGGTCTAAGCGGCAAATCTCCATTAGTAGGTATTGTGTCAGGATATTGTTTTGCCGGTAATGCAGCATTACTTGGATGTTGCGATACAATTATTGCTACAAAAAACTCTAATATCGGTATGGGTGGCCCTGCAATGATCGAAGGGGGAGGGCTGGGCTCGGTTAGCCCCATAGATATCGGACCGATAGAAGTGCAAACACAAAACGGTGTTGTTGATATAGCAGTTGATGATGAAGAGGAAGCTGTTGCAATGACTAAAAAGTACCTCTCGTATTTCCAGGGGCCAATAACCAGGTGGGAAGCTGACGATCAACGTCTATTACGCCAGTTAGTACCTGAAAATAGATTACGTGTTTACGATATCAGGGCTATAATTAAAACACTTGCTGATTCTGATACAGTACTTGAACTGCGGTCGCAGTTTGCACCTGGGATAATAACTGCCCTTATCAGAATTGAAGGAAAACCCTTTGGTGTGGTTGCCAATAATCCTAAACACCTTGCGGGAGCTATTGAAGCCGATAGTGCAGATAAGGCAACCCGGTTTTTACAGCTTTGCAATGTACATGGTTTGCCTGTTTTATCTTTGATTGACACGCCTGGTTTTATGGTCGGTCCCGAGATAGAGACACGTGCTCAGGTCCGCCATGTATCCCGCATGTTTTTAACCGGTTCACATTTAAATATCCCTGTTTTTACTGTAGTTTTGCGAAAAGCCTATGGGCTTGGAGCTCTGGCAATGTCAACCGGTGGTTTCCATGAACCGTTTTTTACCGCTTCCTGGCCTTCTGGAGAATTTGGTGGTATGGGCCTTGAAGGGGCTGTTAAGCATGGATATAAAAAGGAACTTGAAGCCATTAAAGATCCGACCGAACGCGAAGCAGCTTTTAAACGTTTGGTTGAGAAGGCTTATGAATGGGGTAAAGCTATTAATGCAGCCTCATACCTTGAGATTGATATGATTATTGACCCTGCTGATACTCGTAATTTTATAATGCGAGGATTAAGGTCTGTCCCCGATGTTTATAAAAATAAGAATGGCAGGGACGGAGGTTTATTTATAGATGCATGGTAGGGAGGTAGAATCTGTATACATATAAAACAGCAGCAGTGTTTTTATAGTATACAAATTGAAGCTTAGATAATAAAAAGATGCTTGTTTTTAGGATAAAAGACAACAATTAAAACTGGCATGTTATTTGCAATATAATTATACTGGTGGAATAAAAAAGGAAAATAGGGAGGAATTGGATATGAAAGAGCCGGTAATAGTTAGTGGAGCTAGAACAGCAATAGCTAGGGAAAATGGTGCATTAAGGGATGTCCCTCCAGAAAAATATGGTGCTTTAGTATTAAAAGAGGCAGTAAAAAGAGCTGGAATCAAACCAGAGATGGTTGATCAGGTTATTATGGGTAATTGTCTCGGCGCACCCGGCTGTATGGCAAGAATGGCGCTTCTTGAAGCTGATTTCCCTGTTTCAATACCCGGGTTAACTGTTGATAGACAATGTGGTTCTGGTTCGGAGGCTATAAATTTAGCAGCAGCTTTGATAATGGCTGGACAGGGGGAAATTTACGTAGCCGGAGGAGTAGAAAGCATGACAAGAATGCCTTACCTCATGGAAAAGCCATCTGTAGCTTATCAAAGAATGCCCCTTAGATTTATAGCACCCCGCCCTCTTTCTCCAAAACGCATAGGCGATCCATATATGGGTATTACGGCAGAAAATGTTGCTGAAAGGTATAAAGTGTCCAGGCAAGAACAAGATGAATTTGCACTGTTAAGCCAGCAGAAAGCAGAAAAAGCAATAAAAGAAGGTCGTTTTGTAGAACAGATTGTGCCTGTAGAGATTCCCCAAAAAAAGGGTGAACCTGAAATTTTTAATGTTGATGAGCATCCACGTTTTGGAACTACACTTGAAAAGTTAGCTAAACTACCACCTGCTTTTAAAAAAGATGGTACCGTTACTGCAGGAAATTCTTCCGGAATTAACGATGGTGCGGGTGCAGTCGTGGTAATGGAAAGAGAAAAGGCAGAATCTCTAGGAATAAAACCAAAATGTATAATCCGCAGTATAGCAGCAGGTGGAGTAGACCCAAATATTATGGGTATGGGACCTGTACCCGCTGCAAAGAAAGCTTTAGACGCAGCCGGGCTAACCGTTGATGATTTAGATGTTATAGAACTTAACGAGGCTTTTGCCAGCCAGGCGATAGCTTGTGTAAGAGAACTAGGTATGGATATGGAGAAAATTAATCCTAACGGCGGTGCTATTGCATTAGGCCATCCTATAGCTGGTTCCTTAGCTATAATCATCATTAAAACAATTTACGAGTTGGAACGCCAAGATGCCCGTTATGGCATGGTTACTGCCTGCTGCGGTGGAGGGCAGGGAGTTGCTACTATATTGGAAAGAGTTTAAATAAAATACATGCATTTATGAATATTAAGGGAGGAGTGTTTTTGATTTGCCCGATAAAAAGGTTAGCTGGATAAAGAAAAACAGTATTGGCATTATAACTATTGATAACCCGCCTGCAAATGCTATAAGCAACCAGGTAATACCGGAATTGCTAAACTGTTTTAGAGATATCGAAGAAACGAAAGATGTTAGGGCAGTTATATTAACAGGAGCAGGGGAAAAATTTTTTATTGCTGGGGCAGATATTTCTGAGTTTCCCAACCTGATGCAAAGAAGTGCCGGAGATATCTCCAGGATTATAAGGCAAGGCCATCAGGTTATTAACTATATTGATTTTTTTAGTAAACCGGTGATAGCAGCGGTAGAAGGTATTGCTTTAGGTGCAGGGCTGGAGATTGTTCTTGCCTGCGACCTTTGTATCGCTTCAGAAAATGCACAATTTGGTTTACCTGAAGTAAATTTAGGTTTAATTCCCGGAGATGGGGGTACACAGCGTCTTCCTCGCAGAATAGGCGCAGTAAGGGCTAAAGAGATGATGTTTCTCGGTAAACAAATTAAAGCAGAAGAAGCATTAAAAATAGGTCTTATAAACCATATGGTCCCCCAGGGAAAAGCGTTTGAAGAAGCAAAAAAAATTGCTATTGAAGTTGCCGGCCGCCCGGCTGTATCGGTAAGCTTTATTAAACAGAGTGTAAACAGGGGAATTGATCTTTCTCTTTTAGAAGGATTAAAAATTGAAGCAGATCTTTTTGAGATGGTTTTTCGAACTGAGGACGTAAAAGAAGGCGTGTCTGCTTTTATGAACAAAAGAGCTCCTAAATTTAAACACAGGTAGTTTGATTAATATGGGGTTGCCTTCTTAAATGTCATTCAACTTGAAAATTACCAGAGCTAGATGGATATATGTAACTACTATTTAGCACTGCAGCGAAAGTACAGGATTGTTCCAGTTTTATATTTTCTCTATCTAATAATTCTGGAACAATATAAAAAATTAAGAGAGTTTAGGTTTTATTTTCGCTGTAGTGCTTATAATTGCTGTAAATAAGAAAAGGAGATTTTATTATGACGAAAATACGTTTTGATAACAGGGTCGCAGTAGTAACCGGTGCTGGAGGGGGATTGG
>JGI25319J35699_1000467_pt1 | contig 23728 bp, 25 predicted proteins | sample AutmiccommuBRH17_FD_35699 | JGI IMG/M metagenome (IMG submission 35699) | reverse complement strand
GAGGCTATTCGTCGAGAGGATGTCCGGGCGAACTGCGACTACGTGGGCGCGGGCTACGGCATTCCGACGCAAGGCATGATCGAGAGCGTCCGGCTTTTGGCAGAGATCGAGGGGCTGCTGTTCGACCCGGTCTATTCCGGCAAAGGGCTAGACGGTCTGATTGATCTGACACGCAAGGGGGCCTTTGATGGCATGGAGAATGTCGTCTTTCTGCATACTGGCGGTTCAGCCGCGCTCTTCGCATATCCCGACGTGTTTGATCTGCCGGGCTACCAGATAAACTGACCATTAACAAAAACAGGGAGAACTTGACCATGGACTTCAAACTTGCGCGCCGCATGCTCGCCATTGCGNCTTTGACAACAGGGCTGGCGCCTGCCGCACTCTGGGGCCAGGACCTAACGGGCACACTCGCCAAGATCAATGACAGCGGAGAAATCGTGCTCGGTCACCGCGAAAGCTCGGTGCCATTTTCCTATCTGAATGATCAGCAGCAACCCGAGGGCTATTCGATCGACCTGTGCATGAAGGTGGTCGAAGAGGTTGAGAAGACTCTCGGCAAGGATATCGAAGTCCGCTACGTGCCCGTCAATCCCAAGACCCGCATCGCGCTCATGGCGAATGGCACCATAGATCTGGAATGCGGGTCCACCACCAACAACCTGACGCGCCAGCAGCAGGTTGAATATCTGCCGGTGACCTTTGTGACAGGCACCAAGATCCTGACCCGCAAGGAGTCCGGGATCACGTCGGTTGCCGATCTTGACGGCAAATCCATCGCATTGGCACAGGGCACCACCAATGAACGGGCCATCAAGGCGGTGGTCGAAGCTCAGGGGCTCGACGTGAAAATCCTGCCGGTGCGCGATCATGCCGAAGGCATGCTCTCGCTCGAGACCGACCGGGTTGACGCCTATTCCACCGATCACATCCTGCTGCACGGTCTGATTGCCAAGTCGAAGACACCGGATGCATTTGCCGTGGTTGGTGATTTCCTGTCCTTCGATCCCTACGCGCTGATGGTCCGTCGCGACGACAGTGCNTTTGAGCTTGTGGGTAAAACCGCGTTGGCCAACGTGTTCCGNTCGGGTGAAATCAACGAGATCTATTCAAAGTGGTTCGACCCGATGGGTGTCCCCGCCGACCCGCTCCTGCAGGCGGCGTTCCAGCTTGGTGCCCTGCCTGAATAACAGGCCTGCGGCCCGCGCGTGACAGGGCGGGCCGCGCAAGATCGGGGGACCGGGCAAGATGAACTACAACTGGAACTGGAGCGTTCTGTGGGAGCCGGAATACTTTGGCTGGCTTCTGAGTGGCCTGGGCTGGACCGTGTCCGTAGCGCTCTGCGCCTGGGTGATCGCGATGGTCGTGGGATCGTTGGTGGGCGTAGGCCGAACCCTGCCCAACAAACTGGTGAGCACAGTCTGCACCGCCTATGTCGAGCTGTTTCGGAACGTGCCGCTGCTGGTGCAGATGTTCATATGGTATTTCGCCGTCCCCGAAATGCTGCCTGAGGACGCGGGGCGCTGGATGAAGCGCGAGATGCCTCAGCCGGAGTTCGTCACCGCCGTTGTGGCCTTGGGCCTCTATACAGCCAGCCGCGTGGCAGAACAGGTGCGTGCCGGGATCGAGGCGGTGCCGACAGGACTCAAGTCAGCGGCCACCGCACAGGGCATGCGCGTGTCACAGGTTTATCGCTATGTCCTCCTGCCGATTTCTTTCCGGCTGATCGTGCCGCCGATGACTTCGGAATTCCTGACCGTCTTCAAGAACTCGTCGCTCGCGCTCACCATCGGGCTTCTGGAACTGACGGCACAAAGCCAGCAGATCGCGGAATACACCTTTCAGAGCTTTGAGGCCTATACCGCCGCCACCATCATCTACGTTTTGATTGCGCTCTGCGCCACGATCGTCATGACAGTTCTCGAACGCTACACGCGCATACCCGGCTACGTTGGCAAAGGGGGCTGAGATGGGCGATTTTGACTTTGGCGTCATCCTGAACAACCTGCCGTTCCTCTGGCAGGGTTTGCAGCTCAGTCTGTGGCTCACCTTTCTTGCCGTCTTGGGCGGGGTCGTTTTGGGCACATTGCTCGCGTTGGCGCGGCTCTCGGGGATCAAGCCGCTGGCGCTTTTCGCTGCGGCCTATGTCAACCTGATCCGCTCGGTGCCCCTGATCCTCGTGATCTTCTGGTTCTACTTTCTTGTGCCGCTGGCCGTCGGTCGACCCATCGGCGGTTTCTATTCGGCCCTCATCGCCTTTGTCATGTTCGAGGCCGCCTATTACTCCGAGATCATGCGGGCCGGTATCCAGAGCGTAAAAACAGGTCAGGTTCACGCGGGGCAGGCCACGGGCCTTGGCTACTGGCAGGTCCAGCGATACATCGTCTTGCCGCAAGCGTTCCGCAACATGATCCCTATTCTGGTGACGCAGGGCATCATCCTGTTTCAGGATACCTCCTTGGTCTTTGTCGTATCGCTGCGCGACCTGATGACCGCCTCTTCCATCGTGGCCCGGACCGAGGGCCGCCTCGTTGAAATGTATCTCTTTGCCGCGCTCGTTTACTTCGTGATCTGCTTTGCGGGTTCGCTGTTCGTGCGTCGGCTTCAAGCGCGGATGACGACATGATCGAAATGAAAAATGTGAGCAAGTGGTACGGGGACTTCAAGGTTCTCACCGATTGCACGACCAAGGTTGCCAAGGGAGAGGTTGTGGTGGTCTGCGGGCCGTCGGGCTCGGGCAAGTCCACGCTCATCAAATGCGTGAACGGGCTGGAACCGGTGCAGGAGGGGCGGATCGTCGTGGATGGCGCTGAGGTGACAGGCGGTGGCGCAAAGCTGACCAAGCTGCGCGCCAAGATCGGCATGGTGTTTCAGCATTTCGAACTTTATCCTCATATGAGCGTGCGCGACAATCTGTGTCTCGCACAGGAAAAGGTGCTGGGCCGGAGCCGCAAGGAAGCCGAGGCCAGAACCGAGACGCTGTTGACGCGCGTGGGAATGATTGACCACATCGCCAAGTATCCCGGTCAGCTGTCCGGCGGTCAGCAACAGCGCGTGGCCATTGCACGTGCCCTTGCGATGGACCCGATCGCGATGCTGTTCGATGAACCGACCTCGGCGCTTGATCCCGAGATGATCAAGGAGGTACTCGACGTCATGGTGGGACTGGCCCGTGACGACGGCATGACCATGATGGTGGTGACGCATGAGATGGGCTTTGCTCGAAAGGTCGCGGACCGTGTCGTCTTCATGGATGCCGGTGCCATCGTCGAGGACCGTCCAACGCAAGAGTTCTTTGATGCGCCGGAAAGTGAGCGCGCGAAGGATTTCCTGTCCAAGATTCTTCAACACTAAGACCTCAACCCCCGAGGGCCCCACAGCCGTCCCAAGCAAAACTTGATCTCTCACCACTGGCCCATGCGGCGAATTGGGCATAGTTTGAGGTGCAACTGGGTCATCAAGAGAGCTTGGCGGCTACAGCCACGACCGTCTTGCAAGTCCATAAGCAGATCAAGATCACCGGCATCCTCGCCGGACACTACGCCCCAAAGCGGTGATCATGACAGTCCGATCCCTGGAAGGTTCTCCTCTCGAAGCAGTCCCCGCATGCACGAAATACAAGGTCAACGATCTCTGATTTGCCACGCCCGCATCCAAGGCACAGTCATCAAGGCTGACAAATTTCATGATCCGGGTCTCAAGCATTGACTGCTTTTGTTCCAAGACTGAGACGCAACAGCGTGGTTTGGCGCTCCTTCGTCAAGTCTGATGGATATATGTCCCCGGTGCTGTTTCCAGACCGGGATAGTCTGGGTGTTTGCCGGGCCGGCGCGCGGGCACCGCGCCGTTGCCTTGGCTGTCCAGCCATCTGGTCCATTCCGGCCACCAAGATCCCGACTGCGGATCATGTGCCGCCAGCCATGTGTCGGGATCTCGGTAGAGCGCCCCGGCGGGCCGGTGGCCGATCCGGTAATGCCGCCCTCTATGCGCCGGCTCGGATAGGATACCGCTATTATGGCCACCTTTGGTCAACAGAAAATGCAGATCGCAATCGGTGAAGAGGGCTGTCTTGTAGACGGAACGCCAAGGCGCGATGTGGTCGGTCTCGGTGCCAATGACAAAGAGCGACACCGAGATATCCTTGAGCGCAATGACATCGCCGTCTACTGCAAACCGACCTGCGGAGATGCGGTTCTCCAGAAAGATCCCACGCAGATACTCNGAATGCATCCGGGCCGGCATTCGCGTCGTGTCATTCACCCAGACGGTGACATCGGTGGGCAGGTCCGGNTCTCCCAGAAAATAGCGCCGCACCGCACGCGACCAGATCAGATCCTCGGACCGGATCGCGGCAAAGGCTCCTGACATCTGCGGCCGGTCCAGATAGCCCTGCGACCACATCAGATCCTCCAGAAAGGCGACCTGACTTTCGTCGAGAAAGAGCAGCAATTCGCCAGCTTCGGCAAAATCCACCTGTGCCGCCATCAGCGTGACCGAGGCGAGCCTGTCGTCACCGTCGCGCGCCATCGCCGCCGCCGCGATGGCCAGAAGCGTGCCCCCGAGGCAATAGCCATTCGCATGCACCTTTTGCCCCGGCACGATGGTGTTGATCACCCTCAGAGCCTGCATGATGCCCTGATTGCGATAATCCTCAAGGGACAGGTCTGCATGCTCTGCCCCCGGATTGCGCCACGAGATGCAAAACACCGTGTAACCCTGCGCTACCAGCCAGCGAATAAAGGAATTCTCGGGCGACAGATCGAGGATGTAGTATTTCATGATCCATGCGGGCACGATGAGCACCGGTTCGGCCTGCACCTCTGACGTGGTGGGCGAATACTGGATCAGTTCCATCAAGTCATTGCGATAGACAACCACGCCCGGCGTGCAGGCCAGAACCTTGCCGAGTGCAAACTCCGTCGGCACGGGCCGATGTTCCTGTGCCAGAATGTGACGGGAGTCGTCGGCGTAATGTGCGACCCCGTCGATCAGGTTGCGCCCACCTGTCGCCTGAGTCTTTTCCAGAATCTCCGGATTGACGTGCGGGAAATTTGACGGCGATACTGTATCGAGAAGCTGCCGCATCATGAACCCGGTCCGATCCGCGTTCTGACGGCGCAATCCGCGCAGCTCCGATGTCGCGGCATGCCACCAGTCCTGCGTCGCCAGAAACCCCTGCTGCCAAAGGGAAAAGGGCGCCCTGCCCCACCCCACATGCGACCAGCGGGTGTCATTGGGCCCCGGCTTGAAAGGTTTTTCAGAAGGCTGGCCGAATATCTGAGCGGATGTGTAATGCGCAAGCCTCAANGCATTCGCCTGTGCCCGCTCCATCAGTTCCAATTGCCGCCCCGGCGCGCGACCCAGATGCATCGCCCAGTCGCTCCAGGCATCGATCATCGCGTGGGGCGACAGCCCGCCGGTAAACCGGGCGAGACTGGCCATGGCACTTCGGTCGAGCGCGGCGTGGGGATGCGGTTCGCGCTTGTCGGGAGATGGCTTTGGGGCAGGTGTTTGAACCAGCGGAACCACAACAGAATGCGGCTTTGGACCCTCCTTCTTGGGCAAGTGGATCTGGCTGCGAGTGGGTTTTCGGGCCATGCTGCGATGCCCTCCTTGGATCTGAGGTGTGCAAAAATTTCGGCGAGCGTGATCGTCATATCCTCGCCCGTTACAATCCAGCGCGAAGCTGCTCGCACGGCTCGCAAGGCACCGGTGGCACGCGAGCGCATGCCGCCCAACGGTCAGGGCGAAGAACGCTCTTGGTCAAAGTATTCTCCAGATCCTCGGAAAAGCACCTGACATGGATCAAATATGCATTCGAATTCGTGAATTACGGTGGAAGATGTTGTCCCAAGCCCAATCGTTCGACATCCTCAAACAGTGTAAACAGCGCCGCCTGTGACTGAGACAAAAGGCGAGGCAATCCGCGATGACCGATGGTTCACGTCCTCGGGTCCGTGACGCCCGGTACGTCGACGGTGCCAAAGACCCGTCCCGATGGTTGGCCTGTGGGCGACCCTCCCGGCGGCTCTTCGGAAATGCCCAAGGTCAGGGTGCCCCGCACCGCCGCAATCTCGATCGGCAGCGGCAGCGTCACGCTCTCGCCATCAGGCCAGATCCCCACGGATTGCGCAGGCTCGCCCGGCCCATGTGCCCAGACCTGCAAGATGCGCCCTGCTGGCGCCGCCCCGGCAGTGCGGGTCAGCAGGATCTCATTCGTGGTCTTGTCAACCAGCGCGATGACACGAAAATCTCTCGCGTCTGACGTGATCTCGGCCGCGTAGAGCGGGCCAAGCGACGGCGGCACCGCCGGACCCAGATCGACNACCGCAAGCGCGACGGCGACGGNCAGCGCGCCCCCCGTAAGGGCCTGCCAGAGCCCAAGACGTTTCCAGAGCGGCACGGGAGCTGTTTCCGGAAACAGGCGCTGTAAGAGCGCATCTCGTGCCCCCGAAGGCGGTGCCACGGGGTCGAGATCGGCCATTTGCGAAAGTTGAACCTCCCACCCCACGACACGCGCGGCAAAGGCGGGGTCCGTTGCCACGCGGGAGCGCGCGGCGACGTGCGCCTCGCCCGACAGCAACCCCATCGCATATTCCGCCGCCAGCATGTCATCTTCATCAAAGATGTCGGTCATCGGGTCATGCACTCCCGCAAGGCTGTGAGCCCTCGTCTGAGCCAGGTTCGCATCGTGTTGAGGGGTATGCCCGCGCGCGCGGCCAACTCAACATAGCTGAGCCCGTCGAGATAGGCCCCCGTGATGGCGGCGCGCCGGTCCTGCTCCAGTTCTTCGAGACAGCGCTGGATGCGCCCCGCCTCAGAGCGCGCCAGAGCGATATGTTCCGGGTTGCCCCCCGGCGCGGCAAGACCCTCGTGATAGTCCTCAATGTCGCGATGCATCCGCCGCGCCCGGAGCCGGTCAATCGCCGTGTTGCGCGCAATCGTGATGAGCCAGGTCATCGGCGAATGGCCGGTGACGCGGTAGCGCCCTGCATGGGCCCATATCTTGACGTAGGCGTCCTGCATGGCGTCCTCGGCGGCATGATCCTGATCCAAAACACGAGCGCAGACCGCATATAGTTTCGCGCTTGTGGCATCATAAAGTGCAGCAAAGGCGGCACGATCCCCGAGCGCACAGCGAGAAATGAGGTGCTCGAGATCCTCGGCAGAGCGCGCCCCTCCGGTGATCGAGTGGGCATCAGCATCGCCTGTCGCTGACCTGAGGGGTCTGGTCTCGGGATCGGTTTTGATCGTTCTTACCCAGTCAAATAAAATGTCCCACGCCCGGACATCTACGGTTCTGTCGAGTCGCGGCGCTCGCGAATTGGCTCGCATTGGACGCTTCAATGCAAGCAAAAAGGACTCCTCCATCCCGTTCAAGACAAATTTTACCCTGACCGCGCGCGATGGCCGATGGGGCGCTGCATCCCGGCATGAGTCCAAATCGAGATGCGAAATAGGGTTCGTGCATCTGAAAATCTTTCAAAGTTCTTGCACCCGATTTTGAAACTTTGCGTCGCCTTCTTCCGTGACTGTCAGGCGACGTTTGCAAATGCGAGGAGAAATCATGGCACATCTAGCGAATAACTATGCATCTTTTGAAACCTTTCTAAGGAGCGCTGAGTCGACCTATACGGTTGATTTCATTGCGCTCAATGGCTCAGGCGTCAGTGGGTCGGCGATCCTCGCAATTGGCGCACCGGAAGCGACTGGCGAACAGTATCTGAATGTGTCGATCACTGTTGAGGGGATGGAGCCGAACCAGCCGGTGCCGCAGCACATCCATGGTCTTTTTGATGCTGACGGCGATCCTGTGAACTCTCAGACGCCCGACATCAACAGTGACGCAGACCGCGACGGGTTGGTAGAAGTGCTGGAAGGTGTGGGTCAATACGGTGACGTGCTTTTGACATTGAGCGGAGAAGGCGCCACGCCCACGACCAATGCGGATGGCTCGTTCACATATATTCGGGCTTTCGACCTTAATGATGCGTCCAACTTCTTTAGTCCTGTAACGATGAACGACTACGTCGGCGCCGATATTCTGCCGTTGACCTTGCGTGAAATCGTTCTGCACGGCGTTTCCGTGCCAGCGGGTATTGGTGCTGGAACTACGGGTGAAGTTGATGGCACTCAAGACGGGTTCGTACCTATTCTGCCCGCCGCTGCAGGCGAGATTGAACAGATCAGCCTTGCCGAGGCTTTGTCCTTGCTGGACGATCAACGCGCCATGGGCGGCGCAACTGTCGTGCTGGCCGACACCGGTGAAACGGCAACTGGCACTGAAGGCGACGACAGTATCGATGGCGGCGCGGGTGATGATGTCATCATCGGTCTTGGCGGCATGGACACTCTGACGGGCAATGAAGGCAGTGACGATATTGACGGTGGGCTTGGTGACGACGTGATCATGGCGGGGAGCGATACCAATATCGTCAACGCCTCTGACGCGGGTGCCTCGGGGGCATTGTCCCGCGCTGAATATGACAACGGTTATGCCGGTGGTGCCGGGGATGACTTGATCATCGGCGGCGCAGGTGACGATATCATCACTGGTGACGATGAGAGCCGGGTCTCGACCGTAACCGGAGAGACGTTCAATCCTGATGCTGACGGGTCGGACACGATCTTTGGTGGTGCCGGAAACGACGAGATTCATACCGGGTCCTGGGCCGATAGCGATGATGGATTTGACAATAGTCAAACCGGCACGGCGTCTGATGAGGCGCATGGCGGGGACGGCGACGACATCCTGCGCGGCGCAGGGGGTGATGACATCCTGAATGGCGATGCAGGCAACGATAATGTTGGCGGCGGTGGCGGCGCGGACAGCATGACNGGCGGCGCAGGCGATGATGTGCTCTTTGGCAATGCCGGTGCGGACGTGATCGACGGCGGCACCGGAAATGACACGCTNCAGGCTGGTGCGGGCGATGATGANGACGCCTTCAATGCCGCCAGCTTTGGCGCTTCGGGCGCTTTGCCGCTGTCGGAATATGACAACGGCTATGCGGGCGGGGCCGGCGATGATCTGATCGAAGGCGGTGCTGGAGATGACATCATCACAGGCGATGACGACAGCCGTGTCTCGACGGCCACGGGTGGCCTATTCGATGCAGATGCCGATGGATCGGATACGATTTTTGGCGGTGCAGGCAATGACGAGATCCACACTGGAAGCTGGTCCGATGGGGATGACGGGTTGAGCAACATCTCAACGGGTCTGATGGGCGACATGGCCTTTGGCGGGGATGGCGACGACATTCTGCGTGGCGCAGGCGGCAACGACTTTCTTGCCGGAGAGGCTGGTGACGATGACATTGGCGGCGGCGGCGGCGTGGACAGCATCGTCGGCGGAGCCGGCAATGACGTTCTCGCAGGCAATGGCGGCGATGACATTATATCGTCCGGCGATGGTGACGATGTGGCCATGGGCGGCGATGGCGATGACATGATCGGCGGGGGCCTCGGCAATGACATGGTTTCAGGCGGCGCTGGCAACGATGTGATCGGTGCTGGTCNTGGCGACGATACTGTAGACGGGGGCGATGGTGACGATATCGCCAACGGCGGCGCTGGCGACGACGTTCTGATAGGTGGAGCCGGGGACGACAGGCTCGGTGGCAGCGACGACGCAGACGCGGTGAGTGGCGGCGACGGTGACGACCTGATGGGCGGCGGCGCCGGGATGGACGTGATGAGCGGCGGCACGGGTAACGATCAAATGGGCGGTGGCCTTGGCGACGATCTTGTGAACGGCGAAGACGGCGACGACTTTGTCGCTGGTGGAAATGGTCGCGACACGCTGTCCGGAGGTCTTGGCGACGACACCTTGAACGGTGGTGATGGCGACGACGAAATGCACGGGGGAGAGGGGCTAGATGTCTTTGTCTTCAACAGCTTCAATGCCGGAGAGGTCGATGTGATCTCAGATTTCGACAGTGAAGGTGATCTGCTCGACCTGCGCGGCGTCACCGAGGGCTTTGATGGTCTGAGCATTTCATCGACATCCTTTGACGGATCCACCGCCACGCAGATCAGCTACGAGGATCACATGATCGTTCTTCTTGATGTAGATGCCACAACGCTGGATGGGAGCGATTTCCTCTTTAGCTAGAAAATCTATGACCAGGGGCCTTCACAGCCTGTGATGGCCCCTCGTCCCAATGCGTAAAGTCGAGATAACAGGTCCTGTGAAGAGCTCGCAGGCGACGTTCCGGAAAGTTTGGGCATCGCATCATTGGGCACGGGAGGTCCATTGGCTGTTTGATCGCCCATATAAGTCCCTTTCAGTGCCAGAATTGCAAGATAACGCCGCACGACAGTGTCTTTTTGACCATGCGCCACGGCGATGTCGGCAAGCGAAGTGAATTGATGCGGTGGATGCCCCCNCCGCATCAATTCAACAAGGGGTCATTCNACAGCTTTATATCCCTGCTCCTTCAACCGCTGGAGGACATCCATCACATGCTTGGCCTNGAAGTCGGACGGTTCCCGAGCTCAAAGACTGGAAGCTCTGCCGATACCCAAAAAGTCGTTTTATCGCGACGTAATCGCTCTCGATGCGGTGCGCTGGTGAAAAAGTTTCTTTCCAGCCGTTTGGAACATTCGCGTATAGTGGTTGCAGTTAATCCATCAAGGCACGCGCGTGAGATTGAAAAAAAACTTGGGGGAAGTTCCTCTTTTAATGCTTACCACGTCTCCAGCTAGCCGGGGTCAATGGCGACTTGCCGTTGTCGTTCTGGTCATACTCTTTGCTGCGATGCTCATAACGGCGCCGTTCGCTCAGCTCCGTCTTGAGAACACAGAGGCGTTGCTTCTGGTCTACGCAACCGCAGTTTTCATCATCGATTTGATGACCGCCGCCTTGCTGCTCACGCTTGTTTCGGTTCAGCGTTCGCTTGCCGTGCTTGCCTTGTCGATCTGCTATCTCTTCTCCGGCGTGATGGTCCTGCCTTGGGCCGTTTCGTTTCCCGGCGTTCCAGCGTTGCTGAACTTGCCCGATGTCGGACTTCAAACCACTGCCGCGATTGCCGCGCTGCGTCGCCTCGGTTTTCCACTCTTCGTACTCGCCTACGCGCTGATGAAAGAGGCCGGCCCGAACGCGCGAAGCCCGAAGGGTTGGGAAAAGAACATCATCTTTGTAAGCGTCAGTGGCGTGGTCGTGATTGCCTGCAGCCTGACCTGGCTCATCCTCACCAACAATCACGCNCTGCCAAATTTCATGCGAGACACACAGAACGTCTCCGCGCTTTGGGAGTACGTTCCAGCCACGGCAGCGGGTCTGTGCGTGGCTGGTCTCGTCACATTGTGGATCAGACAGCGCTCGGTGCTCGATCTGTGGTTGATGGTCGTCCTTTGCACTTTTCTCATCGAGATCATTCTAATCGCCTATCTAAGTTCCGGTCGCCTCAGTGTCGGCTGGTGGGCCGGGCGCGTTTACGGCCTGATTTCTGCGAGCATTGTGCTTTTGGCTTTCCTTTCGGAGACAATGACACTTTACAGCCGCCTCGCGCACTCGGTTTCGGCCGAACGTCGCGCGCGTGAGGCTCGGCTCACGGCCATGGCGGCCTTGTCGGCATCCATCGCGCACGAGATAAACCAGCCATTGGCCAGCATGGTGACCAACGCCGATGCCGGGTTGCGTTGGCTCGGCAGGTCCGATCCCGATCTTCAAGAGGCACGCGCCGCACTGGAACGCATCGTCAATGATGGTCATCGCGGCGCCGAGGTGATCAAAGGCATCAGGGCGATGTTCAAAAATGGCACCCCGGAGAGGGTCGTCGTGGACGCCAACCGGCTCATCAATGACGTCCTGAAGCGCAGCCTCGGCGAGTTGAAACTTGTGCGTGTCTCCATTTACACCGAGTTCGACAAGACATTGCCACCGGTCACGGGATGTCCCATCCAGCTTGAGCAGGTGATTNCCAATCTGGTTGCGAACGCAATGGATGCCATGAGGACCGTCACCGATCGGGAACGTGTGCTGCGCATCAGGTCCGCGCTTGATGGTCCCGACGGAATCCTGGTTTCGGTGGAAGATTCAGGGATCGGAATGGATCCGAACTCCAAAGAGCGGATCTTTGAGCCGTTCTATTCCACGAAACCAGATGGTATGGGCATGGGCCTCATGTTCTGCCGATCGGTCATCGAGGCCCATGGCGGACGGCTGTGGGTGATGGACAACAAACCGTATGGCACCGTCTTTCAGTTTACGATACCGAGCACCAAAGCGCCCACCACAATTCATGGAAAGCGAGACCATGAGTACGGACCAGTCCCTCGTTTTCATCGTAGATGACGACCCTTCAATGCGCGAATCCATTGAAAGCCTGCTGCGCTCCGTGGGCCATTCTGTGCGGTCGTTCGCGTCGGCACAGGATTTCATGCGCGCCGACCGGCGCGATGCGCCCGGCTGTCTGATTCTCGACATCCGGTTGCCCGGGCGAAGCGGACTCGAGTTTCAGCGCGAACTGGCCAATTCGGATGTCCACCTACCCATCGTCTTCATTACGGGTCATGGCGATGTTCCCATGTCCGTGGCCGCCATGAAGGCGGGAGCAATAGAGTTTCTCAACAAGCCGTTCCGCGATCAGGATCTGCTCGACGCGGTCCATCGGGGACTCGAGCTGGATCGCGACCGCAGGTCGGAGGCGGCGATGCTGGCCGAGCTTTCGCAACGTTTTGAGTCTCTTACGCCACGCGAACGCGAAGTCATGGCGCTTGTCGCCGCGGGTCGGTTGAACAAGCAAATCGCCTCGGACCTCGCTCTCAGTGAGGTCACCATCAAGGTTCATCGTGCGCAAGTCATGCGCAAGATGGAGGCGAAATCCCTGCCGGACCTGGTGCGTTTCGCAGACAGGTTGGCGCACGATACCACAAAGTCGTAGACGGCCCACACTTCCGCACAATTGTTTCGACCACCTATTTCGTCCACCCTTTCGTGGAGCGAGTGATTGCGGCTTCGAGTGACAAGGTGCCGACAAGATTTCAGGGCCTCAACACTTTGCTGTCTGAGCTAACGGAAACCACGACGATGTCGAAAAAGTTCATGATCTCTATTGTCGACGATGATGAACCGGCTCGTGAGGCGGTCTCTGGCCTGGTCAGGTCGCTTGGGTTTGTTACGGCCGTGTTCGGAAGTGCTGCCGATTTCCTGAAAGCCGCACAGCTGTCGCGTACTGCCTGCCTGATTGCAGACATCCAGATGCCAAGGATGACCGGGCTCGAGTTGTACGAATATCTGGTGGCATCAGGCACTCCGATTCCAACGATTCTCATTACCTCCTGTGCCAACGAGACGGCGCAGGCGCGCGCGCTGAAGTTGGGAATTCAATGCTACCTCACAAAGCCCCTGAACCCCGAAGATCTTCTCGTTTGCATTCATGCTTCGATCGGCGATGGGCCCTCGAGGTTCGATTGATCAATATCTGTGCGCTGACCCGAGGGGGCCCCAAGGATGAACATCGCAAGCCTAGCTTACCGTGTTGCAAATAGCTGATGGAGACTACCATGCCGACCGCCCCCATCTCCAACCCGCCGTTCAGTCGCTGCAAATCGGTGCTCTCCGGCTCGACCTTTGAAGCGAGCTATGGCTATGCGCTCCTCCAATTGCTCAGAATGCTGCTGCGAGTGATCGCGGTCGCTTGGCTGGAGATCCGAACGCCGACCGCAGCGGCAGTTAACGAAGGCCCACGCGCCAATCAGTTCCCATTGAGCCACACGCGCGGCAACGCTGTTATGAGATATTTTTGCACAATGGTCTTTGCCATCTTGAGTACAGGCCCTGCAGCCGCCGACCCAATGATCTTCAAGGGGAGGGTGGAGGCGTCGGAGCATGCCGTGCTGTCAAGCCGTTTAAATGGCGTTGTTACCGAGATCCTATTCGAAGGTGGCGATTTGGTCACTGCGGGGCAACCGCTAATCCGTCTTGACCCGACCGATGCAGAGATTGCGCTCGAGATCGCCGCGGCACGGCTTGCCGAGGCAAGGGCCCTGCTCGAAGGTGCCACCCGCCGGACGGCCCGCCAAGAGGCGCTGCACGTCCGCGGAATCGCCGCAGATGCTTCGCTCGGTCCTGCGCGCACTGAAAAGGCAATGGCCAAGGCAGCTGTTGCTCTTGCGATGGCTGAGCGGCGAAGGGCCGCCCTTGATCTTGAGCGCGCGATCATCAGGGCTCCGATCTCTGGCCTTATTTCTCCGCCTGCAGTCGCAGTTGGAGCGTTCCTCGAGGCTGAAGCCGGACCGCCGCTTGGCAGGATCGTAGCGTTCGACCCGGCGGTTGTTGCCTACCGCACCCCATATTCCGAGCGGCTTGCGGCGCTGGAGGCAACAAGCGCTGCAACGGCTGCACAGTTGTTGCAACCCGTCAAAGTGCGCCTGCAACTGCCCGGAGGTAGGGTCTATCCCGGAGAGGCGATTCCACATGCGGAGAGCGCCGAAGTTGATGCGGAGACCGACACCGTCACCGTATGGGCACGTTTCCCGAACCCCGACGCACTGCTGAGACCGGGCATGTCGGTCACGGTCCTTTCGACCGTGGGCTCCACGGAGGCGGACGAATGAGCTTGGACACCCGAAGCGGGACGGGAATTTTCGAGGGAGCCCACAGCACAAAGTTTCAGTCGATCCCTCACAATCCGCTGCTGAAAACTTCGCAATGAGAGATATCACATGACGATGCCCGCCTATTCATCTTTTGCCCAATGGTACAAGCAAGGCCCTCGCGCACCCGATGTGCAAGTGATGAAATCCTCTGGCGGAATCCTCAACATGATTGAGGCAACGCAACCGGCCAAGAAAATGTATGACCCGGCTGTCCCCGATCTCGTCCTGCATCAGGATTTGTTCGGCGGCAGCCATATCAGTGCCAACCTCGGAGGTGGGCATTTCGATGTGACGACCAAAAGGGGCGGCTTTGTTCTCGCTGCACCGAACTTCGCCAATTATTCCAGGGTCGATACCAGTCATCACATTCGCAGCTTTGCATTCCCCTTGGCGCAATGGCAAAGCGTGCTCGATGAAGTTGCTGATGGCAAGTTCTCGTTCGGCGGCCTGGATATATACAGCAAAGCGTACACCACACCGGCCATCCAGTCTGCACTACGGAACCTTTGGTCAATTTGTGAAGAAGAAGGCCCTCCGTCGCGTCTGTTGGCGCGCGCTGCGGGCTGCGAGATCCTCGCTGAGCTGTGCCGACTCGGCGGAGCATCAATTGCGCCGACAAAGGGCGGTCTCGCACCTTGGGCGAAGCGGCGTTGTATCGAGCTCATGCATATGCGGCTCTCGGAAGACATCAGTCTGGATGAGTTGGCTGCCGAGGTGCAACTCTCACCCTTTCATTTTGCCCGAATGTTCAAGCAGAGCCTCGGTGTGCCGCCACGGGTCTACCTGACGCAACTGAGAATGGAAAAAACTTGCGAACTCCTCGAACAAACAGACCTGTCCGTCACAGAGATCGCTCTGGAGGTCGGATATTCGTCCAACCAAGTGCTAGCTCGGGTCTTTCTCAAAAAGCGGCATATGAGCCCGTCCGAGTATCGACGGTCTGTTCGCGCGCCGGTGCGGTCCTTCGGGCTAGTGTCTGACGTCAGCACGTTTGGAACAGATCAATGACAACGGACAGGCAGAGCCAGCCGTCATGGGTCTTGATGCAGGTGATTCTGTCATCCAAACCATGTCGGGCGCAGCGACTTCGAACTGTCGGACCAGCGCGTTGTCAGCGACCACAGCAGGCTTGCCGCCGTATCGCCCCGGTCGGCGCTTGTCGCCAATCTGCGCGGCAATTCCAGCCAGGCAGGCCAAACGCGCAACACGGTTCTCTGAACAGGTCTCGCCGTGATCGCGCAGATCATCGGTCAGCTTGCGATAGCCATAGATCCTGCCGCTGTCGGCCCACGTCTGTCGGATCAAATCGGTCTGACGCACATCCTCCCGCGCATGCTGTCTTATACGCTGGCTTAACGGTTCCTTAGGCCATGCATAGAAGCCGCTGACGTGAACCATCAGCACGCGACACATTGACCTCACCGAAAACTCGGATCGATGAGCCCGGATAAAACCATGCTTCAACGGGACTCTCGCGCGAAGTATGTGGCGGCCTTCGACGGGAAAACAGTCCCCCGGACTGTTTTCTGATCCGACTCAGTTTAATATGTCGCGCTCCTCGGTGACGCGGGCCAGCTCCTTCTTCACCCGACAGAGCTCGACGGCCAAACCCGCCTCGGCTTGTCGAACCTTGGCGGGCTTCGCAAACTGAGCCTTTCCTGTGTAGGGCGCCTTGGTGCTGACCCCAAGCCGTTCGGCCACCTCGCTGACCGCATAGCCCGATCAACAATCTGCGCCACGGCGTCCCTTTTGAACTCGTCCGTAAACCGATTTTGCGATGACATCCGCGCTTCTCCTTGGCTTCCAAAATTACCAAGCAAAGCATCTACAAATCCAGGGGCATTTCACTTAGACCGCCAACGGTGTGCCCGCGGCGGTCTATCCTTTTTGGAACGACTTGACCGGTATCAGACGATCAGATCGCCATGGTCGATCGATACGGCCTGATCAATTATCACTAGGTCTGAAATCGTGCCAGCAAACGCATTGCTAATCGTGTCGCCGCCGTTCGAACTGGTCCACCCGAGCCCGCCAACTTGCAAGTTCTGATGATTGAGGCTTAAATCGACCTCAAACGCCTTGGATCCGATCAGTTCGCCATTCACAGCCAGGCCGACTTCACCGTCTCCAAACCATGTTTGAACGTCGTAGTCTTGGCCTGCCTTGATGCCGGGCGCTCGAAAGGCCATGTCGCTGTCTTCATCCTGAAAGACAAGATACAGCGAATCTCCCTTAAGCATAACCGATAGATGGTTTCCGCCGCCAGCGTAGTGGAAGGCATCTTTGGAAAACAATCCCTGCGTGCCGCGCAGGTCGTCGGCATTGAAGGTGAAAGAGATCGTGCCTTCCGGCACCTCATAGGCGGCATCGTGCTCGAGATTCACGATACTGGCTGTTTTGCCAGTGAACGTCTGTTNTGCAGCCTGTTCATAAACGACATTGGCAATGATGTCGGTCGGTGGCGATTCCGGTGTCGGGGTGCCCCCCACAGTTCCTGAGTCAGCCAATGCGTCGGACAGCAGGTTCTGGAACTGCGCAGGGGTCAGGTTGCCCTCTGCTACGATGATATCAGAAATCGTTCCGTCGAAAACATTCGAGAACCCAGCCTCACCGGATTCACTGGACCAGCCGCGGGCGCCGAACTGTAGATATTCCACATTGTTGGTCCAGCTCGTCGAGAAATCGGCGGAGTGCACTTGCGCTCCATTTAGCCAGACTGACGTATTGCCATCGCCAAAGGAGACCTGCAGATCATAGTCGGTATCGGCCTTGATACCACCGATCCGGGCGAAGTCGTCATTTGCGCCATCTTGAAAGCGTACGATCAAATTACCGTTTTCGATGTAACTGACCAGATGATTGCCGCCGCCAGTGTAATAGCTGGCGTCCTTGGAGAACAACCCATGCGTGCCTGACACGGTGTCAGCGTTGAAACTGAACGAGACCGTCGCCGCGTCCAACGCCAGATTGCTGTTATGTGCGACCTCAATCACGTCCGAAGNGCTAGTGAATTCGTGAGCGCCCATCGCCGCATATGCTACGCCGTTCAGAGAGGAGTCGATTTGCCCCTGATCCGTGCCGCCCGTATTGTCCTCGGGAGTTGGTGCCGGTTGTTCAGGTGTCGGCTCGGGGGTTGGTGCCGGTTGTTCAGGCGTCGGCTCGGGGGTTGGTGCCGGTTGTTCAGGCGTCGGAGGGGTGCTGCCACTACTTGATGTGCCATTCAACAGGTCGGTAAGCCTGTCGCTGGCACCCAGACCTGTGGACAGATCAATTGGACTACCGCCGACTGGCACGAAATCCTGCCATTGGTTTCCATCGCCGCTGAAAAGTTTGCTCAAATCGGCATTGCTACCATAAAAATAGTTACCGCTCACATTTGGCACATTCGTTTGGTTCAGGATGGATTTTGCAATGTTGTCTTGGACAGTAGTTCCTTCATTNGTCCACCCTCTTGCATCGGTAAGCCGAATGATCGCGCCGCCGCCATCGGGCCAAGGGATAAGGGTGTTGTGTTGGATCACAACATTCACTTGNCCGCCATGAATTGCNATAGAGTTTGGAGAACCAACATTGATCAGGTTATTCTCGATCAAAATGTTCTTGTAGCCGCCGTTATTCGGGTCCCCAAAAAAGAAGCCTTGGGCATAGACGCTGCCNGTCGTCGGATCGTCGTAGAGGTGATTGCCGCGGAAGGTGATATCGGTAGGAATGCCAGTGGATGTACCGAACATCTGCACTAGATCTGGATGAACGAGCGGTGCTGCGGCTACATCATACACGGTGTTGTTCTCGAACAAACCGTACTTCGATGCACCGGTAATACGCACGACATCGGCTGTGGCGTGATGGATATAGTTCTCAGTGATCCGAAAGTTCGTAACGTCATTCAATATGAGCGTGCTTTGCCCGCCACTGATATCATTGTTATCAATCACAATATTATCGGCGTCACGGATGTAGAGAGCATTTTTGAGGATGCTGTTCGAGATGGTTACATGATGAGCATTCTGATCAATGCGGGGTTGAGATTCGATGATCAGCCCATCCAGATGGATGTTCGATCCGCCCGGGACATCAATGTCGCTGAAAGTCACTTTGTGAGGGTTGATTGCCTCAATCGTAACTTTTGAAGTGAAGTCCTTGGAAAGTGTGATGGATCCGTAGTAACCGTCTAACAGTTTTATTATTTCTCCGCCCTTGGCAGCTGCCAGAGCACTTTCCAGGCTGGAAAGACTTGACACGGTGATTTCAGTCGCCATGGTAATACTCCTGTTCGAGCGTAACAAAGTGAATTGCTACGCGTGTCCATTCGGTTGTGATTGGCCGGGACAAACACTGTCCTAACTGTTGAAGATCTGCCTCTGAGGTGGCCTGTGGGCCTTGAGTGACTATTACGGTGCAAGGTTCGTGCCATCAAGTTGTCGGATTTGCGTCGGCAAGTTTCCCGCATTTTTCGTCCTTAAACCGTCCAAACTTCGAGAATGATGATGGTTTCTAAATCTCAACGTGGGCGTTTCTGAGGCCGAAAGCTGTCATAAAAACAAACAAATAGGACCAAAATGAGGATCTTGTCCGGGCGACATCCCGGTTACGGCAAGAATCCGCCTTTTATGGTTTTCAACCGACGTCTTGAGGCAAGGGACAGGCGCAACCCAGATCGCAAGCCAGACCTTTGCGTTGGACTCAGACGCGTACTGCTTGCGTTTCGAGATCTCAGTGCCGCGCGACACCCAGCTGGCGGCGGTCTCAAAGGCATCGTCCCGATAGACCAAAGGCCGACCATGCACGAACATTCATATCGGACCACTCGATGGGGGCAGGCCAGGGGCGGCTCTTGGTGGCACCACACACGATAAGGCGCAAAAATAAGAAGTTTCACGCCGATGAAGGCGCAATCGTGCAAAGTGTCTGGACTTAGCACCGCCAGCATAGGAAGCAGGCTAGGGAGTTTTAATTTTCTGGGAAGACAATGGATGACTTAGAAACCAAACTTCGGCAGGCTGGCGATGAACTGCGTTCGATCCGGTGCCTTCTGGACACATTGAAATCAATCCCAGTGCCGCAGAGAGAGGAAGAAGCCGGGGCTTTAACCTTTCGATCGGTACGTGAAAAAGGAACCTTTCATTCGGTACGTGACGAAGCCCAGAGCACCAAGCATCCGAAACTGGACACGCTCAACACTCAATTTACCAAACTTGCGGACCTGGATCATTTCGTATTTTTCCACTAGGTCTACGCCTCTTCTTTAGAAGCCAGGTAATCAACCTTGTTCTGCCCCCAGCCCTAGGTGTTTGGTCCCGGGATGTGCTGGTGCGATTTTTTCCCAAGCATGGAAAGAAGCGCTATGGGCAGATACGTCACGAAGGCTCCAAGACGACGCACGCAGTCAGAACAGCAAGACAGTGACTGCAAGACCGGGTCGACAATTCCCTGTTCAACAGTCTCAAGCAATGATGAGGAAGCAATCACTGGCGCCATTTTTTTGACAAGTTCCTAGGTATAAATAAGAGCAGACCTAAAGTGGGCGACCAGGATGTACGACAAAAACTCAATATTACCAGAGTTGAATTGTGCTTTGGCGACACGTGTGCCTGACCATCTTATGGGTACGCGCGCGGCACTTTTTCATATGTTAATCAAACGATCCGATGACAACATCTCGATGGCCAATACAGTAGTGCCGCGTAGCACTCCGGCTTATCCCAAGCCGACCGAGAAGAGATTTGATTGGCGTAATATGTTGCCCGAGGATAATTTCGTGTTTCGTTCAGCCTAACGCACGCAGTGCTTCACTTGCCAAAATTCCACGGCAGTAGCTCCGCCATTAACGCCAAGGCCACTTGGAAAGCTTAGCTGTATCTACCCACGGTTCCTGCCAGCGCGAAAGTTCAGGATTTGCCAAGTCTTTCGCAGGGCAGTGCTCTATTGCAAGAGCGGCTTTTGTATTTGTCAGACAGTCGCATTGCTCGCAGATTTTAGCATCTTTTCCAACCACCACTTTTGCCCCGCGATAGATCAATGTGTCGGGGGCCTCTGTCTGGAATTCGCAGCGGTTGCAGGCCGCAAGACGGCGCTCTATGACCCAAGGTTCGGCATGTTTTAAACCTTCGGCCCCCCATTTGAGAGTTGCCGCCGCCGCCTTGGCCATGATCTGGAGGTTGGAGGCTGGTGGCGGCTTTCGTTCTATCCCGGCCAGTGGCGCAATATTTACCGTTTCTGGTGCGACCAATAGTTGCCAGAGGACAGCAGGCATTTTCCGCGCTGTCAGCAATGCTCGCGCGTAAAGAGGGTTGTCTAGCGCGCGTTGAGTGGCATCTAACGGTGCGGGTTTCTGAAGGCCGAGGATCTGCCCAAGGCGGTCCGCAGCAATCTCCAGCGATGGGGCTTGGGAAACGTCTTCGGGGAGTTTTATCATAATAGAGCCTATTCTTGTTTGAGTCTGATCCAGCCCCTGTTTCATCGGACATCTAAGCGGTTTCGGTTTCGGTCTTGATCAACTCGCGGCGAGCGTCATTTAAGGCCGCTGTGTGGGTGGCTTTCGTTATAATCCTCGATCCAGTCTCCTATCAATCTCAGAACGGTTTTGGCATCGGGCAGCGGGTTGACGCGGACGCGGTCGCGCGAGAGCGTTTCCACGAATGCATCCAACATGCCGTTGGATTGCGGGCTGGTCATGCGCGTGTCGACCGGCATCTGTATTTGCTGAAAGCCTGGGCCGGGGATGAGACGCGCCGGGCAAAGACCCATGTTTCCGAGGCGGTCTGCTTCGCCACCAAGCCCACGATGGCGCGAGGGATGATTGCCGGCCGTCTCGATGAGGGCACTCCTTGCCGCTGTGTTCTGGCTGACGCCGTGTATGGATCGGACCGCTGGATGCTGGCGCGCAGGAGCCGCCACGATCCGGGGGCATTGCCTGCTACTCCGCCTTCGCGCCAGCAGAGACCTCGCTTGATGAACTCGCGGCAGCTGTCGGTTTGCGTTGGACAATCGATAAATGCTTCCTGCGGGCAAAGGGCAAGTCCGGCCTCGATCATTGCGAGGCCCGCTCCGGGCATGGCCGGCACTGGCAAACAGGTCTGGTGATGGCCGTCGCTGCTTTCCTTTCCGGCTCAACCGCAGCTCAACGCGACAGCGCCTTCGGGAAACCGAACAAAACGAGTCGGGTGCTTCACGAAAATGCCGCATGACTTTGTCCGAGCCGCGCTCTACGTGACGTCCGTATATCTCACGACAGCTGAAGCCCTGCGACTGGTCGCACACCTCGTCCTTGCCCGTGCGACGCCAACCGAATGCGTTATCACCTGATGAACTGGCCCCCATTTCGACCGAACACCTTGGCCTGACCGAGAAGGCTTAAGGATAGCCTTAAGCATGTGCCGATGTCTGAGATTGAGATCATCGCCGATGGCGGTTCCGTCGGCGCTGGTGTGCGGCGCAAACGTTGATGGAACGCTTCGAAACAGAAACAGCCCCCGAAGGGGCTGTTTTGTACACACTCATGGATTTGCCGTTGTTTTAGGATTTACGACGGCGCCGCGCGGTGAACCCAAGGCCTCCGAGCGCTGTGATCAAAAGGATACCACCAGCGGGAAGCGGTACCGCAGCTAGCTCTTTTCCAAAGAACGTGACGTGAGAGATATCATCTACGTCATTCCCCTGCGGAGCGAACCACCCCGAAACCATTTGCTGTAGACCGCCAGCGGTAGGAGCTATGTCAAGTTCCCAAAGGTTATACATATTTCCACCTTTTACTGAGAACGCGAACACGGCTGCCAAGGACCCATTCGGATTGTAAGTCCATTTCAGGTTCCCACCATCCACCTCGAAGGTGAATACGCCAGCCCCCAGAATAGATCCTGCTGACACAATAGGGGTTGTCGCAAACGGGCTATCAACCTTTGCAATCTGATTAAGCGTCCCGTAATTATTGGTTGTGTAGCTTGTGGCCACGCCAGCGTCATCCGCACCGGGTCCGTCGAAATAGTAGTTATCCTCACTTACGTAAACGCAGTTTGGAGACGTTCCAAAATCCCCGCTACAGTCGTTCACGCCCGGCGGACTCGGGCCATCACTCTNAAATTTCACAGTCGCTGCCATAGCTTCGCTGGCTAATAGAAGCGAAGCCACAGCAACCAAGGTTGTTATGATTTTTGATCCAGACATTCACATTACCTCGCTTAAAATGACAAGCAATATTGCCTCNCAACTGCNTTGNTCTGNTAGGGCACTCGAAAGCCCTAGAAAACAATTCAGTTCCGCCACACTATCGCCCTAATTCCCTCTTGAGTCAAAGCAATCGAGCGTCGCACAACCCTGAGGTGAAATTCGGGCAGACTCTCTGCACAGGACACACGCCTGCGCTGAATCTGTTGCGTTAGGGGAAACAATTGTTCCCGTTTCAGGAATGAATGCTGGAACGAAGCCGTGTCGATGATTCGATCTTACAGGCAGGGAGGCTTGTCATCCGCGCTGCGGTGGAGCAAGGGCATGAGATGAGGTGATTGTCTGGTCGTCAGACCCTGCACGCAAGGCCACGACCGCAGCCCCTACCAGCACGCTCAGCGCACCCACTGCGGAATACATCAGGAGTGCCATCCAGACCGAATGCCCTAGGATCAAAGTTGTCAGGCCAAACATGGCCCCGACAATGCTTCCGGCAAATATCAGTCCGATGATCATGCGATGCCCTTCCTGAGCTTACAACCTATAGTTGATCCTATTTTCTTAACTCGCCTCTGTAAAGATAATACAGCTTTGAGGCCAAAGCTAAGCACGATTGAGTCAATTTTGTGTTACCAAATCGTTACTATTTCGCTGATCCTGCGCAATTTTCATCATTTTGAGTCCAATGCGCAACACAACCACCAAGAGGTGGATCTGACTCTGCGCCTCTCCTCTCAAGTCTGTTCGCGTACCCAGCCCCAAAAACCCTTGTCCGGGCAGCGCAGGCGCGGGCATCCCGTAGCCGCCCCCTAGGTGCGCCGGTCGGCCTCAAGCGCGTAGGCAAACATGTCTGACGTCAGCACGTTTGGAACGGATTAGAGGATTTGAGCAACGGAGGATTTCTGGTTCATGATATTGATTAGGAGATCGAGATGATGAAGAAAGCTGAAACCTCGAA
>JGI25319J35699_1000466_pt1 | contig 23768 bp, 28 predicted proteins | sample AutmiccommuBRH17_FD_35699 | JGI IMG/M metagenome (IMG submission 35699) | reverse complement strand
TCTGATGTGGTCTTCAACAATCCACATTCTCCCAGGTCAGGGGCACTTTTCAGGTCACCGACACAACCTCACACCACCCCACCGCGAAAGCGCGAGGCTAGTGGCCCTCGTCCAGAACCTTCAGCAGGTACTGCCCGTAGCCCGACTTGGTGAGCTTCTCGGCCCGCTCGCGCAGTTCGTCGTCGCTCAGGAACCCTTGACGCCAGGCCACCTCTTCGGGTGCGCCGATGCTCATGCCTTGGCGGTGCACGACGGTTTGGACGAACTGGCTGGCGTCCAGCAGTGAGTCGAACGTGCCGGTGTCGAGCCATGCGGTGCCGCGCGGGAGCACGCCCACGTGGAGTTTTCCCGCCTCGAGGTAGTGGCGGTTGACGTCGGTGATCTCATATTCGCCGCGCGGGCTCGGCTTGAGGCCGCGGGCGATCTCAATGACGTCGTTGTCGTAGAAGTACAGGCCGGGCACCGCGAAGTTCGACTTGGGGTGGGCCGGCTTCTCTTCGAGCGAGACGGCCCTGCCGGCGGCGTCAAACTCGACGACGCCGTACGCCGCGGGGTCCGCCACCCGGTACGCGAACACCGCTGCGCCGTCAACGTCGGCAAAGCTCTGCAACTGCGATCCGAGGCCGTGGCCATAGAAGATGTTGTCGCCCAGCACGAGCGCGACCTTCTCGGAGCCCACGTGATCGGCACCAATGGTGAATGCCTGTGCGAGGCCGTTCGGCTCGGGCTGCTGTGCATACGTGATGGAGATGCCGAATTGCGAGCCGTCGCCCAGAAGCCGTTCGAACTGCTCGGCGTCATGAGGCGTGGTGATCACGAGCACGTCTCGGATGCCCGCCAGGATAAGCGTCGACAAGGGGTAGTAGATCATCGGCTTGTCGTAGACGGGGACGAGCTGCTTGCTCACGCCCACGGTGATCGGGTGAAGTCGGGTGCCGGAACCGCCGGCCAGGATGATGCCACGCATGGGGCCTAGTCTGCCCGAGTTGCCAACCGTCTGCGAGCAGCGGCCACTTCGGCCCTCTCGCGGGCGGCCAGACCCGCCGTGACGGCGGCGCGCGCGGGGGCTTGCCACCAGTGCGGATAGGCGCTCGCCACGTACATCTTGGCCGACGCGTGGTGCGCCTTCAGCATCGGAGCAGGATCGGAGCGGTAGCTGTGCCCGCCCAAGTGCGTCACGATCGCACTCGGCGTCCACACCTGCCGGTGCCCTGCCATGCCGAGACGCCTGCCGAAGTCCACGTCCTCAAAGAACATGAAGTATCGCTCGTCGAAGCCACCCAAGGCCTCCCACACGGAGCGTCGCACCAGGAAGCAGGATCCCGAAAGCCAGCCGGCGTCGACCTCCCCACCCAGGGGGTGGAGGTTCAGCCTGTAGCGGCGCGTCCACGGATTGTTCGGCCAGCCCTTGCCTAGCAGCGCGTGGCCGACGCCCAGCATCAGGGTGGGTAGCGGCCGGGCCGACGGGTAGGTGGTGCCGTCGATCTCCTGGACGCGCGGGCCGACCGCGCCAATGGCATCGTCCGATTCCGCGACGTCCAGGAGCGCCGCGACCGCTCCGGGCTCCAGCACGATGTCCGCATTGGAGACGAGGATCCAGTCGGCCGATCCTCGCAGCGCGCCGATGTTGGCTCCAGCGCCGTAGCCACCGTTGCGTCCCGTCTGCACGTAGGCGACGTCGGCCTCGGCCGCGGCGTTCCTGGCAACGTCGTCGCCGGAGGCGTTGTCCACGACCGTGACGCTCGCGACTCCCTCTGCGCCCACGGCGGACTGCAGAAAAGAGGTGATCGTGTCACCGGGGTGATAGGTGACGACCACGATGTCGACGGAAGGGCTTGGCATAGTTGTCAGCCTAATCCCGTGGGCGTTTGGGCCCCGACGTCAGGTGCGGCCGCGCAGGCGATCGAGTTGCCGCCGCTCCTTCTTGGTGGGCCTGCCGGCACCACGGTCGCGCCGGGCCGGAGAGGCGACGAATTCGGACGCCGGCGGCGGCGCCGGCGTGTGGTCTGCGTAGGCGGCCGCCGCTGGCTCCGCGCCGACCCGCTTGACGAGCAGCTGCCGGACCTCGACGATCCGGTCGAGGCCGCCCACGCGCACGACCACGCGGTCGCCGACCTTGACATGAGCGGCGGGCTTAGCCCGCACGCCGTTGACCCGCACATGGCCAGCCCGGCACGCGGCCGTTGCCTGCGTTCGGCTCTTGTACAACCGGACGGCCCACACCCATGCGTCGGCGCGCACGGAACCTGTGGTCATTCCAAGAGACTAGGCCAGCCGCGTACCATTGACCGGTGAATACAATCCTCGAAGCCATCGGCTGGGTCGGCTCCGCCCTCATCGTGTTCTCCCTCATGCAGGCCAGGATGCTGCGTTTTCGGTGGATGAACATGTTCGGATCGATCATCGCGACGTTCTACAACGCCGCTCTCGGCATCTGGCCCTTTGTGGCGATGAACGCCGTGATCGCCGTCATCAGCGCGTACTGGCTCAGGCGGCTGTACCGCGAGGCGAGCGATCCCGCCGTGTTCCAAGTGCTACCCGTTTCTCCGGATGATCCGTTCCTCCAGCAGGTGTTGGAGGTGCACTCCGAGGACATCGCCACCCACCAACCCGACTTTGTCGCACGGTCCGGCGATCCCGCCCGGTCCACGTTGCTCGTGGTGCGCGGCGACGAGGCCGTGGGCGTGGTGGCCGTACGCGACGCCGGCGACGGTGTCGGCGAGATCGAACTCGACTGGGTCAAGCCGCGCTTTCGTGATTTCGCGGCGGGACAGTTTGTCTACCGTGACTCCGGGGCGTTGCCAGCGGCCGGTTTCTCGCGCGTCACCGTCACGCCGCACGCCGCAACGGACACCGAGTACCTGAGCAAGGCGGGGTTCCGCCTTGAGGGCGGGTATTGGGTGCGCGACCTCAAGACCGCTGCATGAAAACCGCCGCGTGAAAACTACAGCGTGACCGCCTCGCCGTGCCCGTGTGGCTCCGGCGTTGGCTACGCGCAGTGTTGCCGGCCCGTCGTCCGGGGAGACTCCCCACCGGCGATGGCGGAGGCCCTCATGCGCTCCCGGTACACCGCGTACGTTCGCCGCGACGCCCAGTACCTGTTGAGCACCTGGCACCCCTCGACTGCGCCGGACTCCGTAGATGTGGACGATGCCGTGTGGCTTGGCCTCGAGGTACTGGCGACTGATGCTGGCGGCGCGGACGATGCGAAGGGAAGCGTCACGTTCGTGGCGCGGTACCAACTCCCAGGCGGCGCTCTCGAGGAGCTTCACGAAACCTCGCGCTTTGTCCGCGAGCAAGGCGAGTGGCTGTACCTCGACGATGTCGGGTAGCGCCGCCGCGATGGGGTGACAAAGGCCCCCGATCTCTCGGGGGCCTTCTGTGGTGCGCGAGGGGGGATTTGAACCCCCACGCCCTTTCGGACACTGGCACCTGAAGCCAGCGCGTCTGCCGTTCCGCCACTCGCGCGCGCCGGGAAAGCGTAACACGCAGGGTGATCGCCTCACGAATGCCTGTGAGCGGCCTAACCGACGAGGGCCAGCACGTTGACGGAAGGAGCCAGCGCGCCGCCACCGCGCGACTCGGCGGTCCGGACAGCAATGGCCGCGCAATACCCCTGACGGCGACGTTCGACCACACCCTCGTTCGGGTCGACCTGCGGGACGGCATCGGCGTCAAGGTTGGTTTGAAGGCCTTCCTTCAGCAAACCGAGCGCCTCGCTGCGAAGCTGGCTGATACGAGAACGGGTCAAGCCCATCTCTTCCGCGAGTTCGGCAACGGCGCGGTCGTGGAAGAAGAGTTGGTCTACGACGTACGCGAGCTTGTCGGGCAGGCATTCGACGCCGGCGCGGAGGTACTCGATCCGTTCGGCACTCACCACCGCATCGAGCGGGCTGATGCTCGAGTCAACGATCGAGGCGCCGATCGCGCCCTCGAACGCGTCCATCGACAGGACGCGACTCTCGGCGTCTGCTTGGGCGGTGTGGACCTCGTGAACGCTGACGCCCATCGCCTGCGCGATCTCGTCCTTGGTCGGGGTGCGGCCCAGTCGGCTAGTGAGCGTGTCCGTCGCTTCGGAGGCGGCACGGGCACGGCGCCGCACTCCCCGCGAGACCCAGTCCATGGAGCGAAGCTCGTCGACGAGGGCTCCGCGAATCCGCAACGAGGCATATCGAGCGAAGGGAACGCCCTTGGTGTCGTCGAAGGAACGGCCTGCCCGTACCAGTGCCATCGCCCCGGCGGACATGAGGTCCGACCGAGAGACGTGTGACGGGACGCGAGCGAGAACCTCGTTCACGCTGTATCCGACCAAGGCAAGGTGGGATTCCACCAGGTCGTTGGATCGGTTCATCGCTGCGTTCATGTCGCCAATGTGACTCATGGGTCCCCAGCCGACCAGGTGAAAACTCACACGTGGCGCTTGTCACCAACGCGAGCGGCAAATGTCACATCACACGGCTATGGGCGCTTTGTCCGATATTCGACACGCCGGCTGTGACGTAGTGCATTCCCCACGCACGGGAGCCCCCCACGTGGGTGGCATGAGCCAAGACGCCAGCATCTGCGAAAACTTCTCAGTGGGACTTGTCACATTGTGCTTGTGCCGGCCGATGGGAATAGTGCTACCGGTCACCTCCGGGCGCCGCGGACACAAGGGAGTTGACTTGGGAATCAATGAGCTTTCGACCGTGCTGTGGCGTGAGCGCGAACTTCTCGAATCGCTGTTGTTCAAACTTGAAGAAGAGGAACTCGTGCTTGCGAGCGGGCGAGCGCGCTGGGTCGGGCGCGCCACGCGCGAGGTCGAAGCCGTCCTGGATCAGATTCGCGGCATCGAGCTGGGCCGTGCCGTGGAGGCGGACGAGGCCGCTCGCGAGGTGGGTCTCGCGGAGGGCGCCTCACTGCAGGACCTGGCCAAGGCCGCGCCCGCACCCTGGAACGACCTGTTGCGCAGCCACCATGTCGCGCTGACGGACATCACCTCACAGATCGGCGCGCTCGCCGACTCCAACCGTGAGGTGCTGGTGCAGTCGGTGCGCGCCACGCAGGACGCCCTCCTCGGCATGATCGGCACCGCTGCAATGAACACCGTGGCGACGAACAAGGCCCGATAGCCGAACCACTTCGTTTCCCGGAACCTTCACCGACCGCCGATCGGCGTCGATGTGTAGGGAGAGATGACCACTGTGCTCGACGCCGTGGCCGTGCCGGTGCAAGTGGTGGGGAGGTAAGTCCGTGACCGAGCGAATGTCGCAGCGCCACCTCCAGCCGCACCTCAACACCATGCAGACGTGGGATTCCGTCTTGCGCAGGGTGCGCGAACTGGCGGTCCAGGCGGCCAACGTGGGCCCTGACGACGTGGGCTCGCGTGAGGCAATCGCCACCGAGATCGAGGGCCTGCGGGACACGGTGCTGGACCTTGCCAACGGCGATGGCGCCACCTCCGTCTTCGCCCTGCTCGGCAACATCGTCGCCGACCTGCGTGGTGGGGAGCCCGTAACGCTTGGGTTCGACGACGTCGAAAGCATCGACCTTGCGGAGGCCATCACGGAACTCAAGATGCAGGAGGTCGCGTATCGAGGGGCCTTGGGCGCGACAGACCGCGTGCTGCAGCCGACGCTCAAGGACTTCCTGAGGTAGGCGTCGCCGACGCGTTCAGCGCGAGGCGCATAAGCCGCACCTACCCCGCACGTTACGATTCCACGTATGGGAGCCCTCGATCGCTTCGAGAAGGGCGTCGAGAACGTGATGCAATCCGCGTTCGCCAAGACGTTCCGTTCCGGCGTAAAGCCGGTGGAACTATCGAGCGCGCTCAAACGCGAATGCGACGCCCGCGCAGCGGTGGTGGACCGGCAACGCACCGTGGTGCCCAACGAGTACGTGCTGGTGCTCAGCTCCATAGACATGGGGTCTTTGCGGGAGTGGGGCGACGCCGCGCTGGCACACGAGTTCGGGGACGCGCTTCACGACCACGCGGACCGCCAGCGCTACAGCTTCGTGGGTCAGGTGGCGGTGCAGTTTGAGGAGGATCCGGACCTCGCGACCGGCCGCTTCGCCGTGCGGTCGCGCTCCACCCGCGGACCCGTTGCCCCCGCAGGCAACCGAGCCGCCAACTCCCGCTACCCGCTGCTCGACATCGACGGCAAGCGCTACCACCTGACGGGCGAGTCCACCGTGCTAGGTCGCGGCACCGAGGCGGACATCGTCGTGGATGACACAGGGGTGAGCCGCCAACACATCCGCCTGGATCGCACCGACTACGGCACGATCATCATGGACTTGGGCTCCACCAACGGCACGTTCGTGGAGGACCAACGCATCCGCGAAGCGACCCTGCTTGATGGCAACGCCATCACCATCGGCCGCACCACCATCCTGTACTGGGACGGCCTGCCCACGGACGAGGACGACTGATGAGTCAACTGTCCGTCTCCCTGCTACGGCTGGGATTTCTGGTCCTGCTGTGGGCGATGGTGCTGGTGGCGATCGGGGTGTTGCGCTCCGACCTCTACGGCACGCGCGTCACCTCGCGCGGCAAGGGCAGAAAGCGTCGCGCCCGCCCTGACGGCCGCGCCAACAAGCGGGCTGCGCCCTCGCGCGCCAGCACCGGCGTGCGGCCCGGCGCCGTCTCCACCCGGACCCCGGCCGCCGCTCACCTGGCGATCACGTCCGGCTCCCTCAAGGGCACGACCGTGCCGCTGGGGGCCTCTCCCATCCTGATCGGGCGCGCGGCGACGTGCACCGTGGTCATCGAGGACGACTTCCTCTCAGCGAGGCACTGCCGCATCTTTCCCGAGAATGAACAGTGGTTGGTCGAGGATCTCGGATCCACCAACGGCACCTTCCTGGGCAATCAGAAAGTCGAGGACCCCGTTCCGTTCTCGATCGGTGAGCGCGTGCGCATTGGCGCCACCACGTTGGAATTGAGGGCCTGACATGTACCTGACGCTGCGCTTCGCTGCACGTTCCGATGTGGGATTGGTGCGCGCCGACAACCAGGACTCTGCGTTCGCCGGGCCGCACCTGCTGGTGGTCGCCGATGGCATGGGCGGCGCGGCGGGCGGCGACATCGCTTCGTCCTTGGCCGTAGGCCGACTGGCCGCGCTCGAAGGCGAGGCCCTCGGCCCCGACGAGTCGCTCGACCACCTCAAGGCGGCGATCGCGGAAGCCCACGCCGACATCGTGGAGCGCGCACACAACGACCCCGAACTGTCCGGCCTCGGCACCACCGTGACCGCGATCCTGCGCTCCGGCACGTCGCTCGCCATGGCGCACATCGGCGACTCCCGCTGCTATCTGTTGCGCGACGGTGACTTCGACCAGGTCACCTCGGACCACACGTTCGTCCAGCACCTCGTGGACACCGGCCGCCTTTCTCAAGCCGACGCGGAGAACCACCCCAAGCGCAACCTGGTGCTGCGCGTCCTGGGCGACATCGACGCCGACGTCCCCGTGGACATTTCCGTGCGCGAGGCCAGGCTGGGCGACCGCTGGATGCTGTGCTCCGACGGGCTCTCCGGCGTGGTGTCTCGCGACACCATCCACCAGACGATGCTCGAGGTCGAGGACGCCGCCGACTGCGCAGACTCCCTCGTCTCGCTCGCCCTCGCGGCGGGCGCCCCCGACAACGTGACGTGCGTCATCGGCGACATCGTGGACATCGACTCCGCCAGCAAGGCCAAGCCCGCGCCCAACCAGATCGTCGGCTCTGCGGCGCGCGATCGCAAGCGCCCCACCCAAGGCTCCGAGTCCTCCGCCGGACGGGCCGCCAAGTTGTCTTCGGTCCCCGCCGACGACGATGAGGAGGAAGATCCAGCCGGACGCTGGTCACGACTGAAGCCGTGGTTGCTGCCCTTCGTCGCGCTCGTGGCAGTCGTCGGTGCGCTGTGGGGCGCGTACGCGTGGTCGCAGACTCAGTACTACGTGGGCACCAGTGGCGACTCCGTTGCCATTTACCGCGGCATCCCCCAATCGTTAGGTCCCATCAGCCTGCATCACGTCATCGAGTCGACCACGATCTCCGTTGACTCCCTGGATATATACGAGCAGGAGCGCGTGGGCGCCTCCATCCGCATAGGCAGCCTCTCCGAGGCCCGCGCCATCGTGACCTCACTTGAGGGCAACGGCTAGTGGCCACCGTCCTCGAGGTCTCCGTACGCGTCGGGAGACGGTCTGAGGCCGTCTTGCTGGCGATCGCGTGTGCGATCGCTATCGCGGCGAGGGCCTTCGTGGACGCCAACGCTGGCCCCGGCATCGGCCCCTCTCTGGCCGTGTACGCGGTGGCCGTGATCGCCATAGCCGCGGCCGCCCACGTGGTGATTCGCCTCAAGGCGCCCGATGCGGATCCGGTCCTCCTGCCCGCGGTCTTCGCCCTGAACGGCCTGGGCCTGGCCATGATCCACCGCATCGACTTCGCGTACCTCGCCAGCGGCCGCGAGACCCACTTCGCCCAAACCCAGACGCTGTGGGCCCTCATCGGGATCGTCGGAGCGCTCGTCCTGGTGGCCGTCCTTCCCGACCACAGACTGCTGCGCCGCTACACGTATACGGCCGGCGCGGTCGGCCTCGTGGGCCTGCTGCTGCCGCTCGCCCCCGTCATCGGGCGCGAGGTCAACGGCGCCCGCATCTGGGTGGGGCTGTTCGGCCGCTCGTTCCAGCCGGGCGAATTCGCGAAGATCGCGTTCGTCATCTTCTTCGCCGGCTACCTCGTGTCACACCGGGACACCCTCGCCCTCGCGGGACCCAAGGTGCTGGGGATTCGGCTTCCGCGGCCCCGCGACCTCGGACCCATCCTCGTGGTGTGGGCGGCCGCGCTGCTGGTGCAGGTCGCTGAGCGCGACCTGGGCGCCTCGCTGCTGTTCTTCGGACTCTTCGTGGCAATGCTCTATGTGGCGACCCAACGCATCTCGTGGGTCATCGTCGGCATGGGCCTGTTTGCCGTGGGCGCCGTGGTGGCGGGCACTCTGTTCTCCCACGTCGGCGCCCGCTACGACGCATGGCTACACGCACTGGACGCCGAGGTGTACGACTCGGGCCGTTCCTATCAACTGGTGCAGGGCCTCTTTGGCATGGCCTCCGGGGGACTGTTCGGCACCGGCCTGGGCGATGGCTCTCCGGCACTCGTGCCGTACGCGGAATCCGACTTCATCATGGCGTCGCTAGGCGAGGAGCTGGGCCTGACCGGCTTCATGGCGATCCTCGCCCTCTACCTCGTGGTGGTGCAACGCGCACTGCGTGCCGCGATCGGCGTCCGTGACGGCTTCGGCAAACTGGTGGCCGCGGGCCTGGGGTTCGCGATGGCGCTGCAACTGTTCGTGGTGGTGGGCGGCGTCACCCGGGTGATCCCGCTGACCGGCCTCACGACCCCGTTCCTCGCCTACGGCGGGTCCTCCATGATCGCCAACTGGCTGGCGATCGCACTGCTGTTGCGCGTGTCCGACGCGGCGCGCGCGGGTGCGGCAGACAGCGCGAGAGCGAAGCAGGTGGCGCGATGAACGAGCCGATCCGCCGCCTGTCCGTGCTCGTGCTCTTGCTGTTCCTGACGCTCATGGTCTCGGCCTCGTGGCTGCAATTCGCGAAGGCGGGCCAGTTGGGAGACGATCCCCGCAACGTCCGCACCCTCTATCGCCAGTTCGGCTCGTTCCGTGGCCCGATCATCGTCGACGGCCAGGCCGTGGTGAGCTCCGTGCCCGTGGACGATCCCTTCAACTATCAACGCACCTACCTCGACGGCCCGCTGTACGCACCCCTGACCGGCTACTACTCGATCGGTCCCGGTCGCTCCGGCCTCGAAGCCACCGAGAACGCGCTCCTGGACGGTAGCGCCGACGCCCTGTTCTGGACCCGGCTGGGCAACCTGTTCGCAGGCCAGGAGCAGGAAGGCGCCTCGGTCGAACTCACGATCGACGCGACGGTCCAACGCGCCGCCTACGACGCGCTGGGAGACAACCGCGGAGCCGTGGTGGCGCTCGACCCCCGCACCGGCGCGATCCTCGCCATGGTGTCGAAGCCCAGCTACGACCCGACGACGTTGGCGGTCCACTCCTCCTCCGAGGCGAACCGCATCTACTCCTCACTCGTGGCCGATCAGACCGACCCGCTCATCAACCGCGCGATCGGCGGAGATACCTACGCGCCAGGGTCGACGTTCAAGCTCATCGTCGCGGCGGCCGCACTCGACTCCGGCTACGGCCCAGACACCCTCGTGTATGCACCTCAAGAACTCGCGCTCCCTGGCACCACCGCCACCATCCAGAACTACGGCGGGGAACGCTGCGGTGCAAGCGACAACATCCCGCTCATCGACGCGCTTAGGGTGTCCTGCAACACGGCCTTCGCGGACCTCGCCATGCGCTTGGGCTGGGGCGTCATCGAGCGCACCGCCGCCAAGTTCGGCTGGGAACAGTCGCTAAACATTCCCCTGTCCGTCACGCCGTCGCGGCTGCCCGACAACCCGAACAACCCCCAGATCGCCCAATCCGGCATCGGCCAATTCGACGTGCGCGCCACGCCCCTCCAGATGGCCATGGTGGCCTCCGCGATCGCCAACGGCGGCGTCCTCATGAAGCCGTACCTCGTGTCGACCGTGCGGGATCCGGACCTCAAGGTCATCGAGCACACGTCACCCGAGGTGTTCTCCTCCTCTCTTAGCCCCGACACGGCAGGAGCGCTCAACGCGATGATGCAGGCGGTCGTGTCCGACGGCACCGGCAGTAATGCGCAGATCGCAGGCATCACCGTGGCGGGCAAGACCGGCACCTCCGAGACGGGCGCCGACACCGCGCCCCACACCTGGTTCATCGCCTTCGCCCCCGCGAACGATCCGGTGGTGGCCGTGGCCGTCCTGATCGAGAATGGTGGAGACCTCGGCAACGAGGCCACGGGCGGCAGGGTTTCGGCACCGATCGCCAAGGCCGTCATCCAAGCAGCGATCGACCGTGCGGCGGGGGGGTAGGTTATGCCAATGCAGTCAGGCACCACGCTCGGCGGCCGCTACGTGCTGCGCTCCCTGCTCGCGGTGGGCGGCATGGGCGAGGTGTGGCGCGGCATCGACAGCGAACTCGACCGGCCCGTCGCCATCAAGGTGCTCAAGGAAGAAGCGCAGAGCAACGAGACGTTCCTCAAGCGCTTCCGCAATGAGGCCAAGAACGCCGCGGGCCTGATGCACCCCAACATCGCCCAGGTGTTCGACTACGGCGACCAGGCCGGCACCGCCTACCTGGTCATGGAACTGGTGGAGGGCGAACCGCTGTCCACGGTGCTCGAGCGCGAGCTCACCGTTGACGAACACCGGCTGGTGCGCATGATGATCGGCACATGCCAGGGCCTCCATGCGGCGCACCAGGCCCAGGTCATGCACCGCGACATCAAGCCCGGCAACCTGCTGATCGAGGGCGAGGACCACGTCAAGATCACCGACTTTGGTGTCTCCCGCAGCCACGGCCAAACCGCGCTGACCGCCACCGGCATGGTGATGGGGACCGCCCAATACCTCGCTCCTGAACTCGCGCTCGGCAAACCCGCCACTCCCGCGTCGGACCTGTACGCGCTGGGAATCATCGCTTACGAATCCGTGGTGGGAAGACGGCCCTTCACCGCGTCGTCGCCCGTGGACATCGCGATCGCCCAAGTCAACGAGCCGGTCCCGCCCCTCCCGTCCAGTGTGTCGCCCGCGCTGGCGGCGCTCATCATGGATCTGTTGGAGAAGAACCCGAAGCGTCGGCCGAGCTCCGCGCTCGAACTCGAGGGAATCCTCACACAACTGCGACTGCCGACCAGGGCCGAAAGAGTCGCTCGCGAGCGCGGCGCCCCCGAGACCATTCCACCCAAGAGAACCGGCAACGCAACCGAACCTGCCATGCCGCCGTCCATTGCTCCCGCGAGGTATCGACCGCGTCCCGACGCGCCGTCGATTCGCCACACCTAATGGGAATGCCACAATAAGCGTGAGATAACGTGCCCTCGGGCTACAGGCAAGGAAAATGATGAACGACGAACCACAGCTACTCGCTGGCCGGTATGAGGTCGGCGACCTCATCGGTCGAGGCGGAATGGCCGAGGTCCACATCGGCTATGACACCCGCCTTGGCCGCAACGTCGCCATCAAGATATTGCGCGCGGACCTTGCACGCGACCCCTCCTTCCAGACGCGATTCCGCCGTGAGGCTCAAGCCGCGGCCGGGCTCAACCACCCGTCGATCGTTGCCGTGTACGACACCGGCGAGGACCACCGTCGCAACGAGAACGGCGCCGTTCAGGCCGTCCCCTTCATCGTCATGGAATACGTCGAGGGCCACACGGTCCGCGACATCCTCAAGGGCGACGTCGCGGCCCCCATCGAGGAGGCCGTCGAGATCACCCAGGGCGTGCTTGCCGGGCTCGACTACGCCCACCACGCTGGCCTGGTGCACCGCGACATCAAGCCCGCCAACGTCATGCTCACGCCCACCGGCGCGGTCAAGGTCATGGACTTCGGGATCGCCCGCGCCCTTGCCGACATCGGGCAGACGATGACGCAGACCCAGGCCGTCGTCGGCACCGCCCAATATCTGTCCCCCGAACAAGCACGCGGTGAGAACGTCGACGCGCGCTCCGACCTGTATTCGACCGGCTGCCTCCTGTTCGAGCTGCTCACCGGACGCCCGCCGTTCATAGGCGACTCGCCCGTGTCCGTCGCCTACCAGCACGTGCGCGAAGAGGCACCGCGGCCGTCCCAGTTCGCCTCCGACGTGCCCCCTGAACTCGACGCGATCGTCGGCAAGGCGCTCCAGAAGGATCGCAACGCGCGGTACTCGTCCGCTCTGGAGTTCTCCGCCGCTCTGGAGCGCGCCATGGGTGGCGACTCAGCGCCCACCAGTGGCACCCCGCCGGTCGGTTCCGCCGCATGGGGCGGCGGTGCGGCAGGAGTCGCTGCCGCCGGTGCGGCAGGAGTCGCTGCCGCCGGTGCCACAGCTCAAGACGGCGCCGCAGCCCCACAACCAGCGGCCCAGGAAACCGTCGGTTCGGGCGCTGGGGCCCCCAACTCGTATACGCCCGACACGGGAGCGACGGCCGTCATGCCGGCCGCATCCGGCTGGGGCTCGGTCATGGGCGGACCCCCCGGGCCGCCGCCGTCGGTGCGCCCGCCGAATTCCGGCACGATGGTCGCCGACGACGAGTTGGTGGAGGAAGACCCGCGCCGTCGGCTGCTGATCCAGATCGGGATCGCCGCTGCCGCGCTGATCGGCCTCATCCTCGTGGTCATCGCCCTGTTCTCCATGTTCAATTCGGGAACCGGGGAGCCGGAACCGACCGCAACGCTCGTGACAATCCCCATACTTGAGGGCGTCGAACAGGCAAGTGCCGAGACGCGCCTCACGGCGCTCGGACTGACGCCCGTCTTCGAAGAGGAGATGTCCGCCGATATCGCGGCTGGTCGCGTGATTCGTACCGATCCGCCCGCCGGTGAACAGGTCGACCCCGCGACGAATCCCGAAGTGACCGTCTTCATCTCGACCGGCCCGGACGAGATCAAAGTGCCCGAAGTGCGTGGCCTCGAGCGCGAGGCCGCGATCACCGAACTCGAGAATGCTGGTCTGGTGATCAGCACCTTCGAGACCGACCACGATCCCGACATCGCGGCGGATCGCGCCACCAAGACGGAGCCCGCTGCCGGACAAGTCGTGACGCCCGACACCGAGGTCATCCTGTACATCTCGGACGGCAAGGTCGAACTGCCGGAACTGCGCAACGGCACCGAGTCTGAGGCTCAACAGATACTCATAGCGCTTGGCCTGATCGTCAACCTGCAGGATGTGGAGACTACCGGGGCCAACCCCGGCACCGTGGTGGAGCAGAGCCCGCTTCCGGGCCTGGTCGACCAGGGAACGACCGTCACGATCAAGGTCGCCAAGGCCCCCACCACCGTCGAGGTTCCCAACGTGGTCGGCAAGACTCAGGCGGAGGCGCAGACTCTGCTGTCCAACGCGGGGCTCAACGTCAACGTGAGTCAACAGTCGTCCGCGACCGTTCCCAAGAACGAAGTCATGTCGCAGAACCCGTCCGCCGGAATCAAGGTCGCCATCGGCACCACGGTGACCATCACGGTGTCGTCCGGTCCGATTCCCTCCGTGACGCCGGTTCCCCCGGCTCCCTAGCGATCGCGTGCATCGTGCCCTGTGCGAACAGGGACGATGCGCGCGTAGCATGGGTGGCATAGCGGGGGAGCCGTCCATGCCGTCATGGGATCGAGAGTCACCGGAGCAGACGCGAGCGGCCACATTGTCGGCCAGTTCGGGAATGACTTTGCCTCCGCCGGTGTCTTATCAGGCACTATGACCGCACTGCTGACCACCGACGCGCTGCAGGAGTTCGTGTCCTCGCGCCTCGACGCGGTGCAGGCAACGCTCGAGGATCACGTCATCACGGCCACGGCGGAGTTGCCGCACGCGGGTTCCCATTACCGCGACCTGTGGCAGACGCTCGGCAACCAGTTTGGCGGGGGCAAGAACCTGCGCCCCTCCCTCACTCTCGCGGCCTACGCGGGGCTGGGCGGCGAGGACGACGACGCGATCCTGCCCGTGGCCGCGGCCATGGAAATGCTCCACCTCGCGATGCTGGTTCACGATGACGTTCTCGACCACGACGAGGTGCGCCGGGGCCGACCCAACGTGGCGGGCACCCGCCGAGCGGAGCTCGCCGGCTCGCGACTGAGTCCCACCCGAGTGGACGACCACGTGATGGCGGCCGCACTGCTGGGCGGCGACCTCGCGTTGGCCTCCGCGTACGACCTGATCTCCCGGGCGCCCCTGCCTGCGCACCACCGCCTCGCGTGCCTCGATCTCATTACTCGTGCGATCCGCACCACGGTCGCGGGCGAGCTCCTCGACATGTACGGCGACCTGATCGACCCTGCCCACGCCAGTTCCCTGCTGGTCGCGGAACTCAAGACTGCCACCTACTCCTGCGTGGTGCCACTTCGCGCGGGCGCACAACTCGCGGGAGCCGACCCCACGATGGTGAACCACATGGAGAGGCTGGGCGCCTCCCTGGGGCTGTCGTTCCAGTTGGTGGACGATGACCTCGGCGTGTTTGGGGATCCTGCCGTGACGGGCAAGTCGGTGCTATCCGACTTGCGCGCCGGCAAGCGCACCGAGCTGCTGCGGCTTGGCTTCCACAACACGGACGAAGCTGGGCGCGAGATCCTGCGCGCCTGCGTGGGCAATCCTGATCTCGATGAACAGGGCGCCGGCGCGGTGCGCAGAGTGCTGGTGGAGTCCGGAGCCCGCGACCGCGCGCTCAAGCTCGCGCGCCAGCATGCGCGCACCGCCAGGCGCATCGCGTCGGAGCGGATTTCCGCGCCCCTGTCCGGCTACCTCATCGGCCTGATCGACTCGTTGGAAGAGCGTTCGTCGTGAAGCGGGACGCCGCCCGCGCCGGAGGCCGTGTCCACCACGACAACGCCACCTCCCTGAGCCTGTACGAGGAAACCGCCCAGGCCGCCGCGGCCGCCGTGCTGAACAAGTACTCCACGTCCTTCGGGGCGGGCACCAGGCTGCTTGGCCGCCAGATGCGGACCCACATTCGCTCGATCTACGCGATGGTGCGCGTCGCGGACGAGATTGTGGACACCTACCGGGGCGACGACGCTGGCGCCATGCTCGACGGCTTCGAGCGCGAGGTCAACGCCGCGCTCGACAGCACCTTCAGCGCCAACCTCGTGGCGCATGCCTTCGCCGTGAGCGCCCGCCACGTCGGCATCGGCCGGAATCTCACCGAGCCGTTCTTCACCTCGATGCGCATGGACCTGGACACCACCGAGCACACCCAGGCCAGCTTCGACCGCTACGTGTACGGCTCCGCCGAGGTGATCGGGGAGATGTGCCTTGCAGTGTTCCTCAACACGGAGACCGGTCCGCGCGAGATGCCGGCCGACGTGCGCGAGGGCGCCCGCCGCCTCGGCACCGCGTATCAGAAGGTCAATTTTCTGCGTGACCTCGCCATGGACGATGGCGAACTCGGTCGCTCGTACTTTCCCGGCGTCACCGCCGCGAACCTCAACGACGCGATGCTGGCCACCCTCGTGGACGATTGCCGCGCCGACATTCGTGCCGCCGAGGCGTGCCTACCGGCCCTGCCCCGCCGTGCGCGCATCGGCGTCACCACGACCGTCGACATCTACTCGCGGCTACTGCGCAGCATCGAGCGCACGCCCGCACAGAAGCTGTGTAGCACCCGCATCCGCGTGGCCAACCCGATCAAGGCGGCCTATGCGGTGCGCAATGCGTGCCCGTGGGTCAACGCAACCCGGAGGGTCGCATGAGCACGTCCGCGTCGGAGCCCCAGCCCGCCTCCCCATCCCCTGCGGTACAGCACGCACCCGATTCGGACGCCAACCCCTTCCCAGCGGTACATGACGCACTCGGCGGCCCGCGCATCGTCGTCATCGGCGGGGGCATCGGCGGCCTCGCCACCGCCGGCCTGCTAGCCCGGGGTGGCGCGCACGTGACCCTGCTGGAACGTCACGCGAGTGTTGGCGGTCGCGCCGGACGCTGGGAGCACGACGGCTACACCTGGGACACCGGCCCGTCCTGGTATCTCATGCGAGAGGCTTTCGACCAGTACTTCGCGCTCATGGGCACGTCCAGCGACGCGCAACTCGACCTGATCAATCTGGACCCGCGCTATCGCGTGTTCTTCGAGGGCGACGACGTGGAGGGCCCTGGCGAGGTGCTCGACGTCGTGTCCGATCCCGATGCGAACTACGCGCGCTTCAACGAGATGTCGCCGGGCGACGGCGACGCGATGCGCGAGTACGCGAAGGAGTCCCGCGAGCTGTACCAGTTGGCTCTCGACCGCTTCCTCTACACGACCTTCGAGCGCGTCGACAAGGTGCCCAACGCGTTGGTCCTGCGCCAGTTGCCGATGCTCGCCTCGCTGCTGACGCGCTCCTTGGGCGCCAAGGTGGCGAGCAAGGTGCGCGACGAGCGCCTGCGAAAGATCCTGGGATTCCACGCGGTGTTCCTGGGCTCATCGCCCTCGCGCGCGCCGTCGCTGTTCTCCCTCATGAGCCACCTGGACCTCACGGATGGCGTGCGCTACCCGCGCGGCGGCATGTACGAGGTCATTCGTGCGATCGAGTCGCTCGCCGTGGCCGAGGGCGTCGACATCCGAACCCGCGCCGACGTCACGCGCATCCTCGTGGGCGACAATGGCCTGGCCAAGGGTGTCGTCATCGCGGGCGGCGAGGTGATTGAGGCCGACGCTGTGGTCTCCGGGGCGGACATGCACCACACCGAGACCGCGCTCCTGGAGCGGAAGCACCAGTGGCAACCCGAGCGCCGCTGGACCAAGCGGCAGCCCGGGGTCAGCGCGCTGCTCGTGTACGCGGGCGTGCGCGGCGAACTGCCGGAGCTCGCTCATCACAGCCTGTTCTTCTCGCGCGACTGGGAGGCCAACTTCTCGGCGATCGTGGGCAACGGCAAGCTCAAGCCGCCGTTCCCAGCGTCGGTGTACGTGTCGCGCGTGACGGCCACCCAGCCGGACACGGCGCCCGCGGGACACGAGAACCTCTACATGCTGGTGCCGTTCCCCGCGGACCCGGAACTCGGCGCCACCCCCGCCAGCCGCGCCAAGTTGGAGGAGCACGCCTGGCGCTACCTCGACCAGGTGGCGGCATGGGCCTCGATTCCGGATCTTCGCGAGCGCACCACCCTGTACCGCGTCACCATGCCCTCCGACTTCGCCACCGAGCTCAGCGCTTGGCGCGGTTCGGCACTCGGCCTGGAGCACACCGTGCGCCAGTCCGCGCTGTTCCGCCCGGCGAACGTCTCCCGCAAGGTCCCCAACCTGATGTACGTCGGGTCCTCGACCGTGCCCGGGATCGGCATGCCGATCTGCCTCATCTCGGCCGAGCTCGTGGCCAAGCGTCTGCTCGGCTCCACCACCGTCTCGCCGTTGCCGACGCCCGCGCCACGGGGCTTCCTCGCGCGTTCGGTGCGGCGCGGCGTGCTGGGGGACATCGCTCGCAAGGCGGGCAAGGCGTGAGCTTTGCCTACCTGGGGGCGCTGATGGTGAGCATCGGCGGGCTCGGCTTGCTGGACTGGCGGTACCGCGTGGCCGTGTTCGCGCAACCGCGGCGCGCCCTCGCTGTCCTCGGCATCGGCGTGGTCGTGTTCATGGCGTGGGACCTCGCGGGCGTGGGCCTGGGGATCTTCTTTCGCGGCGACGCCGGCTACATGACCGGGATTCAGCTCGCGCCCGAAGTCCCGCTCGAGGAGCTGTTCTTTCTCATCTTGCTGAACTATCAGACGCTGTTGCTGTGGCGCGCGCTTGAGCGGCGTCGCCTTCGCGCCGGGGGTGCCGCATGACGTACGTAGTGCTCTCGCTCGCGGTGCTCGCCGCGATCGCCGTGGCGACCGTCCCGACGCTACGCCGGCTGCCACTGCGGCCGCTCCTGGTGACCGCGTTGGTGCTGCTGGCGCTCACCGCGGTGTTCGACAACGTCATTGTGGGACTCGACCTGGTCGCCTACGACGAGGCCAAGATCCTGGGACTCCGCGTGCCGAACGCGCCGATTGAGGACTTCTCGTACACGCTGGGTGCCGTGATGCTCGTGCCGGCGTTGTGGACGTGGCTTGGACGCGCGCGCAAGGACGGAGGCCACGAATGATCGGCAGCATCGTCCGGGCCTCACGGCCCATCAGTTGGATCAACACCGCCTTCCCGTTTGCGGCGGCCTACGTCATGGTCGAACGCACGGTGGACGCGCGTCTCATCGTCGGCACGCTGTTCTTCCTGATCCCGTACAACCTGCTGATGTACGGCGTCAACGATGTCTTCGACTACGAGTCGGACCTGCGCAATCCGCGCAAGGGCGGCATCGAGGGCGATGTGGTGCGGGACCGGGTTGCGGCCCGACGCATCCACCGGGGCATCCTGTGGGCCTCGGCCATCACAGTTCTGCCTCCCCTCGCGTGGCTGCTCACCCAGGGCTCAACGGCGTCGTCCGTATCGTTACTGGCGGTGGTCGCGGGGGTGCTCGCGTATTCCGTACCGGTGCTGCGCTTCAAGGAGCGCCCCTTCCTCGACTCGCTCACGTCGGCACTCCATTTTGCCGGGCCGCTCCTGTACGCCCTCGTCCTGACGGGGGCCGAACTCACCGCACGCCAGGTGTGGCCGATCTGGGTGGCGCTGATCGCGTGGGGCATGGCGAGCCACGCGTTTGGCGCGGTCCAAGACGTGCGAGCCGACCGCGAGGGCGGCATCGCCTCAGTGGGCACGGTCATGGGCGCTCGCGTCACCACGTGGTTCGCGCTCGTGATGTACGCGGCCGCGAGCGCGGTGCTGCTCGTGCTGCCGTGGCCCGGGGTGCTGGCCGCCGTGCTTCCGCTCACGTACGTGGCGTCGGTCGCGCGGTTTGTGCGCATCACCGACGAGACGTGCGAGGACGCCAACCGTGGTTGGAGGACGTTCTTGTGGCTCAACCAGCCGGTGGGGTTCCTGGTGACGATGCTGTTGATCGTCCGTGCGAAAGGCTGGCTCTAGCGGGGCCTGGCTTCGCGAAGGCGCGGCGTACCCGCGCTACTTGCGGACGAGTGGGGACATTCCCTCGGACCGCCCGGCCGGGTCCGGCATTCCGCACACCTCGAGCCAGTTGGCCAGCAGCCGGTGGCCTCCCTCGGTGAGGACGGACTCGGGGTGGAACTGCACCCCGTGGAGCGGCAGCTCGCGATGACGCAGGCCCATGATGATGCCGTTGGCCGTGGTCGCGGTCACCTCGAGCGCATCGGGAACCGTCGGCGGCTCCACGGCGAGCGAGTGGTAGCGGGTCGCGGTGAACGGTGAGGGCAGACCGCTCAATACGGAACCGCCCTCATGGGCGATGAGCGATGTCTTTCCGTGCATGAGCTCGGGAGCGTGCGACACGACCGCGCCGTACACCTCCGCAAGCGCCTGATGACCAAGGCAAATGCCCAGCATGGGGACGCCAGTCGCGGCACAGGCGCGAATCACATCCATCGAGGAACCTGCGTCGGCCGGGGTCCCGGGACCGGGCGACACGAGCACGCCGTCAAAGGAGGAGACCACCGAGAAGTCGACGGCGTCGTTGCGCACCACCTCGGTCTCGGCGCCCATCTGCCGCAAGTAGCCCACGATCGTGTAGACGAACGAGTCGTAGTTGTCGATCACGAGGATGCGCGTCATGCGTCCGTCACTGTCTGCTCCTGGAAGGGAAGGAGCGCGGAGACTCCGGGGAACACCCATTCGAACAGCACCAACACCACGATGGCAAGGGCCAGTACGGCGATGATGGCCCGCGCCCAGATCGGTCCCGGCAAGTGGCTCCAGATCCAGCCGTACATCAGGCTCCCTCCACAATCTCGCTCGGATAGCCGTGCCCCGTGGGCGCCCAGTACTCAAGCTCGCCGTGCACGATGTACCGCTGCGCGGCGGAGTACCTCGGGTGACACGTCGTCAGGGTGATGGACGCGACGGTGGGCGCCACTCCCGGCTGATCGGGCGTCGGGGCGATCGCCGCAATGTAGCTAGGCTGCACGATCTCCGCGCTCGTCACGCGGTACACGTACCAGGCCGAGTCGGTCTGCACCACGAGCGCGTCGCCCATCTCCAGGGTTTGGATGTCCGTGAAGGGCTTGCCGTACGTGGTGCGGTGGCCGGCGATGGAGAAGTTGCCCACGTCGCCCGGCATGGCCGTGTCGGAATAGTGGCCGATGCCCAACGCGTCGAGCACACGCGCACGGCTCGTGCCTTCCGAGATGGGCTTGACGTAGTCGTAGCCCCAGCGCGGAACGTGCAACGCGCCGAACGTGGTGGCCTCACTCTGCTTGCCCAGTACAGGTGCGCCGGCCGGCGAGTACACCTTGAGCTCGTCGGGAATCAGCTCGACGAGTTCGGGCGCGGCGGGCTCTGCGGTATCGACAGTGCCCGTTCCGGCTGCCACACGGGGCATCTCGGGGAACGTGAGCTCATCGAGCGCGGCGGACTGCGTCCGGCCCGACTGGACGTCGGTATAGAACAGTTGCCACACCACAAACAGGCCAAGGATCACACCGGCGGTGATGAGGATCTCGCCAACCAGCATCAACACATGGTCAATGCTGCGGCGAGTCGGGCGAGCAGTCGGGCTGGCGTCGAGTCCCGGCTCAGGGGGCGATTGCAGAGTCATAGCGCCTCAAGAATACGTGACTTCGACGTGTGTGACGGCTCGCACGGCGCCCACGATGGTGGAGCCACAGTCCGCGCCCGGTACGCTTGTGCGGAATCGGTCGCCGTGCGCGGCCGCGCCGCACCACATCGTCAGTAGTCCAGGAGGGCATAGTGGCCGTCTCAAAGAAGCGCAACAAGTCCAACGCCGTGAAGGTTCCGCGCAGCGCAACCAGGCCGCAGTCCGAGAACCCCAAGTGGTTGGTTCCGACGTTCTCCACCTTGCTGTTGCTGGGCTTGACGTGGATCCTTGTGTATTACATTTCGCGGGGCCAGTACCCGGTTGAGATCGGCAACGCGAACATCTTCATCGGCTTCGCGATGCTGCTTGCCGCGATGAGTTTGCTCACTCGCTGGAAGTAGCGGTCGAGCAGGGCCTGAGTTACACCGCTGTAGTTTTCCCCAGAGATTTCCACAGGCGGGGGAAAACTACACCCGTGTCATTCCCCGACTGAAGTCGGGGCGCGGCGAAGGCGCGTCTTGCTCGCCAGGCGCATCATCACCAGCATGGTCAGCGTGCCAAGCACGAGGCCGCCGATGTGGCCCTCCCACGAGATGTTCGGCAGGAAGAAGCCCACGGCCAGCCAGATTCCCGCCGTCGCGGCCATGCTCTGCCACGGCAGCTTGAGCTTGTACAGCAGCAGTCCATACGCGCCAAACAGGCCGAAGATCGCGCCCGATGCGCCGATATGGAGCGAGTGGGGCGCCGCCAGCAATTGGATCGCCGCGGATCCGCCGAGGAGCGAAATCCCGTAGAGAAGCCCGTACCTCAGGCGGCCCAGAACTTGCTCCAGTTGGCTACCAAACTGGTAGAGCACAAACATGTTCATGCCGATGTGGAAGAGGCCGCCGTGGACAAAGCCCGACGTGATCCACCGCCACGGCTCTTGGCCGCTCAGCAATGGCCACAGTCCGTACGTGGCCTGCCAGTTAGAGAACCCCGCACCCATGCCGTACACGTAGAACGCGACGTTCGCGGCGATGATGCCGATGGTGACGTAGGGACGCCCCAGCGCGCGCGGAAAGCCGAGTCCCGAGCGGGCGCCACGCGCCGCCTGGTTCGCGGCACGCACACAGTCGACGCACAGCACACCTACGGGCGCGGGCACCTGGCACTGCGGGCAAACGGGGCGCTCACACCGCTGACACCGCACGTAACTCACGCGATCGGGGTGCCGGGGACACACTGGGGGTGCCTGACCGGCCGCCCCCAGCGTCGGCTCGCTCACGCGGTGGCTACTCTTCGATCGAGACGCCCGTGACCATCACGTCGTCTACGGGGCGGTCGCCAGCGCCAACCGGCGCGGTGGCGATCTTGTCAACAACGGCCCTTGACTCATCGTCCAAGACCTTGCCAAAGATGGTGTGTGCGCCCGTCAGGTGCGGGGTCGGTCCCACGGTGATGAAGAACTGCGAACCGTTGGTGCCGCCCGGCTTGCCGGTGATGGGGTTGAGGCGCTTGCCCGCGTTAGCCATGGCGAGCAGGTAGGGCTCGTTGAAGGCCAGCTCTGGGTGGATCTCGTCGTCAAAGTTGTACCCGGGCCCGCCGGTGCCGGTGCCGAGCGGGCAACCGCCCTGGATCATGAAGCCATCGATGACACGGTGGAACACGAGACCGTCGTAGAACGGTTCGGTGCGCGCTTCACCCGTCATGGGGTCCTTCCACTCCTTGGAGCCGGAAGCGAGGCCCGTGAAGTTAGCGACGGTCACGGGGGCATGGTTCGGGAACAGTTCGATGCGAATGTCACCCTCGGTGGTCTGCAGTGTTGCGATCATTCGGCCATTGTGTCACGAGCGTCGGTGGGCGTTTGGGCTGGTTCGGTCCTGTTCGCTGGTGGCGCAGGGAACGAGGCGGCCTCGCGCATCGCTTTCCCAAGTGGCAAGATGGTAAGAAGAACGACGACCTGGGAGGCCGCAATGCAACGACGTTGGGACGAGATCGACGTGGACAAGTACCGCAAGCAAGCTTTCGACGCTGCTGAATCCGCGCGCGAGGCCGCCGAACGCGCTGCCGATGCCGCCAGCAAGGCCGCACGGACCGCGAGGGAATGGGCTTCTCCGCGCGCCGATGCCGCCAGCAAGGCGGCACGCAACGCAAAGCAGTGGGCTGGCCCGCGCGTCGAAGAGGCGAAGGAGTGGGCTACCCCGCGCGCCGGGAAGGTTGCGCGCACGGCCGCTCGCAAGGCGAGCCCCTACGTGCACAAGGCTGGCGACGCCGCCGGGCACTGGGTCGACGTGGCTCGTGGAGCACTTGTCGGCGCCGCCATTCCGGCGGTCGTTTCGGCGATCGACCGCGCAGGCGAGGAAGAGACCGACAAGCGTGGCGGTGGGATGTGGGCCAAGGTGCTTATTCCCGTCATCATCGCGGGCGCCGCTGGTGCGGCGCTAGTGGTCTGGGCGCGTCGCGACCGTGGTCGCGACGACTGGGCTGGTGACGACGACTGGGAGTTCGCCGGAGACGAGGGTGACTTCCAGGCGAAGTTGCGCCACGACGTGAACCGCGCGGCAGATTCGGCCGCCGCGGCCGCCAAGAAGGCGGCCGCCGCCGTGGCCGCTGCCGCTGGCAC
>JGI25319J35699_1000462_pt1 | contig 23889 bp, 20 predicted proteins | sample AutmiccommuBRH17_FD_35699 | JGI IMG/M metagenome (IMG submission 35699) | reverse complement strand
ATTGAACTCTGATAGGTTGATGTCTTATGAAAAAGATAGTTCTCGTAAACCCGCTCCAGCTGAAACCAGCTCCTCCGACGAGCATATCTGAGGGCCCATTCTCGGAGCTGGTTTCAGCTTCCGCTACCTTCAGTGGTTGATTGAGAATTATGAACCGTGACACAGAATTTTGAATACTCCCCTTGGTCCTGGAAATAAGCATCTATTATCTTTTTTATTGCCTCTAACGGGGCCTTTTGGTTTTTTGTTTTTTCTTTCTGGTTTGGGTGACTGGATACCCCAAGCAACTAATATCACTTTTTTCTACCTTGTTAAGGTGGTATTTGGTTCTTTTGCCCTGGGAATTGGATGTTTACTAATGATCCTGTCTCACTCATACAAATCTTCTGGCGGGTATATCTTTTTAACGATGTTGGGTTATTTTCTTTGGGTATTTTTTGGCCTGAGTATCACCTATGTTTCAGTATGACTATGGAAGCAACTGTGGGAGCTGGGGAGCTGGGGAGCTGGGGACGGAGCTGGGGACGCCCTTAACTTATTAACTTGATTCTGGTTGGAAGTTGTGGCCCCAGGCCAATGAAGAGGAGGAATAGGGGACGCCCTTAACATTTTAACATCGCATCGGCCTGGTGGTTGATAGCTGACCTCAATGACCAATCCCAGAGGGCTCATTTCAACCCATGATCAAACCGGCCGCGTAATTAGCACCGAAGACCCAGAGCAAGGCATCTGGACACTGGATAGGGCACTCTTTTCCGACGGCGACGTCCAATCTTCCATAACCACCAGCGAAAACAATACCATCTCCCATCTGGACACAATTGAACCAGGCGGTGTTTAGAAGCGTGATGGGGACGCCCTTAACTAATTAACTTAATGTATGGAGGCAGGACATTCACAGTTTAACCTGCTCTCAACTACGGTTATGCTTTTGGCAAAATCTTTCGAAAACTGACCAGTTAAAGATAAAAACTGGTAACATATTGAATTAACTGAAAAAATAGCTTTGGCGTGCAGGCGATCGACCGGATTGATGTTGAAAATGATCTGGTGAGTTTTGTGGATCCGTTAGGATTGGAATCTGTTACATTTTACTCCGGTGGATCTGCTCATTTAGGACTTGGAGGTGTAGGTTTTTATGGCGGTGTGGCTGTAGATACTAATGGAAAAATATGTGTTGTCTCAAAAATATGTGGAACTGTAGCTCCTGGAATATATGGAGAATTAGGGTTGCAAATGGAAGTTGATTCAGCAGATCTATGCGATGGAGAGTCTGAATCTAAAGGGCATTTGCAGAAGGTGGTTCAGGGATTGTAGGCGGAGGAAGTGTAACGGGAAATAGTTCTGGAGTGTCTGCAGCTGTAAGTTCTCGAAGAAAAGGGGACGCATGCATTTTTTCTTTAATTGTGAATTACCAAAATCCAGTCATACTTTTTGCCGAATTAGCGGTCATAAGAAATCGGTAGTTTTTTGATATATTGCCGAACTAAACCGGTCTTTTGGGGAAGATGTGGCGTAAATTGAGATACAGTTCATTCCTTCCTGTTCTATATAACTGTTTTTTTGACATACTTTGATATATCTTGGGGCACGTTGCTTTTTGGAGGCGTGGTGGGCGGCGGATGGAGCAAAGGCCGACAGGGTCGCAACGGAGCCGTACACCCGCCCGGCCTGGCTGTTTCAGGCTGGCCACTTGTCCAAATCAATCACTGATATTCCGAGGATGGGGAATCAGATGTGGCTTAATTCGCTCCCAGGATGTCTTGAAGAATAAGACCGAGATTATGGCGGTCTTCGTTTTGGAGCCTGCCAAGTTGTTTGATGACCAGGGTGTTTTCGATGGTGGCAAGGATAGGTTTGAATACCGATGGCTTGATCAGTCCCGCTCCCTGCCAGTCAATTACCAGTTTATCCCCAAGCTTGTCAACCTGATGAAGGCGGCTGGTGATGGCCATAATGATGAGATCGTACCGGTCGGCGTTATATTTCTCGGTACTGACGACCACCGCTGGTCTTTTCTTGGTAGTTGTCTGATAGGTGAAGGGAAACGGCACCAGGATAATGTCGCCGAAACTCTAGATTGTCATATTCGGCATCTTCCGGGTTGTCCCATATTTGCCGGAAAGATTCTTCAGAAATCTTGCCGGCCGCCTTGACCAGATTGTCCATCTCGTCGCGATGCCGTAAAAATTCTATAAAATCATCTACTACCGCGACTTTTTCGGGCGGTAATCTGCGGATCTTATTGAGAAGTTGTTCCGTTTGACGGTGGTGTGTCTGCATGCTCTCACCTCAGTTTCTCGCTTGGATTCGCCCTTTGGGCAAGTCGATTGATCTGTTGTTAGGGCAGGATGGCATCCAAAAGAAACGTGGTTTTCCTTATATCGTCATCAAGCTGGTCAAGCTTTCGGAACTGATGAAGAAGATCTGGGTCGTGAATGTCCACCCAAAGCCGTAAGTAATGATAGTATTGTTTTCGGCTTTTTTAAAGCCTGTATTGTAAACTATTTGCATTAACCACGTGCAGGCGCTTGCAGGATGAGCTCTATGAATAAGCAAGCTCATCCTGCGACCAGCCTTTTTCCTGCCGTAACTGTTTAATTTTATTTCCAAGCGACATAATCGACACCTCTTTTCCCTCAGGGTAATCAAAAAATCACAGTACTGATTTTCAACATTAATCCAGATTCTTCAACACAATATCCAGACTGTCGCGGGCATCGCCAAAAAGCATCCGGGTGTTTTCTTTGTAAAAGAGCGGATTTTCCACTCCGGCATAGCCGGTTGCCATGGATCGCTTGAGGACGATGGTGGTTTTGCCTTTCCAGCATTCCAGGACAGGCATCCCGGCGATAGGACTGTCCGGTACTTCCTGGGCAGCGGGATTGACAATATCGTTGGCCCCGATCACCACCGAGACATCCACCCGGGGAAATTCTGCATTGATCTCCTCCAACTCAAAAACAATATCGTAGGGAACATGAGCTTCTGCGAGAAGCACGTTCATATGTCCCGGCATCCGACCGGCAACGGGATGGATGGCAAAACGGACGTTGATTTTTTTCTCGCGCAGTTTTCTGGTAATCTCATGCACCACATGCTGGGCCTGGGCAACCGCCATACCATATCCCGGAATGATTACAACCTCCCTGGCGTTCTGCAGCAGCTCGGCTGCTTCCGCACCGTCCACGGCAACGATGTCGCCGGCCTCGCCGACCGGACCGGATCCGGCCGTCCCGCTCGAGGNGCCGAACCCTCCGGCGATGACGGCAATGAATTTCCGGTTCATCGCACGACACATGATATAACTGAGGATGGCGCCGCTGCTGCCGACCAAAGCACCAACGACGATAAGCAGATCGTTGTTCAGCATGAAGCCGGTTGCCGCTGCCGTCCAGCCGGAATAACTGTTGAGCATGGATACAACTACCGGCATATCGGCTCCGCCAATTGCCATCACCATATGCACGCCGAAGATCAGGGCGAGGACGGTAAGGCCAAGAAGTGGTGCGGTGCCGTCACCGACAGCCGACTGGCCGATGAATCTCGCACCAAACCAGATGGCGCCGACCAACAGGGCGGCATTGAACCAGTGGCGGGCGGGAAGCAGGAGAGGTTTGCCGCTGATCTTGGCGCTTAATTTCAAAAAGGCAACTACCGAACCGGAAAAGGTGAGGGCGCCAATGAATATCCCCAGGCAGGTTTCGACATCATGAATTGTCCTGTCTATGCCGACAATCGAGGTGTCATGAACCAGGAAGTTGGCAAAACCGACAAGTACCGCCGCGAGACCCACCAGACTGTGAAGTATGGCCACCAATTCCGGCATCTGAGTCATTGAAACTTTTTTGGCGAGTATGAGACCAATCGTGCCGCCAACGATAACAGCACCGAACAAAATGAAATAGTTGGCCGAAACCACGCCGATGATGGTGGCTGCAAGTGCCAGCGTCATGCCGAAGATGCCGAAGAGGTTGCCGCGCCGCGACGCTTCGGGGCGGCTCAAGCCACCAAGGGAAAGGATAAACAGGATAGTTGCGCCTATATACGCTACGGTTACAACACCTTGGGACATGTGTTACCTCCTATCTCTTGAACATGGCAAGCATCCGGCGGGNGACCGAGAATCCACCGAAAATATTTATGCTCGTTATGAGAATCGCGATCCCTGCCAAAAACATGATCAGGATGTTTTCCGATGAAATCTGAAGAAGAGCGCCAATGATAATGATGCTGCTGATCGCGTTGGTAACACTCATCAGCGGGGTATGGAGAGACGGGGTCACATTCCATACGACCATGTAGCCGACAAAACAGGATAAAACGAAAACGGTTAAATGGGACAGAAACTGAGGAGGTGCGACACTCCCCAGGCTCAGCAGGGTAATGGCGACAAATATAAAGAACAGAGAGAGTTTCGCCGGGCTTTTCTTTTCCGCAGCTTTCGGTGGTCGTATCGCCGCCGCAGGTTTCCGCTGCGGGGCGGCAGAGAGTTTGGGCGGAGGCGGAGGCCAGGTAATTTCGCCTTCTTTGATGACGGTGGCCCCACGGATTATTTCGTCATCCATATCGATAAAGATCCTGCCATCCTTTTTCGGCGTTAAATCCGCCAGGAGATGACGAAGATTGGTGGCGTACAGCTGACTGGATTGCGTTGCCAGGCGAGACGGCAGGTTCGTATAGCCTATTATGGTCACCCCGTGTTTCACCACAACCTCGTCGGCTTCCGTGAGTTTGCAGTTTCCGCCCATTTCAGCCGCGAGATCGACAATTATCGAGCCCTCTTTCATGCTCTTTACCATCGATTCGGTAATCAGTTCGGGGGCTGGTTTTCCCGGAATGAGGGCTGTTGTGACAATGATATCGACCTCCAGAGCCTGGCGGGCAAAAAGATCCATCTCGGCCTTAATGAATTCCTCGCTCATCACTTTGGCGTAGCCGCCTTCCCCGGTTCCGTCCTCATCGGCAAAATCGAGCATCAGGAACTCCGCATCCATGCTCTCGACCTGCTCCTTTACCTCGGGGCGTGTATCGAAGGCACGAACAATCGCACCCAGGCTTTTGGCGGCGCCGATAGCGGAAAGCCCGGCAACCCCGGCACCGATCACCAGGACCTTGGCCGGAGGAATTTTGCCGGCGGCGGTAATCTGGCCGGTGAAAAACCGGCCAAAGTGTTGTGCAGCTTCGATTATTGCCCGGTACCCGGCAATATTGGCCATCGAACTCAATGCATCCATCTTCTGAGCCCTAGAGATTCGCGGGATAGAATCCATTGCCAGAACCGAAAGATTTTTCGCGGAGAGTTCTTTCAGTAATTCCTGGTTCTGCGCCGGTTGGATGAAACCGATGAGGGTCTGTCCATCGCGCAGCAACTCCAGTTCGTGTTTCTCGAGTTCATGGTTGAATTCGGGTGGCCGGACTTTGAGGATAATGTCGGAACGATGATAAATTGTCGGTGCGTCCGGTGCTATCTCGACGCCTGCCTCACGATAGGAATCGTCGGTAAATTTTGCTTCCAGGCCCGCACCTGATTCAAGAATTATCTCAAAACCAAGTTTTTGCAGAGATTTGGCCACTTCAGGAGATGTTGCCACACGTTTTTCGCCTTTGTGTATCTCTCGTGGTATGCCGATACGCATTTTTTTACCTCGTTGATTGGGTGAGAAGACGGAACCGCGAGCAAGGTAAACGATGTTTTATGACAAAAACACAATAAGCATTGATTCGATGTTTAAAGGTAGAGAGCAGATACTTTCTGCAACAATCGGCAAAAGATCTGTTTTTACGGGCTCATGCGAGGAAGAGTTCGGAAAAAAACGATGCAAGTGGTTTATAACGGCGAATGACAGGTACCTTCGGAGAATTACAAGCGCGATGCACTACTCGTTTCGCCCGTTAAGTTTTATCGCTGCCCGAATAATTGACGGAACATCGATGTGACTGTTTTTCCATAAGGTTTTCTGGGGGCCATGTTCAACAAAATTATCAGGGTGGCCGAGCATGCAGGTTTTGACCGAGTACAGACCGCGCCTGCTGAAAAGTTCAAGGATGGAACTGCCGAAGCCGCCCTGGCGGGCATTGTCCTCGATCGTCACAACCTTTCCGGTATGGCCGGCCCATTGGCAGATAAGATCTGCGTCCAGGGGTTTGATGAAACGTGGATTGATGACTGCCGCCTCGATGCCGACTTTTTTCAGGCCGTCGGCTGCCTCCAGGGCAGGATAGACCCTGTTGCCTACCGGCAGCAGAAGTATGTCGTTGCCGGGTCTCAGCAGTTCTCCCTTGCCCATTTCAAGTTTCATCAGGATATCCGCGAGCGGTACGCCATGCCCGACGCCGCGCGGATAGCGGACAACGGCTGGGCCGTTATGATAGACAGCAGTAAAGAGCATATGCTGCAGTTCCTCTTCATCCTTGGGAGCCATGATGACCATGTTGGGAATAAAGCGGAGAAAGGAAATATCGAATACTCCGTGATGGGTGGGGCCGTCGTCGCCGACGACGCCTGCCCGGTCTATGGCCAGAGTCACCGGCAGGTTGGGGATGCAGATATCATGGATTATCTGATCGAGGGCGCGTTGGAAAAAGGTGGAGTAGATGGCGACCACCGGACGCATTCCTTCTACTGCAAGTCCGGCCGCAAAAGTCAAAGCATGTTGCTCGGCTATCCCAACATCGAAAAAGCGATCGGGGAATTTTCCGGCGAATTGCTTTAAGCCGGTTCCCGATACCATTGCTGCCGATATAGCGACAATTTTTTCGTCTTTTGTTGCCATGCCGGTAATGGTGTCGCCAAAGACCTGGGTGTAGGTAGCCGGTCCCTTGGAGGTGTGCGGCGTGCCGCTGACAATATCGAAGGGGCCGATCCCGTGGAAGATATCCGGGTTTATTTCGGCCGGTTCATATCCTTTGCCCTTTCTGGTCAAAACATGAATGAGCATCGGGCCCTGGGAGTTATCCCGAACCGTCTCGAGAGTCTCCAGCAGATCTTCGAGGTTGTGACCGTCAATGGGGCCGATATAGTTGAATTTGAACGCCTCGAACAGCATGCCCGGGGTAAAGAAGCTCTTGAAGCTTTCTTCACTTTTGCGCAGGATGTTGAGAATATTTTCTCCCACATCGGAAATCTGGAGCTTTTCGACCAGATGGGCTTTGACCCGGCTCATGGTTTTGCCGGTGAGCTTGCGGCTCAAAAAGCTCGAAAGCGCGCCGACATTGGGAGATATCGACATCTCATTGTCGTTGAGGATGACGATCAGATCCTTGTCAAGATGGCCGGCATGATTGAGCGCCTCAAAGNCCAGTCCCGCAGTCATCGAGCCGTCTCCGATAACGGCGATGGCCCGGTTCGGGTCATCCTTCAAGTCTTTGGCCAGGGTCATTCCGAGGGCGGCGGAAATGGATGTGGAGCTATGACCCGTTTCGAATGCGTCGTAGAGGCTTTCTTTGAATTTGGGAAAACCGCTCATTCCCTTGTATTGTCGAAGGGTGGCAAACTGTCCCCGTCTGCCGGTGAGAATCTTGTGGGCGTAGGATTGATGGCCGACGTCCCAGATAAGTTTATCACCGGGGGTATTAAAAACATAATGAAGGGCAATGGTCAGTTCCACCACCCCAAGGCTCGGCGCGAGGTGTCCTCCCGTTCGGGCTACCGTCTGGACAATTAACTCACGTATCTCCTGGGCAAGTTTCTTGAGTTCGGGGACGGAGAGCGTGCGAATGTCGGCCGGTGAAGCAACTCCCTCGAGGATGGATATCGGGGCTGGCGGTGGTATTGACATATTATTCTTAAACAAAAGAAGTGAGCCGGGATTTTACCATATGAAAATGATCATGGGCATCCAGGATGGCTCTAGATGAATTGATTGCGTTTTTTCTAGTGTCGCTCGGGAAGATTATCCCATCAATGNCTCCTGGCATAAATATATCCGGCAAGATCTCGAAGTGGATCGGCTTTTTCATCGAAATTCCGCAACGCTTCGATAGCTTCCGCTACTGCTTCTTCTGCCTTGATCCGGGTTTGCTCGACACCGAAAAAGGCAGGATAGGTGGCTTTGCCGCGATTTGCATCGGAACCGGCCGCCTTGCCGAGCTGTTCCGTTGTCGAGGTGACATTGAGCAGGTCGTCGACAATCTGGAAGGCTAGGCCGATCTTGTCGCCGTAATGCATCAGATGCTCGATCTGTTCTGCCGAAGCTCCAGCTCCTATGGCACCGGCCATTACGGAACCGGTTATCAGGGCGCCGGTCTTGCTTTTGTGAATCGTCTGCAGGGTCTGGAAGGGAAATTCAGTCTTTTCGTTTGCTATATCGAGAGCTTGACCGCCAACCATGCCAAGTGGCCCGGCTGCTTTGGCAATCGCATGGATGATACGCAGACGGCTCTCGGCGGAGATAGCACTGTATCGAGGATCACTGAGCAGGTCAAAAGCCAAAGTTAACAGGCCGTCGCCGGCGAGAATCGCACCAGCCTCGCCAAAAAGGGTGTGGTTGGTCGGCTTGCCCCGCCGGAGGTCATCGTCATCCATGGCCGGAAGGTCGTCATGGATAAGGGAATAAGTATGAATGCACTCCAGAGCACACGCTACCGGCAGAAGATTGTCGAGTGTTTCCGGATCGTTAGTTATCGCTTCTCCGGCAGCCAGGCAGAGAATGGGACGGACACGTTTTCCCCCGACAAAAAGGCTGTAACGCATCGCCTCGATATGATGGGTAAATGGTCCGTCAGCCTTGAGCATCAGCGCTTCAAGACCTTTTTCGACAATGCTTTTTTTTTCACTCAAATATCTCTTTATGTTCACTTTCCTGCTCATCAAATGGAACTGCTTCCAGCTTACCGTCTTTGCACAGCAAGAGTTCGATCTTGGCCCGGGCTTCACTCAGTTGCTCATTACAGAAACTCGCCAATTTAATGCCTTCGTCAAATTTTTTCAGACTGTTTTCAAGGCTCAACTCTCCGTCGGTAAGCTCTTCAGTGATCTGCTCAAGTCGGGCCAATGCCGCTTCAAAGGTTTTCTTTGCCATAATCGACCGGGTGGTGCCTGGTAAAAGTAAGTTGCTTCCTTCTTCCATTCAGGATAGAACTGCAAATCAATCATAAATAAAAGAAAAAAGCACCGTATATATTCCCTCCGAGCCAAGAAGTCGAGGAGAAAAAATAGACAGGTCTGCTGTATGCATGCAGCCGCAGGGCGGCTTTTCGCCCCTCCTGCAATTCCCTTGAAAATGATAAAAACAATTGAGATTTTTACAAGTTGGCTGGAAAGCGAAAAGGGCTATTCCGAGCATACGGTCAGCGGGTATCGCCGAGATCTTCTCGAATTTTGCCATCATCTCGGAAAAGAGTGCACCCTCGAAACAGTGAGTGCCATTCAGGTGCGGTCTTTTGTGGTGAGTCTGCATGGTCACAACTGCAGCGCTACTGTGGCAAGAAAACTTTCCGCCCTGCGAACATTTTTCCGTTTCTCCTTACGCCGGGGGAAGGTCAAGAACGATCCGCTGGTCGGTATAACCAGTCCGAAAATCGGTCGTTTTATTCCTGTTTTCCTCACTGTGGACGAGACGTTCGCACTCCTCGAGGCGCCTCTTCCTGCAGACACATACATGCATCGGGACAAGGCCATCCTCGAACTCCTGTATTCAACGGGAATGCGGGTTTCCGAGCTGGTCTCGAGAAACCTGAACGACCTTGATTTCGCAGAGGAAGTGCTTAGGGNACGGGGCAAAGGAAACAAGGAAAGGTTGGTGCCTGTCGGTCGTCCCGCCATCGAAGGGGTGAATGGCTGGCTGCCCCAGCGACTGCAGTTGATCCGGGAGCGGGCGGGTCGGGGGAGAGCCATCGAAGAGGATGCCATGTTTCTGAACGGAAGAGGGAACCGATTGTCCGCCCGGAGTGTTGAGCGCATGGTCAAGGCATATGGCGAGCGGGCGGGTATCCCGCAGATTGTAACGCCTCATGCCCTGCGACATTCCTTTGCCACCCACCTTCTGGAAATGGGAGCAGATCTTCGGTCCGTTCAGGAATTGCTGGGGCATGCGAGTTTGTCGACTACCCAGCGCTACACTCATCTGACTTTGGATCACCTGGCGAACGTGTACGACAAGGCACACCCCTTGTCAAATCCAGATGAAAAATAGGTAATCGTTACAGATCCGGATTATGCAGTCTTTGATGTGTTCCGGTGAACGATTACAAAATAGGTACCCTTAATTCCCTTCGGGCGTCATGCTTGTGGTCGCCTGCAGGCAAATAATTTCTCAATCGATAGAGTGAATGAATGAAAATACGATCTACCACAATAATTGCTGTACGCCATAATGGCCAGGTAGCATTGGCTGGAGACGGCCAGGTCTCTTTCGGCAATACCGTTCTGAAGCACCAGGCTAAAAAAGTGCGAAGACTGTACCATGACCGGGTCATTACCGGATTTGCAGGCGCAACCGCCGACGCTTTCACCCTGTACGACAAGCTGGAACAGAAACTGGAACAGTACAGCGGCAACCTGCTTCGTGCCTCGGTTGAGTTGGCCAAGGACTGGCGGACCGATAAATTCCTGCGAAGGCTGGAGGCCATGCTGATTGCCGTTGACAAGGAACACTCGCTTCTTCTCTCCGGAACCGGTGATGTGATCGAAGCGGACAGAGGAATCCTGGCTATTGGATCGGGNGGACCCTATGCGCAGGCAGCAGCATTGGCACTCGTTGAACACAGCGACCTCGATGCCGAGGCAATCTGCCGGGCGGCCATGGGGATTGCGGCAAATATTTGTGTGTTTACCAATAACTCAATTATCGTTGAAAAAATATAATGTCAAATCTGTCACATACACCAAAAGAANCCCTCTCGGAACTCGACAAATACATCGTCGGCCAGGCGGATGCCAAACGATCTGTGGCGATAGCCCTCCGCAATCGCTGGCGGAGAAGACAGGTTCCTTCACCGTTGCGCGAAGAGATAGCGCCTAAAAATATCATCATGATCGGCCCTACGGGAGTAGGGAAAACTGAAATTGCCAGACGTCTTGCCATCTTGGCTCAGTCGCCTTTCATCAAAGTCGAGGCGTCCAAATACACCGAAGTGGGATATGTCGGCAGGGACGTGGAGTCGATGGTTCGCGATCTTGTCGATCTGGCGATAAATATGGTGAAAGAAGAAGAAAAGACCCGTCTTGAAGGGGTAGCCGAGGCCAATGCCGAAGACCGGATACTCGATATTCTTTTACCTCCCGGTCCCGGTCCTCTGTCGGCAACGGGGCCGGAGGGAGGGCACTCCTTCACCATCCACAACCCCAATCTGCCTGTCAGAAAAGAAGAGCCTGGAGAAGGTTCGACCAGAGAAAAATTCAGGAAAATGCTGAGGGACGGCAAGCTTGACGACCGTGAACTGGAGGTATCCCTGAGTGAGTCGAAATCGATGCCGATGGTTGAGATCATGACCNCCTCCGGGATGGAGGATATGCAGTCCAGTCTTCAGGACGCCTTCAGCAAAATCTTTCCCAGGAAGAAGAAAAATCGCAAGATGAAGGTGCCCGAGGCGCTTGAGGCGACCAAAAAAGAAGAGATGGAAAAACTGGTCGACATGGATGCGGTTATTAAAGAAGCCCTTAGACGTACCGAAGAGACTGGCATTATTTTTCTGGACGAGATAGACAAGATCGCTTCGCGGGGTGGTGGCGGCAGCCATGGACCGGAAGTCTCGAGGGAGGGAGTCCAGCGTGACTTGCTGCCGATAGTCGAGGGAGCGACAGTCAGCACCAAACATGGAATGGTGAAGACCGATCATATCCTGTTCATTGCCAGCGGGGCCTTCCATATGAGCAAACCCTCGGATCTTATCCCCGAGCTGCAGGGGCGTTTCCCGATTCGGGNGGAACTTCATTCCCTAGGCAAGGAAGACTTTATCCGGATCCTCACGGAGCCTGAAAATGCGCTGGTCAAGCAATATGTGGCGCTTTTGAAGACGGAGGGGGTTGAGCTGGAGTTTACCGAGGGGGCAGTTGAGGAAATCGCCGCCATTGCCGTTGAGGTCAATGAAACGACAGAGGAGATCGGCGCCCGCCGTCTGCATACGGTAATGGAGCGGGTTCTGGATACCTTATCGTTCGATGCGCCCGAGCTGCCTGATCAGAAATTTGTCGTGACGGCAGAATACGTGCGCAATCAACTATCTGATATCGTTAAAGATCAAGATCTTAGTCGTTATATTTTATAAATCCCGGCAGGGTTGAATGGGGCGTAATGTTTTTGAAATTTTTTCGAAAGAAATCCGAACGGAATCCGGCGAGTGAAGAGCCAAGGTTGGTAAACGGAGTCGACCGTGAGATGTACTACTGCCCCTCTTGTGGCGAAGAATATCGACCGGGAATTGTTGCCTGCTGTGTCAGTTGCCATGTGCCGCTTATCAGCGGCAGTGAAAAGCTCAGTCAGCTCACCCTTGAACAGGGGGAATTTGCTTTGCGCAGCATGGAAATCTTGCCTGAGGATGAACTGGCAAATATCCGTAAGGGGACATTGAGCGACATGAAACATCTTCGTAACGTGCTGGCCCGGGAGCGGATTCCCGCTCTTATAGCCGGAGACGAGGCCGGTTGCGGCCGAGGCTGTGGCGGGCCGGAGATGTTTCTTCGGATTAAAGAGAAGGATGTCGACGCGGCTCTTGCGATCCTGGCCAAGGACTTTATCAAGAGCACAGCGCTCGACAGTCACGACCTGTCAAATGCCCAGGCAGTGTTCGATCAGCAGGCCGCAGAGACCGTTTGCCCGGCATGCGGCTGCAGGTTTTCCCCCACTGTCGGTGCGTGCCCGGAATGTGGGCTGTCGTTTGAGTAGCCTCTAGCTGGGGGCCGTCGGCTGAGGCCGTCATCAGTTCGATTTGGTCTTCTGACTCTCCCAGCGCTTCTTCTTCTGCGCCAGGATGATAGGCTTCTTGCTGAAGGTGACAGCCTTGTATTGCAGGATTTCATCGATCATATCGGTCAGCGGACGGCACGGTCTGATAGTGAGGTCTTTCAGTACTTCGATATCAACCTCCCCGCGACCGGGAAAATGCAGGGTGATGAGTATCGGACAGGATCCATGGTACTGATACAGCGCTTTTTTCACTTTTTCCATCTGCTGCCGGGAAAGCTTATCGGTATCCAGTCGTATTCTTGCAGAGTCGGTATATTTCTCCCTCGCCACCGGCAGAAGATCGATACTGTCGGCGATGATCTTCGGACCCCGTTCATCCTTTTTTACGGTTCCCTGGACGATAACCGGATCGGTTGAGGAAAGGATTTCTTCGCAGCTGCTGTAGGCATCGGGGAAGACCACGACCTCGACCGATTCGAATACATCCTCAAGAGTTAAAAAAGCCATCGGATCGCCGCGCTTGCTCTTATGCTTCTTGCAGGTGCGGATAAGCCCGCCGATGCGCACCGGTTGCTCGTCTCCGAGTTCCGCCAGATTCTGGATGGTGCTGTCGATGATGGTATTGATTTCCTGGATCGCTACGTCGAGCGGGNGACCGGTGATATAGAAGCCGACAGTTTCTTTTTCAAAGGCAAGTTTTTTGCGATCCTCCCACTCCGGGATGTCGGGCATGGGGACCATGGCGATTTCCGGTTGCGACTGGGCCTGAGGTGCCACCGAAAACAGGGACATCTGGCCGCTCTGCATATCGCGCTGCGTTGCTTTGGCCTGTTCCATGGCCTTTTCGAGTACGGCAAAATACTGGGCGCGTTTATTGCCCAGGGAATCGAAAGAACCCGATTTTATCAGGCTCTCTATCACCCGGCTGTTCACCCTTCTCGAGTCGATCCGGTTGCAGAAATCGCTGAGCGAAATATAAGGACCGTTCTTTTCCCTTTCTTCTATGACTGAGTCAAGGGCCGATTCTCCGACGTTTTTCACGGCGGCCAGACCAAAGCGTATCCTGTCGTTGATGACGCTGAAATCCTTGATGCTCTCGTTGATATCCGGGGGGAGTACCTCGATGTTGTGTTCCTTGCATTCGTTGATATACAGAACAACCTTATCGGTGTTGTTCATATCGCAGGAGAGAAGGGCGGCCATGAACTGCGGCATGTAATGGGCCTTCAGATAGGCCGTCTGGTAAGCAACCAGGGCGTAGGCGGCGGAGTGGGATTTGTTGAATCCGTAGCCGGCGAATTTTGCCATCAGGTCAAATATATATTCGGCTTTATCGGCAGGGTGGTTGTTTTTCAGGGCTCCTGCCATGAATTTTTCTTTTTCCGCATCCATTACCTCGGCGATCTTCTTGCCCATCGCCCGGCGCAGGATATCGGCATCTCCCAATGAGTAGCTGGCGAGGATATTGGCTATTTTCATAACCTGTTCCTGATAGACGATGACCCCGTAGGTCTCCTCCAGCACGTGTTTGATCTCGGGGAGCGGATAGTTGGCGGCCCTCCTCCGATGCTTGGTTTCGACAAAGTCGTCGACCATCCCCGAATCAAGCGGTCCCGGGCGATAGAGGGCGACCAGGGCGATCAGGTCGCTGAACTGTTCCGGAGCCAGTTTGACCAGCAGCTCCCGCATGCCCGAACTCTCAAGCTGGAAGACTCCCTGGGCGTCGCCACGGCAGAGGAGATCGAAGGTCTTGGCATCATCCATCGGGATGGCATCGATATTCAGGTCGGTGCCGATGTCCTTTTTGATGTGCTTGAGCGCCTTGTCGATAACCGTAAGCGTTTTCAGGCCGAGAAAATCGAATTTGATGAGTCCGGTCATCTCGGTATGCTTCATGTCGTACTGCGTCAGGGTCTCGTCGTTGCTGCCCCGGCAGGTCGGCAGGTACTGGGTCATCGGACCCGGCGAAACGACCACGCCGGCGGCATGGGTGGAGGTGTGGCGGGCAAGGCCTTCAAGTGTCTTCGACACGGAAAGGAGTTCGGCTATGCGCGGATCATGGTCGGCGGCTTCTTTCAGCTTCGGCTCCTCGGCCATGGCCTTTTTAATGGTCATTTTGAGCTGGTCGGGGATCAGTTTGGCAACTTTGTCCNCCTCGCCGTAGGGGATATCGAGCGCCCTGCCGACATCGCGGATGACGCCGCGGGCCTTCATCGAGCCGTAGGTCACGATCTGGGCCACGTGTTCGGCGCCGCCGTATTTCTGCCGGACATAATCAATGACCTCGCCCCGTCTTTCCTGGCAGAAATCGATATCGAAATCAGGCATCGACTTCCGCTCGATGTTGAGAAACCGCTCGAAAATCAAGCCGTAGGGAATGGGATCGATATTGGTGATCCGCATGGCATAGGCGGCAAGACTCCCGGCCCCCGAGCCTCGGCCGGGGCCGACAGGGATATCCCGGTCTTTCGCCCAGTTGATAAAATCGGCGACGATCAGAAAGNAGGCGGGAAAACCCATCTCCGTAATGACATTGATTTCCGTTTTCAGCCGTTCGCTGTAGTTTTTTTCGACGTCTGTATTGAAGGTGCCGAGCTGGCGCATTTCGCTGAAACGGGCTTTGAGGCCATCCCAGCATGCCTTGGTGAACATCGAATCCAGGGTCTCTCCCTCGGGTACCGGGAAATTCGGGAAATAGTAATCCCCGAAGTTTATTTCCAGATTGCAGCGGTCGGCGATTTCCTGCGTGGTGGCGATCGCTTCCGGGCAATAGGCGAAACTCCTTTTCATCACCTCCGGGGATTTGAAATAGAGTTCGTCCGTAGAGAATTTGAAACGGTTTGCATCGTTGATGGTCTTACCGGTCTGGATGCACAGGAGAAGCTCATGGGCATGGGCCTCTTCTCTATTGAGGTAGTGACAGTCATTGGTAGCCACCAGTTTTATTCCCAGTTCCGCACCGAGAATTTTCAAGCCTTCATTGACCTTCTGCTGTTCCGACATTCCGTTCTCCTGGATTTCGAAATAGAGGCGGTCGCCAAAGATTTCGAAGAGCTCCAGAGCCTTCTTTTTTGCTCCCGGCATATCGTTCTTGCCGATAAGATAAGGCACCTGGCCATGGAGACAGGCAGTCAGGGCGATGATGCCCTCGTTGTTTTCCCGGAGCACTTCCATATCGATGCGAGGTTTGTAGTAGAACCCCTCGAACTGGGCAATGCTGGCGAGTTTCATGAGGTTCTGATAGCCCGTGTGATTCATGGCCAGCAAGACGATATGATAGGCGATAGTCCCTTCGGTTTGTTTTTTCTCCCGCATGTCGCCCGGAGCGATATACAGTTCGCAGCCGACTATCGGTTTTATGCCGGCCTTTTTGGCCTTGGAATAAAACTCAAGGGCACCGTGCATCGCCCCGTGGTCGGTGATAGCGACACTGTCCATTTGGTATTCTTTGCACTTTTCGAGAAGATCGGCGATGCGTATCGCTCCGTCGAGCAAACTATACTGGGTGTGAACATGAAGATGGGTAAATCCTGCACTCATAGCTCTTTTTTAATCCTTATATACTTTCGGAGAGGCCACTGGAAAAAGCGCCCTCGAGTCCTGCATCGGTCACATTGAAACCGGCAACCGGATGAACGGCGACCAGTGAACATAGGGGAAATGCTGTTGTTAAGTGTAAAGTATTTGTTGATTGGCGGACAATCGAGTAATTAATATTTTCCTGTTTTTCCTGTCTACGACGATGAGGCTTGCAATATCTCCATGTTATCACATAGACTTGAATTAGAAAACAAAGCAACACAGAGGGTGCCGGAAAAAATGTACCGGAATTCGAGAGGACTTCAGGTTTTTCGATGAAATTTGATTCATTCCATAAAAGTGGTGTGTCCCTTCAGGGCAATATTGCAGCTATCGAGCTGAACAATATCTTCCAGTTTTTCGATTATGCGACTCTCTCAGGTGAATTGCGGATTGTGGCGGATCACAACAATGCCAGTTTCTTTTTTCAAAAAGGCATGCTGATTTTTGGTGCCCTCAGTGTCAATCAAAAGAAAATCGGCTCTTTGCTTCTGGATTCCGGACTCATTTCCGAAGTTCAACTTGCCGAATGCCTTGAAATCCATGCCAAGCACGGCATGAGGCGACGATTGGGGGATATTCTAGTAAGAAAAGGCTTTGTCACATTGGAAAGCCTCGCCGAAATACTCAAGCTTCAGGCTCGGGAAGCTTTCTTTGAAACTCTCTCGTGGAAACAAGGGATGTTTTACTTCTATGTCAATCAACATCCATCCCAGGAAGAAATCTTGATCAATGAGCGAATCGATCATCTCCTCCTAGAGGGCATAGTAAGGATGGATAATACTTCCGATTAAGAAAACCGGCCCACGCATGTAACCCCCGGTTCGGGTCAGGAAACAACTTCCTGCTCTTTGCTCTCTTCTTTTTGCATTTCCCGTTCGATATTGAATCTTTCCTTGAGCTTTGCGTACGACAACACCTTGGTCTCGCGTTCCGAAGGAGTGAGAAAGGATTCAAGCTTTGTCTTGAGAATCACCGGGTTCAGTTCGGAATTGATGGCGATTACTCCCTCCATGATAATTTTCTGCAGCAGGAGTTCCTGGTTTGTTCTTTCCTTTACCGTTGCGGCAAACGGCAGGAAGAAAAAGTTTGAAAAAATGAGTCCATACAAGGTGGAAGTAAGAGCGATAGGGATCGACTTGAGTATCACCGAAGTATCGCCAAGGCCTCCCAGCATGGTAATAAGACCTACAACCGAGCCTATGATGCCGAATGCCGGAAAATAATCGGCTATTGCCCTGATCACCCGTTCGGAATCCTCTCTTCGCAGGCGAAAGAAATACATTTCCGTGTTCAGGATGTCGCGAATCTGATCGATTTTATAGCCGTCAACCAGGCAGGCGAGAGCTCTTCTGAGAAAGAGAACGGTTGTGCCGTTTTCCTGATTCTGCAGGGTGAGTATGCCCTCCATCCGCGATCGTATCGAGAGGTCGATAAGGATATTTATGATATCGGTTTCTTTGGTAATCGGCCTGCGATAGGCAGCGACAAGCACTTTGTGGACATTACGAAGCTGGTCGACTTTAAAACTGAATAAAGCTGCGGAGAGCGTTCCTCCAATGACGATCAACAGTCCGGAAAGATTGAAGTAGAGGCTGATATTGCCATGGATGGCGAAACCGACGAGAAAGAGTCCGCAGCTGAGGAGGAGGCCGATGAAGTTTTTGTTGTTCATGAGGGGTATCATCTCAATTAATTCAGGTTTTCTGCCGTTGCGGGCAAAGGGGTCGGGAGTCTCTTGGAAATAATGATCTCCACTCTGCGATTTTGAGCACGACTTTCGGCGGTCGTGTTTGGCTGCACCGGACGATAGGACGAATAGCCGCTGACAACAAACTGGTTCGGGTCCATTCCTATCTCATCGATAAGATAGCGGGCAACGGTACTGGCTCGTGAGACCGAAAGTTCCCAGTTGCTGTTGAATCTGTTTGATCGCATGGGGATATTATCGGTATGTCCGACAATATTTATCATATACGGAGTGTTCCGGATAACCGACGCAACTTTTTGAAGCGATTTCCTGGAATCTCCGGAAAGATCGCTTTCACCGAGATCAAAGAGCAGGTCGCCGGTCAGAATGATGCGTACGGTTTTGTCGGGCACGATGTCGATCGATGCAAATTTTTCAAGGTCATTATCTTCAAGGGCGTCTTTACTCAACGTATACATTTCCTGAAAAGTATCGACAGGAGGTGCTGGTTTTTCTTCCGGAATAAGGGGAAGGGGACTGATAACGTCTTCGTCGGGTCCGGGAATCGGAGTCGCTGCGAGGGGAGGTGGTATATCGTTGTCTGTTTCGACCAGGATGGCAACTTTTTGCGATCCAGCAGTGCTTTCCGGCGCCTGGGGCTGGATAGACTCCGGGATTGCTTTTTCTTCGAGAGGAGGCGCCTTGAGTTCCCCCGGAGGATTTTCAGCGAGAGCCGGCTTATCCTCATAGAGAGGTTCAACTTTTTTGACCTTCCCCGCGGTCATCAATGGCAGCCCAGGGTGTATCGGCGAAAAAGGGAACGAGGCACCACTTGAATCAAGTGTCTGCAGGGCCTCGGTTGTATCGCCGCCGATGATTTCAGGCCTTCTTTTTTCCAGAAACTCTTGATTTGCCGTCTGGTAAACAAACATGACCAGGAAAAGGACAAACATGGTCATCATCAGGTCCGACCACGCAATTGACCAGTGTGAAGGCCGAGGCATGCTTGAAGGGAAGTGGGCGTCATCGACCAGAAACACTGAATTGCTTTGCGAACGTCTCTCGACATTGACAAAACGGGAAGCGAATCTGTTCTTGGCGATGTTGGCAGGAAAGTCGGCGATCTCTACATAACCTTCATCCAGGGAGCTTGTATTTTTCTGATCAGATTGCAGGGGATTTTCCGTCATGGATCTCTATCTGCCGGGGTTTCAAGAAGGCTATCGTTCGGTCTGCCTGTATCTTTATTTGTACTGTGATTCTTCGTGGCCCTTTCTCCCCTTATCGGTAAATATGCCGATATCTGTAGAACAAATATTAAAAATATCTCGACAGGTAATTTTTACCGGCAGTAACCTGCAAGAGACAGAGTACCTCGTTCACAGGACCTTTTTCTTGAATTCCTCCAGGCCGATTCGTTCGATAAATCGTGACGTCCTCTCTTTTTTCTTGCCGCTCTCCCGGTAGAAATCTATACATTTGTTAATCAGCTCAATGGCGTCTGTGTCAGACAGGTTTTCCGCAAGGATATCTCCAACCCGGGCATGATTTCCTGAATTTCCACCAAAGGAAATTGTCCAGCCATTTTTTTTGCCCATAAGACCTATATCTCTGACGAAATTTTCGCCGCAGCAAAATTGACAGCCGGAAACTCCAATCTTCAGTTTGGCCGGCAGTCCTTTGCCGGCCAAAAGATTTTCAATCTGAATTCCGAACCCGAGTGAGTCCCGAACGCCAAATTTGCACACCTCTGTTCCCGGACATGCCTGCACATAATGCAGGCACAGTTCTGTAGCCTTACCCGGATCCATCCCGAGGTCTTCATAAATTGACAGAAGATCTTGTTCCTGCAAGCCAACGAGGGCGATTCTCTGCCCTGAAGTAATTTTCACGATGGGAATGTCGTACTTTTTTATGACATTGACGATAGATTCAAGGTGGTTGCGATCAATGAGTCCACATGGAATCCTTGGGACTATGGCATAGGTGGTTTTATCTCGTTGTAAGATGGCATTGTGGGGCGGGATGATTTGCATGGGGCTCTCCGGTTGTCGCGTGAAAACATTAGCTGCGGCACATTAATAGTATGGTGTACTGTGAGAATGCAGGTTTTGCCAGGGATGGTCAAGATCAATCTGTGGTATTCCGTTGTATCTTTCCGTTGATCGCTGGAATCAGGGTAATTTCAATTTCTTAAAAAACCGGCTTGAAGTCAAAAAAGTGCCGGGTCTCCAATTTTCTGTACGTGTGGGTTTCCCCCCTGGCCACAAAGGAACTGGTAATGGCACCGTTTGCAGTAAATCGCACTCCTTCGAGGAACTCTCCATCGGTAATACCGGTTGCGGCAATGGCAACCTGCTTGCTTCGAATCAAATCCTGGACACGAAATATCTTCTCATAATCGATAATGCCATGCTTGAAGGCCTCCTGTTTATCGCGATCATTCTCGTAAAAAATTTTGCCCTCGAAATATCCTCCAAGGCAACTGATGGCAGCGGCAACCAGAACCGCTTCAGGAGCATATCCATAACCGATATAGATATCGGCTTTTTCGCCGGTTATAGACGCAAGACACCCCGAGACCTCGCCTTCGTCGATTAATTTTATCCGGGCGCCGCAGCTTCTTACTTCATTGATCAACTGGCTATGTCTTGTTTGATTAAGGATACAGACAGTTACATTTTCCGTGTACTTCCTCAAAGCCCTGGCCNCCCGTTTGACATTGATGATTGGCGGTTGATTGATATCTATCACTTCTCCGACCTGCGGGCCAACAACTATTTTATACATGTTCAGATTGGGCACCGACTGTATCGAACCTGCTTTGGCAATTACGGCGTAAGAAGTCGAGTTGTTTTTGCCATCGGCAGCAGAATGGTATGCTTCAAGAGCAATAGTCATAAGATCGGTTTTTTCTCCACCCTTACCGAGGACTTCCGGGAGTTGAAATATCTCGGCTCGATTGATAAAACGATCGTTGATCAGGATACCTTCAATACTCAGGCGATTGAGTGTTTTGGTTATGGCTTTTCTGGTCTGGTTCAAGATATCCCGATGATCGCCCAATCCCTGCAGACGTGCGGCAGTCAGCGCGGCAATTTCCGTGGCCCGTACTATTTCCATTCCGTAGTTTGTATCCATACCCAGCTCTTCTTAAAAATTAATTGGCGGAAGAATGAAAGCCATTTTGTTCAGCGCACTGCAGCAGGAGTTGCATGATCTTGCTTCGGTCTTCCATGAGTTTTTTACCGGCGATGGTATCTTTCACTTTCAACGGTTGTGGGAATTCGTCGATCAGTTCAATATCAAGAGGTGCCGATTCAAGCTTCCTTTCCGCTTCTTTGATCTCGTCGGGAGTTGGAAGGATTATCCCATAAAGTTGATGAGGGGTGTGCACCAGTGAATGGCCGCGATTATAATAGGCAGCGGCAAATCCACCGTCAACGTTGATTGCAACGCCGTCTTCACTGGCCATCTGGATGCCCTTTTTGTAATTCACCGGGGTGTGGCCGTAGATCACTCGCTGTACACCAAATTCCTGCTGCATCTTCTTTTTGAAAGTGCTGTTCTGCATATTATCCTTCCAGTACAGGCTTCTTTCTGTGTGGCTTGCTTTGTTCTTAAGAAAATAACGCTCAAATGTTTTCATTGCATGCTTGCCGAAGAAGGGTGATTTAGGACCGCACCAGAGATAAAAGAACAGCGCCTGGTCTTCAGATTTCTGAGGTTTGCCGGCAAGGTAATTTTCGCCGACCCGACTGATGGTGTCCTGGATGTAAATGAGCAGATTTTTGCCACGTCGTCCCAGGAATTCCTCGAATTCTCCGTCAGCCGTTGAAGGTACCAGGGCATGAATATTGAGAAAGTTGTTTTGGATATGATAAGACTTGCCCTTCTGGAACAGGAATCGAAGAAGTCGTTTCAGTTTTTTGTTGGAGGTGAACTGTAAGGCGAGATCTTCAATAAGCAGCTGCTCTTCCTGCGTCAGTTTACCTGGGTTATTTACATCGAGGGTCGGGAAATGGGTATCGTTCAGTGCTTCGGTATTGCCGGTGTTCAGCATTTTGGCAAGGCGATCGAGCCACAACCGGGATCCCATTTCATACTCAGGGAAATCCTTGATGGTTTGTTCTTCAAGTTTGAACTGGATCACCGCCAGGGCCTTTTCCATCGACCGGCCTTTGTTGGTTTTGGCTTTGAAATTTCCGGTAACACGTTCAACAGGATAGGTACTTTCGGCGAACCCGGCAAGTTTCGAGGTATCAAACCTCAAACGTTGAAGAAACTCAAAATGGTCATACCGACAGGTGATCCTCAGCGCCTCGGCGATAAGTGAGCGATTGCCCGAGGCAGCGCCCATCCAGAGGATGTCATGGTTGCCGTATACATAGTCGACCATATCCCGGTAAAAGTGCGAGGAGAGAATCCTGAGAATCTTGTCCGGCTGGGGACCCCGGTCAAAAACATCGCCGAGCACCTGGATGCGGTCGAGCAATACCTGGCGGACGGTATGGGAGAGATGAGCAATGAGTCGGTGGGAAATAATACTTTCTTCAAAAATCGGATCGGGTACCGGTAAACCGGAAAGGAGTCTGCTGATGATATCCCTGAATTCCGGCCGGAAGATTTCATTGTCGTGGGAGCGAATGTTGGTGAGTTTGTATTTCAGGACCTCTACCAGACAAAGGATGACATCCTGCATATCCATGCGGATGTCTTTGTCGGGAAAGTACATCTGCTTTCTCACAATTTTGGTGAGGTACTGGATCTTTTCAGAACTGACGGTACTGGGAAGGGCTTCTTTGCAGGTTTGGTAAAGCATGCCGAATCGCCCTCTCAGGATAGATTTAAACCGATCACCTTCACCGTGCAGGTCGCTTATCCAAAGAGTGGTGGGAATATTGGAGTTGAGCTCGAGATCGATATCCAACAGCCTGTTAGACAGCCTGTCAATTTCACTGACACGGATCGTAGCAACTCGACTGCTGCCAATGTTCTTTGTCTTTAAAGGAGCCATGTCGACACCATGTATCGTGGTTATTGATGTTAAGCGGGAAGATCCTAACATAACCGATTTCGAGGAAATGTGCCCGTTATTGAATGATTATTTCCTGTTAATAGATCAATATATCAGAAGAATGTCGAATGTTCTAGAAAATCGATAAGCTCTTTGAGCCGGTGGAAAGAATTGCTGAATCGGAAAATACGCGTTGAAAAAAAAATGTTAAGGGAAAAAAATCAGAGAAGATGCTAAAGGAGACCGGTTTTCTTCCAGTATTCTTCAATTTCAAGCTTTTCTTTAAGAAAATCCAGCCAGTGTTCCTCGTCTTTTTTTGCACCGAATCTTCCTTGATATTCAGCTTCAATTACCTTCTGTTGATGAGGATTGTAAATACTCCACTCAATGAGCAGGTCTTCGATTTGTTTTGGAGTCATGTTTGCCGACGGGTTGAATGAAATGTCTATACAAATTGATACTACACCTTGAATCCACTCTAATATTCGAATCTTACAAAAACCTTACAGCTAAGAGAGATCATTTTTTGCTTTGGAAAATAACTAACGCGAAGACAGTGAGTTCCGGGGGTCCGCAAGACGCAGAAACAACAAAAGCCCCTTTGAGAAAAAACTCAAAGGGGCTTAGTTATAAAGAATCGGCGGCGACCTACTCTCCCACATAGTCTCCCATGCAGTACCATCGGCGCTGAAGAGCTTAACTTCCGTGTTCGGAATGGGAACGGGTGGATCCTCTTCGCTATGACCGCCGAAAAA
>JGI25319J35699_1000460_pt1 | contig 23905 bp, 17 predicted proteins | sample AutmiccommuBRH17_FD_35699 | JGI IMG/M metagenome (IMG submission 35699) | reverse complement strand
CGCGCAGGCGAGAATGACCGCGAGATGATCGCGGCCCTCGGCGTCAACATCTCGGCGCTCTACACGCTGGTCTTCGCCCTTGGCGCGGCGCTCGCGGGCCTTGCCGGCGCACTGATCGGCGCCATTCAATCGGTGCAGGTGGGCATGGGCGAGCCGGTGCTGATCCTCGCCTTTGTCGTCATCGTGATCGGCGGCATCGGCTCGATCAAAGGGGCCTTTGTCGGCGCGCTCCTCGTGGGGCTGACCGACACATTGGGCCGCGCCCTCCTTCCAACCTTCTTCGCCACCTTCATGGAGCCAGCAGCGGCCAATTCCGTCGGCGCATCTCTCGCCTCGATGGCGATCTATATCCTTATGGCGGGCGTCCTGATCTTTCGCCCCCGTGGCCTCTTCGGAGCCACCGCATGACCCGCGAGCGCCTGCTCAACGCCGCCCTCATGGCTGCGCTTCTGCTCTTCCCCCTCTACGCCTGGGCCAGCGATGAGCCCTTTCTGATCACCCTCACCACCCGCGCCGTGATCCTCGCCATCGCCGGTGTCGGCCTCAACATCGCGCTCGGCTTTGGCGGGCTGGTGAGTTTTGGCCATGCGCTCTTNTTNGGGCTTGGCGGCTATGCCATGGGCATTCTGGCCTATCACGCCCAGACCTATACGACCCTCACCGATTGGCCCCTCACCCTCCAGGGCACCAAATCCATGCCGGTGATCTGGATCATCGCCACGCTCACCTCGGCCCTCGCCGCCCTTGCCGTGGGCGCGCTGTCCTTGCGCACCACGGGGGTCTATTTCATCATGATCACCCTCGCGTTTTCACAGATGTTCTACTATTTCGCGATTTCCTGGCCCACTTACGGCGGCGAAGATGGCCTCTCNATCTATGTCCGCAACGGCTTTCCGGNTCTCAACACCATGGACCCGATCCAGTTCTTTGCGCTCTGCTACGGCCTTCTGGCGCTCATCCTTTTCTTCACTGCCCGCCTCGCCCGCTCAAACTTTGGCCTCATGCTGGGCGCGGCCCGCCAGAACGAGGCGCGCGTNGCCGCCATAGGTCAACGCCCCTACCGCCTCTATCTCATCGCCTTCACCCTCTCGGGGGCGATCACCGGGCTTGCGGGCGCGCTCTTTGCCGATCTCAACCGCTTTGTCAGTCCGGTGATGTTCTCCTGGCAAACCTCGGGCGAGATCATGGTCTTCGTGATCCTGGGCGGGGTGGGCCGCGTCTTTGGCCCGGTTGCGGGGGCCGCGCTCTTTATCCTGCTCGAACATAGCTTGGGCGGGCTCAGCGAGTATTGGCATATCTACCTCGGGGCCATCCTGCTGGGCACCGTGCTTTTCGCACGCGGCGGTCTCTTTGGACTACTTGCCGGACGGGGGCAGCCGCATGACTGACCCCATTCTCGCCATATCAGGCCTGTCCAAGAGCTTTGGCGCGCTCACCGCCAGCCGCGACATCAGCCTCGATCTGAGGCCGGGCGAGATTCACGCGCTGATCGGCCCCAATGGCGCGGGCAAATCCACCCTGATCGCACAAATCGCTGGCGTGCTGCGCCCCGATGCAGGCCACATCCTCTTTGCCGGACAGGACGTGACCGCCCTTGATACGGCGGCGCGCGCGCGGCTTGGCATGGCCCGCACATTCCAGATTTCCGCCCTGCCGATGGACTATACCGTGCTGCAAAACGCCGTGCTTGGCGCGCTCGGCCAACGCGGCGATGTGGTCCGCTTTCTGCGCCCGGTGCTGCGCGATGCCGACCTGCGCGCCCGCGCCGAAGCGGCCCTTGATACCGTTGGCCTGCTTGATGCCCGCAACACCCGCTGTGCCGAGCTGTCGCACGGCCAACGTCGCCAACTCGAGGTCGCCATCGCCCTCACCCTGCGCCCCCGCGCTTTCCTCATGGATGAACCGATGGCCGGGCTTGGGGCCGATGGCACCCGCGCGCTGACCACGCTCCTCAATGGCCTTCGCGTCGAGGCACCGATCCTGCTGGTCGAGCATGACATGGATGCGGTCTTTGCGCTCGCAGACCGGATCAGCGTGCTGGTTTACGGCCAGATCATCGCCACCGGCACCGTGGACGAAATCCGCCGCGACCCCGAGGTGCGCAGCGCCTATCTCGGTGACGACATGGACGAGGCCGCGCCATGACGCTTCTGTCCCTCACCCAGATCACCGCCTCTTACGGCGCGAGTCAGGCGCTCTTTGATGTCAATCTCTCTGTCAGCGAAGGCGAGGTTGTCGCCCTGATGGGCCGCAACGGCATGGGCAAATCCACCACCGTCAAGGTGATCTGCCGCCTCCTGCGCCAGAGCGGAGGTGCCGCCACCTTTGCCGGGCGTGACCTCAGCGGTATGCCCGCCCACCGCGCCGCCCGCGCAGGCATCGGTCTTGTCCCCGAGGGGCGGCGCTGCTTNGCCAGCCTCACCGTGCGCGAAAACCTGATCGCCGCCGCCCGCCCCGGCCCTTGGGACATGACCGCCGTCACCCGGCTCTTTCCGCGTCTCGCCGAGCGTCAGGATCAAATAGCCGCCTCCCTCTCAGGCGGCGAACAGCAGATGCTGGCGATTGGCCGGGCACTCATGACCAACCCCCGCCTCCTCATCCTCGACGAGGCGACCGAAGGGCTGGCCCCGGTGGTGCGACAGGAAATCTGGACCGCCTTGGCCCGGCTCAAATCCGAAACCGGCATGGCGCTTTTGGTGATCGACAAATCCATCCGCGAACTCGGGCGCGTCGCCGACAGCGCCGTGATCCTTGAAAAGGGGCGCACCGTCTGGCTGGGCGGTTTTACCGACCTGACCCCAGAGATCACCGATCAATACCTCGGCGTCTAACTCGGTATCCCAACGATGGGAATCCCGCGATCTCCGCCCGTTCAATTCCCCTTCACAGCCCATACGCGAAAATGTGACAGGCCGGTCCAAACGCCTCGATCCATGCTCTGCACCCGCAAAACCACGGAAATTCCAGCCCATCCGATCCTGTGTACATAACCCGTGTACAAAAGGCACAGGATGTACACCGCCCAAGCCCAAGAAACACTCGACGCAGGCACAGGCGCTGGTCTAGNCTGCGCTCAGGCACAGGCAGGGGACCGTGACCTGTTTCAGGGGAACAGGACAGATGTTTTCTATGATTTTCAAGCGGTTGGCGCTTGGACTTGTCACAGTTTGGCTCGTCTCGGTGATCATCTTTCTCGGCGTCGAGGCCTTGCCCGGCGACGCCTGCACCGCCATTCTCGAACGCGACGCCCACGGCGAAGCTCTGGAAAAATGCCGTGAAATCATGGGGTTAAACAGTCCCGCCCTCAGCCGCTACCTGTCTTGGGCCGGCTCCGCCCTACAGGGTGACTTCGGTCTGTCCGCCAATGGTAAGGATAGCATCACCGACCTCGTCGGCTACCGCGTTCGCAACTCCTTTCTCTTGGCCACAGGGGCGCTAAGTGTCGGAATTCCCTTGTCTATTTTTCTTGGAACGGTCGCCGGGCTGCGCCGTGACACGTGGATAGACCTGCTTTTTTCCACCGGTGCGATCTTTGCNATGACCATCCCCGAATTCGTCGCCGCCACCCTTTTGATCCTGATCTTCGCCATCTGGCTGGGATGGGTTCCGGCTATTGTCCTGACCCCTGCTGACGCGCAACCCCTTGAATTCTTTCCTGAATTCATCCTCGCGGCGGTGGTTTTGACGATGCTCATGGTGGCCCATATCATGCGCATGGTGCGCTCGTCGGTGATCGACGCCATGGCCAGCGACTATGTTCAAATGGCCACCCTCAAAGGCGTTCCCTACTGGCAAATCGTCTTTCGTCATGCCCTTCCCAACGCCCTCCTGCCCGCCATCAACATCATCGCCCTGACCGTTGCTTGGCTCTTGGGTGGGGTNGTCGTAGTCGAAGTTGTCTTTAATTATCCGGGGCTTGGCCGGTTGTTGGTGGATGCCATTTCGGGCCGCGACCTGCCTGTCGTGCAGGCAATCACCATGATCGTAGCCGCGACCTACGTCGCCATCAACCTCATCGCCGACATCCTCAGCCTCGCCCTCAACCCCCGCCTGCGCAGCCACCGCATGAGGCAGGGATGACCCGAACTGCCGCCATCTTGCGCAACATGATTGCGCGCCCGTCCGGGGCAATCGGGCTGACGCTGGTCGTCTGTCACCTTCTATTAGCGTGCATCAGCCCTTGGATAGTTCCCTTTGATTACAAAGAGATGAACGCGCTTCAGACACTTTCTGGCCCCTCCTCCGAGCATTGGCTGGGCACAGATCATCTCGGCCGCGACGTTCTGACCCGCATGCTCTTGGGCGGTCGCGAGGCTCTCTTGGTCACCGGCATCGCCACCCCGATCGCCATGATCTGGGGCGGTCTTCTGGGCGTCTACCTCGGCCTGCGCGGTGGCTGGACAGACGAGGTCGCCATGCGCCTCGTCGATGCCTTCCTCGCCTTGCCCGGCATCTTGCCCCTCTTGGTGCTCATCACCGTCTTTGGCAGCGGCGGCGAGGTCTTAATGCCTACATTGGCGTTTTTCTTTGGGATACCCGTGATCCGCGTCGCCCGCGCCGCCGCGCATGAGGTGGTGGCCCGCGATTTCATTTCTGCCGCCCGCGCGCGTGGACATCGACGNTTAGACATCGTGCGCCGCGAACTTTTGCCCAATGTGGCCGATGCTCTGCTGGTTGAAGGCGCGATGCGGTGGTCTTGGATGCTCCTGGGCTTCTCCGCCCTGTCGTTTCTCGGCTTTGGGGTCGCCCCTCCACGCCCCGACTGGGGGCTGATGGTTTCGGACGCGCGAGTCTATATGTCGTTGGCCCCGTGGGGCGTAATCGCACCAGTTGTGGCCCTCTCCAGCCTGATCATTGGCATCAACCTGACCGCAGACGCTCTTGCGAAAACTCTTGGCCTCGATCAGAGCCGCAAGGCGGTGGTGTGACATGGCCAGCCCCCCCCTGATCGACATTCGCAAACTTTGTATCGGGTTCCGGGGCCGCTCCGGGGCGCTCCTTCCGGTCTTACATGACGTCGATCTGACCGTTTGCCGCGGCGAAAGTATTGGCATCGTCGGCGAAAGCGGCTCGGGCAAAAGCACTTTGGCCCTTGCAGCCATGGGCTATCTCAAACACGGGCTGCAGAAAATTTCAGGTGAGGTGATCTATGACGGGGCGGATATGTTCGCTCGTACATCTCACGANTTGTCCAAGATTCGNGGCGGTCAGCTTGGCCTCATTCCTCAAAACTCAGGNCAAGCCTTGACCCCGACCCTACGCATCGGGCNACAGATTCACGAGGCATTGCGGCTGCANTGCTCCATGCCGACAAGTTCTCATGCCGAGCGCGCCATNGATCTGTTGACTCAAGTCCGGCTGCCAGACCCCAAAGCAATTCTGCACCGCTATCCGCATGAATTATCTGGCGGTCAGCAACAGCGCGTGGCCATAGCCATGGCCCTCGCCGGTGAGCCAGATGCGCTAATGCTGGATGAGCCCACCACGGGCCTCGACGTCACCACACAGGCACATATCCTTGAATTGCTGAGAGAATTAGCTGCTTCACGCAACATGGCCATGGTCTATGTCAGCCACGACCTTGGGGTTATCGCGCGGGTCTGCGACCGGGTGCAGGTGCTTTATGCCGGGGAAACCGTCCTGTCGGGGCCCACGCGCGAGGTGCTCAGACATCCCGGTCACCCCTATGCGCGCGGACTTTTGGCGTCAATCCCACGGCTGGGCGACCGCACCCTGCCCCGCGCTCTTGAAGGGCGACCGCCGGGTCCAGACAGCCCCCGTGACGGATGTGCCTTTGCGCCGCGTTGCGGAATGGCGACCAAGGATTGCACCACTACGCACCCACCAATGATCGCGGGCATGGCCCGACAGATGACCCGCTGTCTTTACCCGATGCAGGTGGCGGAGCTTGATCTAGGCGGCGTTGGAGCAGTGCTCAGCTGTTGCGCGGCCGATAGCCCATCTGCGCTGCGACTTGACGAGGTGGCAGTCCGCTATGACCAACCCGGTATCCTGGCCGCACTCAGAGGCGCGCCGCGCCCCCCTTCCACCGTCGATGGCATCACTCTGGACCTGACACGCGGCGAGACTTTGGGGCTTGTCGGGGAATCCGGAAGCGGGAAATCCACTATTCTCAAGGCAATCGCGGGCCTGCTGCCTCCTGCCAAGGGGCGCATCACTCTCGGCGATGGCACAAACCTCAGCCCGACCGTTGAACAGCGCCGCCCGGATCACCTACGCCGCATCCAGATGATCTTCCAGAACCCGGACGACAGTCTCAACCCACGCCAGTCAGTAGTCGAGATACTCGCCCAACCTCTACGCCTCTATTTTGGACTCAGAGAGCGCGCCCTGCGGGACCGTGCTACCGAGTTGCTCGACACAGTTCGGTTGGGGTCACATTATCTCGACCGCCGACCGGGGCAGCTTTCCGGTGGTGAGAAACAGCGCGTGGCTGTGGCACGCGCCTTTGCCGCCGGGCCNGAAATCGTNCTGTGCGACGAGATCACATCCGCGCTCGACGTCTCCGTGCAAGCGGCAGTTCTGGAATTGCTCAACGATCTTAAAGGATTGCATGGCACCGCTTTCATCTTTGTCAGCCATGACTTGACGGTCGTGCGCGCATTGTCAGACCGGGTCGCCGTCCTCTATCAGGGACGGCTCTGCGAAATTGGACCCGCAGCGGCAGTCTATGCACCTCCCTCACATCCCTATACAGAGGCGCTNTTGGGCGCNGTGCTGGAGCCTGATCCCGATCACACGCCAACCCTCTTGGCAGAGGATTTCGCAGACCTCNCGCCGCCCGCCCGCGGCTGTCCATTCCAGCGACGTTGTCCGGTCAAACGCGGAACGCTTTGCGAGACCGACACACCGCCTGCGCAAGAGGCTGGAGATGGGCATGTGATCCGCTGCCATATTCCGCTTGCCGAGTTGCGCGTTTCAACCACGCAGGCAGCGAAATCTTGAAGGGAGTTCGTCCTGTTTTCATTCCCTGAAACCGGACCTCACCACGAAAAAGCCCGGCCAAAAGGCCGGGCTTTTCCTCATCTTATCTGCGATCCTTATTGATCGCGGCTNTCGGGNGTCTCGACGAGATTGTCGAACTCGTCCCCACCAACCACGTCATTCTCGATCACGGGCGCGGCCAGAGCAGCGGCNGCTGCCGCCTCTTCCTGACGGGCCTCGATCACGATGCTGTCGCGAGCCAGAGCGATGCGGCGCATATCCTGCGTCGCTCCGCCCGTACCCGCCGGGATCAGACGACCAACGATGACGTTCTCCTTGAGACCGACCAGCTTGTCACGCTTGCCCTGAACAGAGGCTTCGGTGAGCACGCGGGTGGTTTCCTGGAAAGACGCCGCCGANATGAACGAGCGAGTCTGCAACGACGCTTTGGTGATACCCAAGAGGATCGGCTCGCCCGTTGCCGGACGTCCGCCCTTGGCCTCAGCCTTGGCGTTGGCTTCGTCGAACTCGATCTTGTCGACATGCTCACCCTTGAGCAACGTGGTATCGCCCGAGTCCTGAATTTCCCACTTCTGGAGCATCTGACGCACGATGACTTCAATGTGCTTGTCGTTGATCTTCACGCCCTGCAGGCGGTAGACCTCCTGCACCTCGTCGATCATGTAGTTGGCAAGCGCTTCGACGCCCATGATGGCGAGAATGTCATGCGGCGCCGGATTGCCGTCCATGATATAATCGCCCTTCTGGACGTAATCGCCTTCCTGCACAGGGATATGCTTGCCCTTCGGCACCATGTATTCCACAGGTTCGAGGCTCTCGTCGGTGGGTTCGATCGTGATACGGCGCTTGTTCTTGTAGTCGCGCCCATAGCGGACATACCCGTCGATTTCCGCGATGATGGCGTGATCCTTGGGGCGGCGCGCCTCAAAGAGTTCGGCCACACGCGGCAGACCACCGGTGATGTCCTTGGTCTTGCCACCCTCGCGCGGGATGCGCGCGATCACGTCACCGGCTTGCACCTGCTGACCTTCTTCGATCGACAGAATCGCGTCCACCGACATCGGGTAGGTCACCGGATTGCCCGCATCGTTGCGCATCGGCTCGCCGTCCTCGCCCACGATGAAGACCTCAGGCTTGAGCTCGTTGCCGCGCGGTGCCGCACGCCAGTCGGTCACGATCTTCTGGGTCATGCCGGTGGCATCGTCGGTCACGTCCTTGACCGAAACACCCGAGGTCAGGTCCACAAACTTTGCAGTACCCGATTTCTCGGCCAGGATTGGCAAGGTGTAGGGATCCCACTCGAACAGTTTCTGCCCGCGCGTAACCTTGCCCCCCTCCTTGACGAAGAGCTTGGTGCCATAGCCGACCTTGTGGCTGGCCAGTTCAACCCCCTTGTCGCCAATGATCCGGAGCTTCATGTTCCGGCCCATGACAAGGGTCTCTCCGTTGGAATTCTCCAGAGTCTGCGGCTGATCATAGGTGACCGTGCCCTCTTGGCTCGCCTCGAGGAAGGACTGCTGCCCACCCTGCGCCACGCCACCGATGTGGAAGGTCCGCATCGTGAGCTGAGTGCCTGGCTCACCAATCGACTGGGCGGCGATGATACCGACCGCTTCGCCGATGTTGACCATGGTGCCGCGCGCAAGATCGCGACCATAGCACATCGCGCAGACGCCATCTTCGGCCTCACAGGTCAGCGGCGAACGCAGACGCACAGTCTGCACAGCCGCTTCTTCCAGCGAATCCGCCATACGCTCGTCAATCAACTGGCCACGCGCGATCAACACTGCATCGCTGATCGGATCAACGATATCCTCGGCCGCGACGCGACCAAGACAACGCTCTGCCAGCGATGCGACGACTTCACCATCATTCACCGCAGCCTCGACCGTGACCGCACGCTCGGTGCCGCAATCATGCTCGCGTACGATGCAATCCTGCGCCACATCCACGAGACGCCGGGTCAGATACCCCGAGTTCGCGGTTTTCAGAGCGGTATCCGACAGACCCTTGCGGGCGCCGTGGGTCGAGTTGAAGTATTCAAGAACGGTCAGACCTTCCTTGAAGTTCGAGATGATCGGCGTCTCGATGATGTCGCCGTTCGGCTTGGCCATCAGGCCGCGCATGCCGCCCAGCTGTTTCATCTGCGTGACCGAGCCCCGCGCGCCCGAATGCGCCATCATGTAGACGCTGTTGGGTTCGCGCACGGCACCATTCTCGTCGCGCACTTCCGCCGAGATGGTCGTCATCATCGCTTCGGTGACCTGATCATTACACTTTGACCAGGCATCAACGACCTTGTTGTACTTCTCACCTTGGGTGATCAGGCCGTCCATGTACTGCTGTTCAAAGCCTTTGACCTGACCGCGCGTTTCTTCGACGATGGGCCACTTGCTGTCGGGAATGACCATGTCGTCCTTGCCAAAGGAAATCCCGGCCTTGAACGCCTCACGGAAGCCGAGGGTCATGATCTGGTCGCAGAAAATGACGCTCTCTTTCTGACCGCAATAGCGATAGACCGTGTCGATCACCTGCTGCACTTCCTTCTTGCGCAGGAGACGGTTGACCAGACTGAAAGGTGCCTTGGCGTTCTGCGGCAGAAGAGCGCCCAGACGGGCGCGGCCCGGTGTGGTGACGACCCGCACCATGACCTCGTTGCCATGCTCGTCGATCTGAGGAACCCGGACGGTGACCTTGGCATGCAGATGGACTTCGCCTGCGTCGAGCGCATGCTGCACCTCGCCCAAGGACGAGAACACCATGTCTTCACCCTTCATACCGTCCCGCTGCAGCGTGACGTAATAGAGGCCAAGGATCATGTCCTGCGACGGAACGATGATCGGCGCGCCGTTGGCGGGCGACAGGACGTTGTTGGTGGACATCATCAACACACGCGCTTCCAACTGGGCCTCAAGGCTCAGCGGAACGTGTACGGCCATCTGGTCGCCGTCAAAGTCGGCGTTGAAGGCCGAACAGACCAGCGGATGCAGCTGGATCGCCTTGCCCTCGATCAGCACCGGCTCGAACGCCTGAATGCCCAAGCGGTGCAAGGTCGGTGCCCGGTTGAGCATCACGGGATGTTCGCGGATGACCTCATCCAGAATGTCCCAAACCTCGGGACGCTCTTTCTCTACCAGTTTCTTGGCCTGTTTGACCGTCGAAGAGAGGCCCTTAGCCTCAAGCCGCGAGTAGATGAACGGCTTGAACAGCTCGAGCGCCATCTTCTTGGGTAGACCGCACTGATGCAGTTTGAGCTCCGGACCGGTCACAATGACCGAACGACCCGAGAAGTCGACCCGCTTGCCCAAAAGGTTCTGGCGGAAGCGGCCCTGCTTGCCCTTGAGCATGTCCGAGAGCGATTTCAGCGGACGCTTGTTGGCCCCGGTGATGACCCGGCCACGACGACCGTTGTCAAACAGCGCGTCGACCGATTCCTGCAACATCCGCTTTTCGTTACGCACGATGATATCGGGCGCGCGCAGCTCGATCAGCCGCTTGAGACGGTTGTTGCGGTTGATGACGCGACGATAGAGGTCGTTGAGATCCGAGGTGGCAAAACGGCCCCCGTCCAGCGGCACCAGCGGGCGCAGTTCTGGCGGAATGACCGGAATCACCGTCATTACCATCCATTCCGGGCGGTTGCCGGATTCGATAAAGGACTCAACCACCTTGAGGCGCTTGATGATCTTCTTGGGCTTCAGCTCGCCGGTGGCTTCCTTGAGATCGGCGCGCAGTTGCTCCGCCTCATTCTCAAGGTCGATGTTCTGGAGCATCTCGCGGATCGCTTCAGCGCCGATATTGGCGGTAAAGGCGTCCATGCCATAGGCATCCTGCGCATCCATGAACTCTTCTTCGGTCAGCATCTGGCCATAGGTCAGATCGGTCAGACCGGGTTCGATGACGACGTAGTTCTCGAAATAGAGCACACGCTCCAGATCGCGCAGCGTCATATCCAGCATGAGACCGATGCGCGAGGGCAGCGATTTCAGGAACCAGATATGGGCNCAGGGTGCGGCCAATTCGATATGGCCCATACGCTCGCGCCGGACCTTTTGCAGCGTCACCTCGACACCGCATTTCTCGCAGACAACGCCGCGATACTTCATGCGCTTGTATTTGCCGCAGAGGCATTCGTAATCCTTGATCGGGCCAAAGATCCGCGCACAGAACAGACCGTCACGCTCGGGCTTGAACGTGCGATAGTTGATGGTTTCTGGCTTCTTGATCTCGCCATAGGACCAGCTGAGGATACGCTCNGGGCTGGCAAGGCTGACCTTGATTTCGTCGAACACCTTGGCCGGGGCCACAGGGTTGAACGGGTTGTTTGTCAGTTCCTGGTTCATTTTCAAATCCTTAAAGACTGGCGGTGGAAGGCGGTGAAACGCCGTTCTCTTGACNAGAAAACGGACCGGACCCNGTGAAAGGGTCCGGTGCGCGGCGCTTACTCATCTTCCTCCGCATCCAGGAGTTCCATGTTGAGGCCAAGGCCTCGGACCTCTTTGACGAGCACGTTGAACGATTCCGGGATACCGGCCTCGAAATTGTCCTCGCCTTTGACGATGCTCTCATAGACCTTAGTCCGGCCCGCCACGTCATCCGACTTGACCGTCAGCATCTCTTGCAGGGTGTAGGCGGCACCATAGGCCTCAAGTGCCCAGACCTCCATTTCCCCGAACCGCTGGCCGCCGAACTGGGCTTTACCGCCCAGAGGCTGCTGCGTGACAAGGCTGTACGGCCCGGTCGAGCGCGCGTGGATCTTGTCATCGACAAGGTGATGCAGTTTGAGCAGATACTTGATGCCCACTGTCACAGGACGCGAGAATTGTTCGCCCGAGCGCCCGTCAAAGAGCACCGACTGACCGCTCGTGTCAAACCCGGCACGCCGCAGCGCGTCGTTGACATCGGCCTCTTTCGCCCCGTCAAACACCGGGGTGGCAATCGGCACACCGTTGGTGACGGTGCTGGCAGACTCGACCAGCGTGGTCTCATCCATGCCCTCGATCCCTTCGGCATAGACATCATCGCCATACGCAATGCGCATCGCCTCACGCACAGGAGTCAGATCGCCAGAACGGCGATATTCCTGCAGCGCTTCGTCGATCTTGAGACCAAGAGAGCGTGCAGCCCAGCCCATATGCGTCTCGAGGATTTGCCCCACGTTCATACGCGACGGCACGCCCAAAGGATTGAGACAGATATCGACCGGCGTGCCGTCCGCGAGGAATGGCATGTCCTCGATCGGGATCACCTTGGAGACCACACCCTTGTTGCCGTGACGACCCGCCATCTTGTCACCCGGCTGGAGCTTGCGCTTGACCGCGATAAAGACCTTGACCATCTTCATGACGCCCGGCGGCAGATCGTCGCCACGGCGCACCTTCTCGACCTTNTCCTCGAACCGTGCATCCAGCGTGCGCTTCTGCGCCTCGTACTGATCATGCAGCGCTTCGACGATCTTGGCNTCGGCCTCNTCCTTGAGGGCAAGCTGCCACCATTGGCCTTTGGTCAGGGTCGAGAGCAACTCTTCGGTGATGTCAGAGTTGGCCTTGACGCCCTTGGGCCCTTTAACGGCCATCTTGCCGAGGATGAGAGTGCGCAGACGAGCGTAGATGTTGCGATCCAAGATCGCCAACTCGTCGTCACGGTCGCGCGCCAGACGCTCGACCTCTTCCCGCTCGATCTGAAGCGCGCGCTCGTCCTTTTCCACACCATGGCGGTTGAACACACGCACTTCGACCACCGTGCCATAGTCACCCGGCTTGACGCGCAACGAGGTGTCGCGCACGTCGCTGGCCTTCTCGCCAAAGATGGCGCGGAGGAGCTTTTCCTCCGGCGTCATCGGGCTTTCGCCCTTGGGGGTGATCTTGCCCACAAGGATATCGCCCGGCTCGACGTCTGCGCCGATGTAAACGATGCCCGCCTCGTCGAGGTTGCGCAGAGCTTCCTCACCGACGTTCGGGATATCGCGCGTGATCTCTTCCGGCCCCAGCTTGGTATCGCGGGCGGCAACTTCGAATTCCTCGATATGGATCGAGGTAAAGACGTCATCGCGTACGATGCGCTCGGAGATCAGGATCGAGTCTTCGTAGTTATAGCCGTTCCACGGCATGAAGGCCGTGATCACGTTCTTGCCAAGCGCCAGTTCGCCCATATCGGTACAGGGACCATCGGCGATGACCTCGCCCTTGAGCACGGTATCACCCACTTTGACCAGCGGTTGCTGATTGATGCAGCTATTCTGGTTCGAGCGCTGGAACTTGCGCATGCGGTAGATATCGACGCCTGGATCCCCAATCTGAAGATCCTCTGTGGCGCGAACCACGATCCGCTGCGCATCGACTTGGTCGATCACACCGGCACGTTTGGCCATAATCGCAGCACCCGAGTCGCGGGCCACGACGCCCTCGATCCCGGTTCCCACAAGCGGAGCCTCGGCGCGCAGCGTCGGCACCGCCTGACGCTGCATGTTCGACCCCATCAATGCACGGTTCGCGTCGTCATTCTCAAGAAAGGGAATGAGCGAGGCCGCAACCGACACAAGCTGCTTGGGACTAACGTCGATCAGGTCCACGCTCTCGCGCGGCGCGAGCATGTATTCGCCCGACTGACGGGTCGAGACCAGATCGTTGACGAACCGTCCACCCTCGTCGAGGTTGGCGTTGGCCTGTGCCACGGTGTGACGCATTTCCTCGGTGGCGGACATATATTGCACTTCGTCCGTCACCTGACCGTCGATCACCTTGCGGTAGGGTGTTTCGATAAAGCCATACTTGTTAACCCGCGCAAAAGTGGCGAGGCTGTTGATCAGACCGATGTTCGGCCCTTCCGGCGTCTCAATCGGGCACATGCGACCGTAGTGGGTCGGGTGCACGTCGCGCACCTCAAAGCCCGCGCGCTCGCGTGTCAGACCGCCCGGCCCGAGCGCCGAAAGACGGCGCTTGTGGGTGACTTCCGACAGCGGGTTGGTCTGGTCCATGAACTGCGACAGCTGCGAGGAGCCAAAGAATTCACGCACAGCGGCAGCGGCTGGCTTGGCGTTGATCAGATCCTGCGGCATCACCGTGTCGATCTCGACCGAGGACATNCGCTCTTTGATCGCGCGTTCCATCCGCAACANACCCACACGATACTGGTTCTCCATCAATTCGCCAACCGAACGCACCCGGCGATTGCCGAGGTGATCNATGTCATCAATGTCACCCTTGCCATCGCGCAGCTCAACCAGAGCCTTGATGCAGGCCACGATATCGTCGCGGTCCAACGTGCGCTGCGTGTCAGGTTTGTTGAGGTTCAGACGCATGTTCATCTTGACCCGGCCAACGGCCGAGAGATCATAACGCTCCGAGTCAAAGAACAGCGTGTCGAACAGAGCCGCCGACGCCTCTTCGGTGGGGGGCTCGCCCGGGCGCATGACGCGGTAGATGTCCATGAGCGCGCTTTCGCGGTTCATGTTCTTGTCCGCTGCCATGGTGTTGCGGATATAGGCACCCACGTTGATACCATCAATATCCAGCACCGGAATGTCGGTGATCCCGGCATCCAGAAGATCCTGCAGCGTACCGCCAGAAATCTCGCCAGCCTTGTCATATTCCAGCGTCAGCTCGTCACCCGCCTCGACATAGATCGCGCCGGTTTCCTCGTCGATGATGTCACGCGCCACGAATTTGCCGACAATATGCTCGAACGGAACCAGCAATTCCGAAACCGTGCCCTCATCAATCAACTGCTTGACGGCACGCGGGGTGATTTTCTTGCTCGCTTCNAAAATCACTTCGCCGGTCTTGGCGTCGATCAGATCATAGGTCGGACGGGTGCCACGAACCCGCTCAGGGAAGAATTTGGTGACCCAACCCTTCTTCTTTTTCAGCTTGAAATCGACCGTATCATAATAGGCATTCATGATGCCTTCTTGATCCAGACCAAGCGAGTAGAGCAGCGTCGTCACCGGCAGTTTGCGACGGCGGTCGATCCGCGCGAACACAATATCCTTGGCGTCGAATTCGAAATCGAGCCAAGAGCCGCGATAGGGAATGATCCGGCAGGTAAAGAGCAGTTTGCCCGAAGAGTGGGTCTTGCCCTTGTCGTGGTCAAAGAACACGCCGGGGCTGCGGTGCATCTGGGATACGATCACCCGCTCNGTGCCGTTCACGACAAAGGTGCCATTCGGTGTCATCAGGGGCATGTCGCCCATGAACACGTCTTGCTCCTTGATGTCNTTGACAGATTTCGCGCCGGTATCCTCGTCAATATCAAACACNATCAGACGCAGCTTGACCTTGAGNGGCGCGGCATAGGTCATGTCGCGCTGCATGCATTCCTCAACGTCGTACTTCGGCTTTTCAAGCTCGTAGCTGACGAATTCCAGCACGCTGGTCTCGTTGAAATCCTTGATCGGAAAGACTGATTGGAACACGCCTTTGATCCCCTCACCGTCCTGCGGTTGGGGCTTATCACCGGATTTCAGGAACAGGTCATACGAGGATTTCTGCACCTCGATGAGGTTCGGCATCTCCAACACTTCGCGGATTTTGCCATAATATTTGCGCAAACGTTTCTGGCCAAGATAGCTTTGAGCCATGGTCGATGTCACCTTTCATTTCTCACCGGTCGCGCGTGCTGTTGGGGCTCAGCACCGCGTCCATCCGAGACGGCTGGGTTTGATCCATTCATGGCCATCGTCCCAATGACGGCCTCCCGATCGTATAAACCTCGCCTTAGAAAACCCCCGACTGTTGCAGGGTCTCTCTGAGACAGGTTTGGCCGGAACCGGGAAACCCCGGATCCAGCCGCAAAATCCTGTCCGGGTTGCCCCGGCACGGATTACTTGATTTCGACTTCTGCGCCAGCTGNTTCGAGCTTGGCTTTGATGTCGTCTGCTTCGTCCTTGGACACTTGCTCTTTGACAGCTTTGCCGCCGGCATCGACCAGGTCTTTGGCTTCTTTCAGGCCCAGACCGGTAATGGCGCGCACTTCCTTGATCACGTTGATCTTGGATGCNCCAGCCGACTTCAGGATGACGTCGAATTCGGTTTGCTCTTCAGCATCCGATCCGCCNGCATCGCCCGCCGGGCCAGCCATCATGACCGCGCCACCGGCTGCGGGCTCAATGCCATACTCGTCCTTGAGGATGGTTTTCAGTTCTTGTGCTTCGAGAAGCGTCAGACCAACGATCTCTTCTGCCAGTTTCTTCAGATCAGCCATTTTTTGACTCTTTCCGTTCTCTAGATGTGTTCCAACGTCGGGAAGTAAACCCCTACGCGGTGATTACAGTTTGCCTTACGCGGCCTCGGCCTTTTCGATGATCGTCGAAAGGATGCCNGCGATATTCGAAGCAGGTGCGCCAATCGCACCGGCGATGTTCGAAGCAGGTGCGCCGATACAGCCCACGATCGAAGCAATAAGCTCGTCACGCGAAGGCATTTTCGACACGGCTTCAACACCGGCCCGGTTCAGAGCCGTACCACCCATGGCCCCACCAAGGATTTCGAACTTTTTGTTCACCTTGGCAAAGTCCTCAGACACTTTGGCAGCTGCCACAGGGTCTTCGGAATAGGTAAGCACGGTCATGCCCGTGAGGTAGTTTGCAATGCTTGCGCACGGCTTGCCCTCAAGGGCGATCTTGGCGAGCTTGTTCTTGGCTACACGAACTGATGCCTCTGCCGCACGGGCGCGGGCACGCAGATCCTGCATTTCGGCAACTGTAAGACCCGCGTAGTGGGCGACCACTACAACGCCAGAGCTTTCAAAGATCTGGCCGAGTTCCTCGACCACTTTCTCTTTCTGGGCTCTATCCACAGTTTCACTCCAAATTTGGGGGTCTCCCCCCGGCTCAGTTTTTGCCTCTCCCGAAGGATCGGCGTTCGGGTCCAAAACACGGGTCCCGAGGCCAAGATCACCCGAGAGCAAATGCCCCGGCTGGAAATCTCATCTCGTTCCCCATCTCAGGAAGGATTTATTCAGGCAAATGCCTGAACCCTCCGTCTCGGACAGGACAGGGCTAACGTGCAGCCCTGCCGTTCGCCCCCGGATCAAGAGATCCGGACGCAAATTCTTATTCGACGACAGCGCTATTGATGTCGACGGTGATCCCTGCGCCCATGGTGGACGAAAGCGAAATCTTCTTGACATATGTGCCTTTGGCACCGGTCGGTCGGGCACGTTGAACGGCAGACACAAAGGCGCGCACATTCTCCACCAGTTTGACCGCGTCAAACGACGCCTTGCCAATACCAGCGTGAACGACACCGGCTTTTTCAGCCTTGAACTGAACCTGACCGCCCTTGGCATCCTTGACCGCCTGCGCCACATCCATGGTCACTGTTCCGACCTTGGGGTTGGGCATCAGGTTACGTGGGCCAAGAACCTTGCCCAAACGGCCCACGACGGGCATCATGTCCGGTGTCGCAATGCAGCGATCAAACTCGATTTTGCCGCTCTGCACGGTTTCCATCAGATCTTCGGCACCGACGATATCGGCTCCGGCGGCCAGCGCTTCGTCAGCCTTTGCGCCACGCGCAAAAACGGCGACGCGCACGGTCTTACCGGTGCCATTGGGCAGGCCGACGACACCACGGACCATCTGATCCGCGTGACGCGGGTCAACCCCGAGGTTCATCGAAATCTCGACAGTTTCATCGAATTTCGCAGTCGCACAGCCCTTGATCAGCGAAATCGCATCTTCAACGCTGAGATTGTCCTTGCCCTCAAAAGTTTCACGCAGGGCGCGGGTCCGTTTTCCAAGCTTTGCCATCTTATTTCACCTCGATGCCCATGGAACGCGCGCTGCCCAGAATGATCTGCATGGCGGCGTCGATATCGTTCGCGTTCAGGTCTTTCCACTTGGCTTCTGCGATCTCACGCACCTGCGCGATGGTCACATTGCCAGCAGTGGCACGACCGGGGGTCTTGGACCCGGACTGAAGCTTGGCAGCCTTCTTCAGGTAATAAGACGCCGGCGGCGTCTTGATTGCCAATTCAAAGGACTTGTCCTGATAATAGGAAATCACGGTCGGGCACGGGGCACCCGGTTCAAGATCTGCAGTCTTGGCGTTGAACGCCTTGCAGAATTCCATGATGTTGATGCCGCGCTGACCCAAAGCAGGGCCGACGGGCGGGCTGGGGTTGGCTTGCCCGGCTTTCACCTGAAGCTTGAGCGTCCCGATAAGTTTCTTGGCCATATGGCCTCTCCTTTTGGTCCAACACCATTGGGGCGCCCCCCTCTGGCTCTCTTGTTGTGTGGTGCGGTCCGGTGGCCGCGGCCACCTCGCCTCCCACGGCTCCTGCCCGGCTCGCCCTCAGGCGCGACCGGGCAACCCGGATCACATCTGCTTCGTGACCTGAGTGAATTCCAGCTCGACCGGGGTTTCCCGACCAAAGATCGACACTGATACCTTGAGGCGCTGATTATCCTCATCAACNTCCTCGACCATGCCATCAAAGTCTTCGAACGGACCGTCGTTGACCTTGACCTTCTCGCCAATCTCAAAGTGGATCAGGGTGCGCGGGCTCTCTTCACCCTCCTGCACACGGTTGAGAATCGCGTTCACTTCCGCATCGCGCATCGGCATCGGGCGGCCCTGCGGCCCCAGAAATCCCGTCACACGGTTGATCGAGCTGATCAGGTGATAGCCACGATCCGACATTTCCATATGCACGAGCACATAACCGGGCATAAACCGACGCTCGGCCGTTACCTTTTTGCCACGACGGATTTCGATCACCTCTTCGGTGGGGACCAGAACCTCATCGATTTCATCCTCAAGGCCGTTCTCGACGACAGATTGTCTGATCTGCTCGGCAATCTTCTTCTCAAAATTCGAGAGAACACTGACCGAGTACCACCGCTTTGCCATCGTCGCCCTACGCCTTTATTCTTACCGATACCAAGACCGGATTTCCGTATTCTTTCAGACCCTTGGGCCTGCACCACCGAAAACAAAAATCGGCGCGCAACACGAATCGCNGCGCGCCATGTTTCAGAGTGTGGGGTCAACTACCCCTGATTGCCTGCGAATTCAAGAGCCTGAGCAAGATTTTCGCCGGTTCAGCCAAACAGGCTCAGCACCCCTTGGAGACCACTGCGGATCCCAAGATCGACCAACGCAAAGAAGATCGCCGTAATCGTCGCCATGATGAACACCATGACCGTAGTCAGCACCACCTCACGGCGGGTAGGCCACACGACCTTGGCCACTTCCGAGCGGACCTGCTGAATGAATTGAAGCGGATTCGTGCGTGCCATCTGCGCTGTCTTCTCTGATATCATTGCTCAGCGCGACATACGCGGGCTGGCCCGCAAGTTCAAGGGCAGAAGGCTGTCACCCCCTGCCCATTGCATCAGCGCGACTTATACGCGATCCGATCAAACGGATCGGGAAGATCTTCAAAGATATCCGGTTGCGGTTCGCGACGCAGCTTGAGTTCGGGCATGGTAGGACGAAAAGCGAAATCACGAGGAAGCCACCGCAGCAGCCGTGACCGCACCTGGGTCATTCGCTCGGGCCCGAAAATGGCGTAGCCTAGGAAGACCAGTACGAATCCGATAAACATGGCGATCAGCACCGGCAACGGTTGCCACCAAACCAACGCGAAGGCTGCGAGCCATCCGACCTGGTGTGGCTTGNCCTCCAACGATCTGGGGCGCAGCGACTTGATCCGCGACAAAAGACGGACGCGACGAGCGGTTGCCTTTGCCTTGACCGGTTCAAGATACTCAACCGGCACATGCGGCGCCAGTTCCGGGAGCGCATTGCGGCGCGTCTTGCGGCGCTCTTCGGTCAATATCTCACGAATTGTCGTAATGGCATTTTCAACAGCTTGTTCCGTCGAAGCGGCATCTCGCGGTGCCCGTCCCTCAAATTCAGTGTTGTGATGTGAAAAATACATCTTCGGGTCTTGAACCCGCGGTAAATGCGTTTCCATAGCAGCTATTCCCCTGTTTCTTCCGCGCCCCCACGCAGATCGGCTTCAGTCCCCCCGGACCTCGAAGCCGATAAGTGGTCAGCATGCGGCGCAATTGCGGCGGAAAAATGGCGTGCTAGCGGCCAAAAGGCGGCAGGTCCAAATTTAACCGCATTTTAGCTGTATTCGTTTCGTCCTTNAGCTGCGCAGACCGCCAAACAGACTTAACGAACCAAATTCTGCTTCGACTGCGCCAGATGAGCCAAATCACAGCCGAACCAGACGGCGCGCGATTCTACTCCCAAATCGCCAATACAGATCCAAGGTTCTGGAGGTTTGGCAGGGGCAGCAGGGTTCGAACCCGCGACCTACGGTTTTGGAGACCGTCGCTCTACCAGCTGAGCTATACCCCTAAGGCCGAGCGCCGGATTACGCCAGCTTGGATCGGGAATCAAGCGTCATCGGCCTGAATTCGGTGGGAAATCCACAATTTCCTGTTCAGGCCGCTGGACGGGCCCCGTAGCGTGGGCTTTGCACGATCCCTGTGTCAAAGAGGCAAGCGATCTCCGTATCGCTGAGTCCGGCCACTTCGCCCAAAACCTCTTCGGTCTGTGCGCCAAGCTGCGGCGCGGGTTGCGCCGCCACGCGCTCATGGGCCGAAAAACGCGCTGGATGCCCCGGCACCGGGAAACGACCAAGCCCCGGCTGCATCAAGAGCTTGAACATCGGATTGTCCTCGCTCAGGTCCGAATCCTCGGCCAGAGCCTCGCGCACGGTGCGAAACACCGACCATGTCAGGCCAGNNGCATCAAATGACNCGGCAAAGCTGCTCAATTCCCGCGCCGCGAACCATGGCCGCAGAATAGCCGTGATCTCGCGCCGCAGATGCCAACGATTGCCCTCATCGTTCAGATCGCGCCCGCTCCGCGCGGCGAGCGCGGCCATCGCCGCTTCGGTGTCCGTGGCCTTGACCAGCCCGCGCCATTGCCGATGGGTGAGGCCAATCACCATCACCCGCCGCCCGCAGGCGCAGAGGAAATCCTGCCCATAGGCCCCATANAGCGCATTGCCCGACTTGCGACGCTCNTTGTCATTGACCACGGCGTCCCCGATCAGCCCAAGATGCCCGATCGTGGCCGCCGCCACATCCTTGAGCGACAGCTCTACCTCCTGCCCCCGGCCCCGTCGCAGACGCTCGCGCTCTGCCGCCAAGAGCGAGGACACCACCAAATGCCCCGCCGCGATATCCCAAGCGGGCAGCGCATGCGCCACGGGTTCGGGCCAGCCCACCGGCCCGGTCATCTCGGGGATCCCCAGCGACGGGTTGACCGTGTAATCCACCGCNGGTCGGCCATGCCGATCCCCCATCAGCGTGACCATGACCAGATCCGCGCGGTGCTGTTTGAGCGTCTCGTAATCCATCCAGCCGCGCACCCGCAGGTTGGTCAGAAAGAGGCCCGCATCCTCGCCCGGAGCGGTGACGATCCGCGTCACCAACTCTCGCCCCTCCGGTCGGCTCATGTCCACGGCGATGGATTTCTTGCCCTTGTTCAACCCCGCCCAAAAGAGGCTCTGGCCCGAGGGGGCCAACGGCCAGCGGCCTGCATCCAGCCCGCCGCCGATCCGATCAAAGCGGATCACCTCAGCCCCCATTTGTGCCAGCGTCATCCCCGCCAATGGCACCGCGACAAAGGCCGAACCTTCGACCACCCGCATTCCCTTGAGTATACCGCCCATGCCGTGCCCTCCTGAACAGGTGCCGCCGAGAGCGCGCAGCAGTCACCTGCCCGCGCCGCCGGTACAGCCTGCCAGACGTGAAAATAAAGTCAATATTTCAATGGCTTAAAGGAATACAACGGCATGCAATCCGTTTTCGCAGATGCAGCATACACCAGAGCGCTTGATTTCTATTGAAAATCCGCACCACTGGACGTCACCGCCTGCACCCATGCTGCNTTTGAAACCAAACCTCCGCGTGTTGACGCAGGCGCGACAGAGTGACCCATAACGCCCCTTTCGCTCAATCCATCAGGAAACCACCCGATTGCCGCGCCCAGAGACGCGCGTATAGCCCCCCCTGCGACAACAGGGCCGCATGCGTGCCTTGCTCGACAATCCGCCCCTCGTCCATCACCACCAACCGATCCATCGCCGCAATNGTCGAAAGGCGGTGCGCGATCGCGATGACGGTCTTGCCCTGCATCAGCCGGTAAAGCTGCGCCTGAATCGCCGCTTCCACCTCAGAGTCCAGCGCTGATGTCGCCTCATCGAGCACGAGGATGGGTGCATCCTTGAGCGCAGCACGCGCGATGGCGATCCGCTGACGCTGCCCCCCCGAGAGCTTGACACCCCTTTCGCCGACATGCGCCGCCAGCCCCTGCCGCCCCTTGGTATCCTCCAACCCGGCAATGAACACACGCGCCTCCGCCAATTCAGCAGCGGCCATGACCTCGGTTTCGGTGGAGTCAGGACGGCCATAGGCGATATTCTCGCGTACCGAGCGATGCAGAAGGGCGGTATCCTGTGTCACCACCCCGATGGCCGCGCGCAGACTGTCCTGCGTGACGGCCGACACATCCTGCCCGTCGATCAGGATACGCCCCGAACTCACGTCATGAAACCGGAGCAAGAGGTTGATGAGGGTCGATTTNCCCGCCCCCGAACGCCCGACCAGNCCAACCTTCTCGCCCGGTGCGAGCGTGAGNTCGAGCCCGTCGATCACCGGCGCTTTCTGCATGCCAGAACGATCATATACAAACCGGACCGCTTCGAACCGAATATCACCCCGGCTCACCACCAACGGCTTTGCATCCGGCGCGTCTTGCACCGTGCGTGGCAGGGCAAGGGTAGCCAGACCATCTCGCGCCGTGCCGATATTCTCAAAGAGCGCGGCAAACTCCCACATGATCCAATGCGACATATTCCCAAGCCGCAAGGCGAGCGGAATCGCGACTGCCAAGGCCCCAAGATCAATGCGTCCCTGCACCCAAAGCCAGAGCCCCAACCCCGTCACCGCCCCGGTCAGAAGNGCGTTGAGCAAGTTGACCGACATGTCNTGNACCGCCACAAGCCGCATTTGCCGGTGGACGGTTTGCAGGAATCCGTCCAGCCCGGCGCGGGCATAGGCCTCTTCNCGCGCGGCATGGCTAAAGAGCTTGACCGTGGCAATATTGGTGTAGCTGTCCACAATCCGCCCCGTCATGTCAGCGCGCGCATGCGCCTGCTCCTGCGCCACATGTCCCAACCGGGGCACGATAAGGCCCAAGAGCGCGCCATAACACAGCGCCCATATGGCAAAGGGCGCGGCCAGCCGAATATCCTGCGTTCCCGCCAGAACCAGCGTGCCGATGAAATAGGCAAGAATATAGACCGCCACGTCCATCAGCTTCATCACCGTCTCGCGCACCGCAAGCGCAGTCTGCATCAGCCGCGTGGCGATGCGCCCGGCGAACTCTTCCTGAAAATAGCCCATCGACTGACCCAAGAGCCAACGATGCCCTTGCCAACGGATGCGCTGTGGAAAGTTGCCCATCAAGGCCTGATACATGATCAATGCGCCAATCACGCTGAGCAACGGCAGGACAACGAGCAAGAGAATACCCATCCCGCCAAGCCGCGTGGCCTCCTCGCCTAGAAACCGTTCTGGGCCCAGTTCCGCCATGCGGTTGACCAGCGTGCCAAGGTATCCCAGCAAAATAATCTCGACGGCGGCAAAGACCGCCGACGCCACCGACATGGCGATGAGCCACGGGGCCACGGGACGTGCGTAATGCCACAGAAACGGCCAGAACCGCGACGGGGGCTGACTCGGCGGAGACGCGGGATAGGCCTCAATCCGCGTCTCGAAATACTTGAAAATGCGTTTCATATCCGACTCCAGAATGCAAAAGGGGCGTGCAGTGACCCGCACGCCCCTTAAAGCTGAGAGCGGATCAGACGTTACTCGATGATCTTCGACACGACGCCGGCGCCGACGGTGCGGCCGCCTTCGCGGATGGCGAAACGCAGGCCGTCTTCCATGGCGATCGGCGCGATCAGT
>JGI25319J35699_1000421_pt1 | contig 25314 bp, 25 predicted proteins | sample AutmiccommuBRH17_FD_35699 | JGI IMG/M metagenome (IMG submission 35699) | reverse complement strand
GCGGCGATGCCTCGTTGATCCGGGCCTTGGCGACGGATCATGGGCTCGGCATTGACCCGCTCGATTGCGATATGGCCGCCCCTGCCCCTAAAAAGCCGCAGGCGCTGGTCGGTCTCTGCACCGATCCCTGGCGCAGCAATGGCGACACGGTCGAGCGGCTGGAACTTCTGGCACAACGTCTCTTGACCGGGGAGGCGCAGGCGGTCGGGCCGCATACAGCGGCGGTTCTGGCAGAGATTGCGGAGCGCATCCGCCCCGCCATTGCCGCTTGTGGCCCAGAGGAGGGCGCGGGGCTTTTGCGCGCGCTGGAGGGGCGGGCGATTGCCCCCGGCCCCTCGGGCGCTCCAACGCGCGGGCGGCTCGATACCCTGCCCACGGGGCGCAATTTTTTCAGCGTGGACAGCCGCGCCGTGCCCACGCCGACCGCTTGGGCCCTGGGGTGGAAATCCGCCAACCTCTTGATTGAAAAGCATCTGCAAACCCATGGCGATTGGCCGCGCGCCCTGCTGATTACCGCTTGGGGAACGGCCAATATGCGCACTGGCGGCGACGATATCGCGCAGGCGCTGGCACTGATGGGGGTCAAGCCGAAATGGGATGCCGCCAACCGCCGCGTGACCGGATTCGAAATCCTGCCTGAGGGCGTGCTGGGGCGACCGCGGGTGGATGTAACCTTGCGTATTTCGGGATTTTTCCGCGACGCTTTTCCGCAGCTTATCGCGCTTTTTGACAGTGCGGCGCGGGCGGTGCAGGGGCTTGATGAGGCCGAGGACAGCAATCCCGCCGCCGCAAGAGCGCGGAGCGAGGGGATCGGGCCGCGTATTTATGGCTCGAAACCGGGGGCTTATGGCGCGGGACTTCAGGCGATGATTGACGAGCGACTCTGGGCCAACAAGGCAGATCTGGCCGAGGCATACCTGACTTGGGGCAGCTATGCCTACGGTGTCAAGGAAGAGGGCACGCCCGACCGCGTCAGGTTTGAAACGCGGCTGCGCCAGACCGAGGCGATTGTGCAGAACCAGGACAATCGCGAGCATGATCTGCTTGATTCTGATGACTATTATCAGTTTGAAGGTGGCGCCGCGGCGGCCGTGAGCACGTTGCAGGGNCGCGATCGACCGATCTATCACAACGACCACTCGCGCCCCGAACGTCCGCTCATCCGCACGCTGGAGGATGAAATCGGGCGGGTGGTGCGGTCGCGCGTGGTCAATCCGAAATGGATCGCGGGGGTTAAGCGGCATGGGTATAAAGGCGCTTTCGAGATCGCCGCGACGGTGGATTATCTCTTTGCCTTTGCGGCCACAACGGGCGCTGTGCGCGGCCATCATTTCGATCTGGTCGAGGCGGCGTTTCTGGAGGATGACGACACACGCGCGTTCATTGCAAANCACAACCCGTCCGCNCTGCGCGAACTGGCCGAGCGTCTCGCCGAGGCGATAGACCGGGGTCTTTGGATGCCGCGGTCGAATTCTGCGCGCGCGCGGATTGAGGCCGCTCGCAACGCTTCTCCTACGCCCTGATCTGGCTCGGCTAGAACAACCACGGAAGAATCGCTCCGCTTTTTTGGTCTAAAGCGTTATCCTCTTGCACAGCTTTCCAGACCAGAGGCTTGCTCATGCGTCGTTATCTGCCTGCTGATGACCTCAACGCGGTTCACGCACTGCTGTGCCGCACCTTTGCCTATATGGAGGGGCGCATTGATCCGCCCTCATCGCTGGCACATTTGGATGTCGATGCGTTGCGCGTTTTAGCCGCGACCTCTGAGATCTGGGTCATCTCCGAGAGGAGTTACCCCATCGCCTGCATGATCCTGACACCACAGCCAGATGCGCTCTATCTCGGTAAGCTTGCGGTAGATGCAGGCCATCGAGGACAGGGATTGGCGGGTAAGATGGTGGCACATGCCGAGTCTCGGGCAATAACACTCGGCCTGCCGCGCCTGCGGCTACAAACCCGACTGGAACTGGTAGAGAACCATGCCACTTTTGCGAACCTCGGGTTCGTGATCACGGCGCAAACCGCTCATCCCGGTTATGATCGCCCGACCAGCCTGACGATGGAACGGTTGGTGCCAATACCCCTTGAAGATGCGCCCTAGACCTCACTCGCGCCAAGTGCAGATGAGATCGACGTATCCGCGAAAGACCGGCTCTTGCTCGCACTCAAGGATCTGTGGCGGCGGGAGGGATGGCAGGCCGGCGCCGCAATCAAGCTGCGCCTCCATTACCGCTGCATCGCCCCAGAGCCGTGCCACGCGACAGCCGCTGACAGCCTCTATTGCCGCAACCCCGCGTGGGGCAACTGCCGCCAGGCGCGGGGCCCATTCCGGGCTGACACGCATCGCCTGCGCCCGTGTGCCCGCGATCCGCACATCAAAAGCACTATGACCGATAGTGATTCGTTGTGGCGTCAGAGTCTGAAATGCCGGGCCGGGAGAATTGCATCCGACCAAAGCAATTATGAGAAACAAGGTGAGTCCGCGCACCAGCATGGGACAGTCTTGTCCTTTGGGCGTTAACCGAGAGTTAAGGCGGTGCGGTCATATTTGCGGTTCATGTCGTTATGTGACGTCGTTTTCAGATCATTAACCTTCGGATTCTCTCGATATGTGGAAATCGCGCAGGAGACATGCTGCAAACGCATGGATTTTCTCAGTATTTGCCATTGCGCGGTCACAAAAATCCATTATGTGCGCAGCGTGGCCACAAAGACGGCCCTGATCTAAACCTATAGGATGGAGGCAACCCGATGACCCGCGACGAACTGAACCGTGAACTGCGCGCGCACAGTGCCTCTTGGCAGGCTGTTGTGATCGTCTATGCAGCGATCATCGGGACATTTGTAATGTCCGCCATGGCGATCCTGTAATAGCCCGATAGATCAACGGAATTCAGACCGAGTGAGGGGCGGATGAGGATAACCTCTCCGCCCCGTCTTGCACTTGTATCACGCGTTTACGCCAGTGATCTTGGGATCCTTTGGATCAATACGGGCTGCTGCCGCATCGCCCACATTATCCACGCCACGCTCTTCCAACAGTGTGGTCAGCCAATTCGGGTCCATCTCCGGCACTGAGCTGAGCAAGAGATCAGTATAGGGATGGTGCGGCGGCGTGAACATCTCGTCCTTGGGCCCCTGCTCCACCACTTTGCCATGCTGCATCACAACCACCTCATCGGCGATGGAGCGCACGGTGGCGAGATCATGGGTGATAAACATATAGGCCAGCCCCAGCTCGTTTTGCAGCCGGTCGAGCAGGCGCAGAATGCCTTCAGCTACGAGTTGATCAAGCGCGGATGTCACCTCGTCGCAGACGATGAAGGTGGGTTCCGCCGCAAGCGCGCGGGCAATACCGATGCGTTGCTTTTGCCCACCGGACAACTCAGGCGGATAGCGGTTGTAATATTGCGAAGGTTCAAGCTCGATNAGGTCAAGCAATTCATCAACGCGGTTCTTGAGCGCCACACCTTTGAGACCGGAATAGAAGGCCGCGGGCCGTCCGATGATTTCCGAGATGCGAACCTTGGGATTTAGGGCTGTATCNGCCATCTGATAAATCATCTGGCACTGGCGCAATTGGTCCTTGGTGCGNTCCTTGTAACTCGGCGGAAAGGGTTCACCCTTGAATAGAACTTCACCCTTGGACGGCGGCAAAAGGCCCGTTATCACCCGNGCCGTGGTGGATTTTCCAGAGCCGGATTCNCCCACAACAGCCACGGTCATGCCCTCGTAGATATCGAAACTGACATCATCCAGCACCTTGTCNCCGCCGGTATAGGAGGCGTCGACATTACGGATCGAGATCAGCGGCACGCCATCCTTGGGTCGGTGGCGCTGTGGGCTCTCAAAGCTACGGACCGCCCAAAGCGACTTTGTGTATTCCTCTTTCGGATTGTCCAGCATCTCTTTGGTCGAGGCTTCTTCGACCTCTTCGCCCTTGAGCAGCACCTTGATGGTATCAGCCATCTGCGCCACAACAGCCAGATCGTGAGTGATATAGATCGCTGCGGTGTTGAACTGATCCACGATATCTCGGATCGCGGCCAGCACTTCGATCTGAGTGGTCACATCCAGCGCAGTTGTCGGCTCGTCAAAGATGATGAGATCAGGCCGACAGGACATTGCCATGGCCGTCATGGCACGCTGCAACTGCCCACCAGAGACTTGATGCGGATAACGAAATCCGATCTCCTTCGGATTGGGCAAGCGCAGCCTTTCGTAGAGGTCCATCGCATCCTCTTGCGCCTCCAGCCTCTTTTTGAGCCGATATTGCAAGGGCGCTTCGGTGTGCTGGTCGATGATCTTGTGCGCCGGGTTGAACGAGGCCGCAGCCGACTGCGCCACATAAGCGATACGAGAGCCGCGCAGCGCGCGACGCTCGCTCTCGGACGCGGTCGTGAGTTCCATTCCATCAAACTCAATCGAGCCATTGGAGATGCGCGTGCCGTCACGGGCATAGCCCATACAGGCGGCGCCAATGGTAGATTTGCCTGCGCCCGATTCACCGATCAGGCCCATCACCTCGCCCCGGTGCAGGGTGAGGTCCACGCCCTTGATGATGTCGATCCAGGATTCGTCGGAATAGCCCTGAATCTTCAGGTCACGGATTTTGAGAAGAACGTCTTTTTTCTTGGGCATCGGTTCACACCTTCAGGCCAGAGGAGCGGTAGAGCATCCAGTCCACCACAAAGTTGACCGCGACGGTCAGCAGAGCGATGGCCGCCGCGGGAATGAGCGGGGTGATGTCACCAAACGAGATCAGCGTTGCGTTTTCGCGCACCATGGAGCCCCAATCCGCCGTGGGTGGCTGGATGCCGAGGCCGAGGAACGACAAGCCCGCGATGAGCAGGAACACAAAACAGAACTCGAGTCCGAATTCGGCAACCAACGGAGCGGTGGAGTTGGGCAGGATTTCACGACGGATCAGATACCACGTCTTTTCACCCCGCAGCTTGGCCGCCTCGATATAATCCATCACCACGACGTTGCCAGCCACAGCGCGCGTCAGACGGAAAACGCGTGGACTGTAGATAACCGCAACGACGAGGATCAGAATGATCTCGGACGGGTTGAAGATAATGAGCATAAAGCCGGAAAACGCCGTCGAGACCCCGACCAGCACGGCCAAGCCAACGGCCCAACCGACAATACTGTTCTCGAAAATGGCAGTGACCATCAGAAGCCCGACGACTCCGGCAAAGCCCGTGAGCAGCCAAAAGCTGGTGGTGTCATTGGCCAAATCCCCGCCGAAAATCGACAGCATCAACAGCGCAAAGATCAACGATGGAATCGACATGATCACATCGGAGGTACGTGCCAGAGCCTGATCGAACCAGCCTCCCGTTGTCGCAGCGAGCAACCCGGCAAGAGCCCCCAGCAAGAACGCCATGACCGTGCCNGCAAGGGCCAGAGCAACGGTATTGCGGGCNCCGAATACCAGTCGGCTGAATACATCCCGCCCCAGCTGATCCGCGCCAAGCAGCATGTTTGCATCTGCAGGGGCAAAGGCCGAGGTGATAACCTGCGCCTCGCCATAGGGCGCGATGAGGGGGGCAAANATCCCTGCAATCGCGACGGTGAAGATCACGAACATGCCAAACGCTGCGGTAAGTGGCGCGGTGCGTAACTCCTTGGCCAGATTGTGCGAGGCGATGGCGATCAGGAATTCACGGAACGCATANGAGACCATCGCCGAGAGCCCCAATAGCCCCGCCAAGATGGCCACGATTCGCAATGCGGAAACACCGCCAATGATCCCTAGAATGAACGAAACCAGTGTTAGCGAGAACAAAAGCAAGAAGGCGGAGCGTTTGTTGAAATAGGCCGCAAGGCAAGACGCGCCGAGAAGCAGAGTGTAGTAGATGATGACGAAAGCACTCATGTTTCTGCCCCCCTTATTTTGGATGCCGCAAGCGCGGATTGGTGAGGATAGACCCCACATCCNCCGCGAGATTGAGCAGGATGAAGGTCGCGGCAAAGATCAGGCAGCAGGCCTGAACCACGGGGAAATCACGCTTGCTGACCGCATCAACCAAGGCCTGACCGATGCCCGGATAGACGAACACCACTTCAACCAGCACCACNCCNGTAATGAGATAGGCCAGATTGAGGGCNACCACGTTGATGATCGGAGCCCAGGCATTGGGCAGGGCGTGCTTGACGATCACCTTCCACGGGGGCGTGCCTTTGAGGCGTGCCATCTCGATATAGGGCGAAGCAAGCAGGTTGATGATCGCCGCGCGAGTCATGCGCATCATATGAGCCGTCACCACGAGCACCAGAGTCAGCGCAGGCAGAAAGGTGCGGTACAAGAGATCTCCAAAGCTCATGTCGTTGCTGAGGCTGGCGATGGCCGGGAACATGCCCGTCTTGACCGCAAGATACAGAATCAGGATGTAGCCCAGAAAGAATTCAGGGCTGGAGATCGAGGTAAGTGTCGCCACGTTGGCGACCCGGTCAAAGATCGAGTTGCGCAGAAGCGCCACAAGCACACCGAGCACAATTGAGATCGGCACCGCGATGGCGGCGGCATAGGCTGCGAGGAACAATGTATTGGCAAACCGCTCGCCAATCGTCTGGGCGACACTGGCACCGGTGACGATGGAATTGCCAAAATCGAGCGTCACTGCACCAGATAGCCAATGCAAATAGCGCAGGACGGCTGGCTGATCGAGCCCCATTTCCTTGCGCAATGCGGCCAGGTTCTCAGGCGTTGCGCCCTGCCCCAGAACGGCTTGCGCGATGTCTCCGGGCAAAAGCTCNACCATAAAGAATATGATTATGGAAATGACCAGTAGAATGATCAAACCCATTCCGAGCCGTTTTGCAACGAGCCCTAGGATGTCCCCCATCTTTCCCTCCTGCTGTTTTTTCGCCTGTCGCCTTGTGGTTCGGCGCGGCCTTTTATGGCTTAGGCTAACAGTTTTTTATGAGCCGGACGAAAAATAATTCTCGTTTCAGGCCTCTCGCAATGACGCGATAGGCCGAAGCAGGGATTTCCCTGCCCCGGCGGCTAAAAACCCGGCACCTTTCGATGCCGGGTCGCAGATTGGCCTCAGGCTTCAAACCACCAGCGGCTTGCGGCACGCGCGCCGTCACAGCCCCAGCTTGCCGCAACCTGTTCATGACGTTTGACGCCTTTGCCACGGGCATAGACCCAATTGTTGAAGAACGGCAGGAGCGTTCCGCCATCATCGCGCATCAGGAGGCACATTTCGTGATACATTTCGGCACGCAGCGTTTCGTCCAGTTCTGACTTGGCCTGAAGCAACAACTCATTGAAGCGTTCATTCTGCCAGCGAGTCTCGTTCCAGGNCGCGTCATCTTTGTAGGCCAATGTAAACATCACGTCCGGGGTCGGACGCGCACCCCAAGACACGGCGCTGAACGGTTTTTTCAGCCAAACGTCCGAGTAGTATCCATCACTCGGCTCGCGCACGACCTTGATGTTGATCCCTGCGGCCTTGGCCTGCTCCGCATAAAGCACGCACATGTCGACGGCACCAGTATAGACGCTGTCTGCAACCGAGAGATTGACCGACAGGCCCTCTTGACCTGCCTCTTTGAGCAGTGACTTGGCCTGATCGGGATCATACTCGCGCTGCGGGATGTCTTCTGGCCAATAGGGCTGCACCGGCGAGAGGTGGAAATCATTGCCTTTGGTTGCNGCGCCAAAGGCGATTTTCTCGATGATCTCGTCGCGATTCATGGCAAGTTTCAGCGCCGTGCGCACGCGCACATCGCTGAAGGGTTCCGTGTCGCAGAACATCGGCATCGTGATCGCCCCACCAGAGGGGATATTGTCGACCGAGATGTCTGGATTGCGCTGCAAGAGCGCGAGCGTCTTGAGCTCGATCAGCGAGACGCAGTCTACATCGCCCGTCACCAGCGCCGTCTGGCGCGCGTTGGGGTCGTTGAGGACGAGCATTGTCACCTTGTCGAAATAGGCACCTTCTCCGTGCCATCCATCGTGGCGGGTCAATTCCCAACGGATGCCGAATTCGCCCGAGTCGATCTTGTACGGGCCAGTACCGTCACCCGATTTCCAGTCGATCGTGCCGTCGCCGTTCGAGGGGCAGATGGCAAAGTGATAGTCTGTCATCAGCCAGGGCAAGTCGGCATTGCCCCGAGCAAGGCTGACCACAACGGTATGGTCGCCATCCGCAGTGATATCGGTCACGTCGGTCAACAGCGCCTTGGCGGCAGAGGTCGAGCTATCGCCACGATGATGATTGAGGCTGTCAATCACGTCCTGCGACGTCACCGGCTTGCCACTGTGGAACGAAGCATCGGGATTGAGTTCGAACGTCCACTGCATAGCGTCGGGTGACGCCTCCCAGCTGGTGGCGAGATCTGGCCCAAGCGAATTGTCCGCCTCGATCAAGGTCAGATAGCTGCGGTGGGTATGGGCCAGAAAGATCATCTGGCGGGTCACATAGGTGCCCGGATCATGGGTGTCAGAAGTGTTGCCATCATGCACACCCCAACGGAACGTGCCGCCCGGCGTCGGGTTCGCAGCAGCGGACGTGCCCCATAGACCAGTGGCAGCCGAGGCCGTTATACCTGCAGCTGCGGCGAAATGCATGAAGGAGCGACGCGAGATATCGCCGGTGCGCGCTGCCTGTGCGAGCCGGTCCAAAAGGACCTGATCGGTTTTCTTTTTCATTTGGTTTCCCTGTCTTGTTTTGAATCTGTCATTGGTGAGGCCGCAGCATCAGCCCACACTGAAAGCTTCCTTTTCAGTGGGGCTGCAAGGATGCTCAAATACGACATGTTTCTAACAGAACACGAAATGCCCCTTGTTTCCAGTGCTTAATCCAGCAAAGGAGAAGCTTTAAAAGGTCATAAATGCTGAGGTTTTCTGAGATTTCGCCGAGTTTTCTAACTGCGACGCATCCGTAGCTTGGCAAAGTAATCGAGACGTTTCTTGAGCTCACGCTCGAACCCTCTCTCGACCGGCTGATACAGAACCGGGCGTTTCATGGTCTCCGGAAAGTAGTTTTGTCCCGAGAATCCATCCTCTGCGTCATGGTCATAAGCGTAGCCTTCGCCGTAGCCCTGCTCCTTCATCAGACGGGTTGGAGCGTTGAGGATATGTTTGGGCGGAGGCTCGCTTCCGGTTTTCTTTGCCTCGCGCAGCGCCGCCTTGTAGGCCGTATATCCAGCGTTGGATTTCGGCGCGAGGGCCAGATAGGCCACAGCCTGAGCCAGCGCCAATTCGCCCTCGGGGCTGCCGATCCGCTCATAGGTTTCCCACGCATGCAGGCAGATCGATTGCGCCTGTGGATCAGCGAGGCCGATATCCTCGATCGCCATGCGCAGGATGCGTCGTGCGAGATATCGTGGGTCTTCACCACCCGTCAGCATCCGGGCCAGCCAATAGAGCGCGGCATCAGGATCTGAGCCGCGCACGGATTTATGCAATGCCGAGATGAGGTTGTAATGCTCGTCACCCGACTTGTCGTATTTTGCCGCGCGTTTCATCAGGCGGGTGGCAAGGGCGCTGCTATCCAGTTTTCCCTCGACCTTCCACGCCGCCACCTGTTCGATCAAGTTCAAGAGCGCGCGGCCGTCGCCGTCAGCCATTTCAAGCAAGGCCTCGCGCGCCGGACCATCGAGCGGCAAGGCGCGGCTCAACTCTTGTTCGGCACGTTGCGCGAGGCGTTCGAGATCAGCGAGCACTAAGCGCGTCAGAACCAAGACCTGTGCCCGGCTGAGAAGGGCGGCGTTCAACTCGAAACTCGGGTTTTCCGTGGTCGCACCAACCAAGAGGATCGTGCCATCTTCCATATGCGGCAGAAACCCATCCTGCTGTGCCTTGTTGAACCTGTGGATTTCGTCAACGAAAAGCAGGGTGCCGCGGCCCTGAGTGCGGCGGTGCTTGGCCTCTTCGAACACTTTGCGCAGTTCCGGCACGCCGGTAAAAATCGCACTGATCTGGATGAAATGCAGATCGGTTTCGTCAGCCAACAGTCGGGCAATGGTGGTCTTGCCCACGCCGGGCGGGCCCCAGAAGACCAGCGAGGAGAGGCTGCCGGAGGCAAGCATCACGCCGAGCGGGGCTTCGGGGCCAAGCACCTGATCCTGTCCGATGACATCAGTGAGACGACGCGGTCTGAGCCTGTCGGCCAAGGGGCGAGGGCCCGTGTCGGGACGCGGCGTGTCGCCTGTATCAAAGAGATCCGCCACCGCTCAGATCCGGAACCGCAGCGCCATGCGCCGGCCACCACGCTGCACCTCAAGGGCCAAGGTCGTCTCGGCGCGCTCCAACGCCTCGGCGGCACTTGCACTATCAGGTGTGGTGCGACCATTGACGGACCGCAAGATATCGCCGGCGCGTAACCCGGCACGCGCACCGTAGGGGCCGGGATCATCCACAATCACCCCCTCCGACAGAAGTGGAAGGCGGTAGTCCTCGATCACGGCGGGGTTGATTGTCGACAAGAACATTTGAGGGATTGCAGCACGCGGGCTGGTCTCCAATTGGTTGCGCGGTGGGGTGTCGGGGGCGGCGATCATGTCCACCTCGATCTCTTGCTCAACGCCATCGCGCAGGCGGGTGATTGTGGTCTTGGACCCGATTCCGGCCAGAGACATGCGATAGATCATCTCTGCGGGGCTGTTGACGGGCTGACCGCCGACCATCGTGATCACGTCGCCGGGGCGGATGTCGCGGACAAAGCTGCTGAGGGGATGCACCTCGGAAATCACGATGCCGTCGGGGCGGGCGATGCCAAGCCCCTCGGCCATATCCGGGGTTACAGGCTGACCACCCAAACCCGCCCAAGGGCGTTCAAATGTCGTTTTTCCATCCCGTGCCTGTGCCACGAACTGTGCCACCAAGGCCGAGGGAATGGCAAAGCCGATACCGTTCGATCCGCCCGAACGCGACAGGATTGCTGTATTGATTCCAATAAGATGGCCGTTCACATCGACCAAAGCACCGCCCGAATTTCCGGGGTTGATCGGTGCGTCGGTCTGGATGAAATAGCCACGTGCGTTGCCGGTGGCCGTGCCAGAGCGGGCGAGGCCGGAGACGATTCCGCTGCTGACGGTTTGGCCCACGCCAAAGGGGTTGCCGATGGCCAGCACCAATTCGCCGACCTGCACGGTGTCGCTGTCGCGCAGGGTGAGGGCGGGCAGGACCGGTGCATCCTCGATCTGGAGGACGGCCAAATCCGCCTCTTCATCGCCCAAGAGGACGCGGGCGGCGTATTCGCGGCGGTCATTGAGGACCACGCGGATATCTGTAGCCTCACCCACGACATGATAATTCGACACGACGATACCATCCTCCGAGAGGACCACGCCGGACCCAAGAGAGTTTTGAACGCGCGGGCGCGTTGCGCCGAAGTCATTGAAAAATCTCTCGAAAAACGGGTCTCCCCGGAATGGGCTGGCGCGGGTGGCGACGACGCGGCTGGCGTAGATATTCACCACTGCCGGAGCGGCCTGTTGGACGACCGGGGCAAAGCCCAACTGAATTTCGGCCGGCGTGACCGGCACGCGGGTTTCGGCGTGCGGCAGGCCGGGAAGGGCCAATAAAACAAGGCAGAGAAGGCGGACCATGACAGGCTCCCCAAGGGTGATCTTGGCCTTTGAGATATGCTGGGAGTGGCGCGGCAATGCAAGGCTTTGCGGCCTCTTGCGGTGGCATATCCCCGAGGGCCAACATGCAAAACCCCCGCCGGTGAGGGCGGGGGCGTATCTGTAACCACTTGAAATGGTTATAATCTTATTCGTCGTCAGACATTTCAAACGCTGCGACGCGGGCCTTGTCGGCGGCGCCTTTGGCGTCGACGTCACGGTCCACGAACTCGATGATGGCCATGGGTGCCATGTCACCATAGCGGAACCCGGCCTTGAGAACGCGGACGTAACCGCCCTGACGCTCTGCATAGCGCGGTCCGAGAATGTCGAACAGTTTGGCCACATAGGCATCCTGCTTGAGCTGGCTCGCAGCCTGACGGCGCGCATGCAAATCCCCACGTTTTCCGAGGGTTATCAGCTTTTCGATGATCGGACGCAGTTCTTTTGCCTTGGGCAATGTGGTCTTGATCTGCTCATGTTCGATGAGCGAGCCGGCCATGTTCGCCCACAGCGCCTTGCGGTGCTCGTGGGTGCGGTTGAGGCGGCGGTATCCTCTTGCGTGACGCATTTTCTATCTCCTAAGCGTTTTTGCTTTGTCCGGCGGTCTGATGCGTGTCAGCCGCTCTCCTTGGGGCGGGATTGCCCGGGTCGTGATGCGTACATGGCGTACCATGTGTACGCGGGTTTTGTACACTGGGTTGAACGGTGCGCNGAGGCTGCGCACCGCCCAAAATCTTAGAACGCGTCTTCGAACTTTTTGGCGAGGTCTTCGATGTTGTCTGGCGGCCAATCCTCGACATCCATGCCAAGGTGCAGACCCATGCCCGAGAGAACCTCTTTGATCTCGTTGAGCGACTTGCGGCCAAAGTTCGGGGTGCGGAGCATCTCGGCTTCGGTCTTTTGGATGAGATCGCCGATATAGACGATGTTGTCGTTCTTGAGGCAGTTCGCGGAGCGGACCGACAATTCCAACTCGTCCACTTTCTTGAGCAGGAGCGGGTTGAATTCGAGACCGTCGTCGTCGTCCTGACGGCTGGCCGATTCGGGTTCGTCGAAGTTCACGAAGATCGACAGTTGATCCTGAAGGATACGCGCGGCGTAGGCCACGGCGTCATCCGGGGTGATCGAGCCGTCGGTTTCGATCTTCATGGTCAGTTTGTCGTAATCGAGAACCTGACCTTCGCGGGTCGGCTGGACCTCGTAGCTGACCTTGGAGATCGGCGAGTAGATGGCGTCAATCGGAATGAGACCGATGGGTGCGTCCTCGGGCTTGTTCTTGTCAGCCGAGACATAGCCCTTGCCCTGATTCACGGTCAGTTCCATGAACAGGTCAGCACCTTCGTCGAGGTGACAGATCACATGGTCCTTGTTGAGGATCTCGATGCCTGCGCTGTCGGAGATGTCACCGGCGGTGACGACGCCCGGACCCTTGGCATTGACCGAAAGACGCTTGGGCCCTTCGACTTCCATGCGGATGGCCACGCCCTTGAGGTTGAGAACGATGTCGGTCACGTCTTCGCGGACACCGGCCACCGAGGAGAACTCGTGCAACACGTTGTCGATCTGCACGGCGGTGATGGCCGCCCCTTGCAGCGAGGACAGAAGAACGCGGCGCAGCGCGTTGCCCAGCGTGAGACCAAAGCCGCGCTCGAGCGGCTCGGCGATCAGAACCGCCTGACGCAGCGGGTCATTGCCCGGTTTCACGTCAAGCTGTGTCGGCTTGATCAGTTCAGCCCAATTCTTGTGGATCATGCGTCCCTCCATTCTTGCTCTGTTCCCATGTCCAAAGGTCCAGAACGCCCGAGGATGTAAAATGACGAAAAGGGGACCGCGCCATAGCGCGGCCCCACCTGGATAGATGTTGTATCAGACCCGGCGGCGTTTCGGCGGGCGGCAGCCATTGTGAGCCATCGGGGTCACATCACGGATCGAGGTGATGTTGAAGCCAACGGCGGCCAGCGCGCGCAGCGCCGACTCACGACCCGAACCCGGACCCTGAACTTCGACGTCGAGCGACCGCATGCCATGTTCCTGCGCCTTTTTGCCTGCATCTTCGGCAGCCATCTGAGCGGCGTAGGGCGTGGATTTACGCGAGCCTTTGAAACCCATGGTCCCGGCAGAGGACCATGCGATTGCATTGCCCTGCACATCCGAGATCAGGATCTTGGTGTTGTTGAAAGACGAGTTCACATGAGCAACGCCGGTGGCGATGTTCTTGGAGACCTTTTTCTTGGTGCGTTTGGTATCGCGTGCCATATTGAATGCCCTCCCTTATTTCTTCTTGCCGGCAATGGCTTTTGCCGGGCCCTTGCGGGTGCGAGCATTGGTGTGGGTCCGCTGACCACGCACCGGCAGATTGCGACGGTGACGCAGGCCACGGTAGCAGCCCAGATCCATCAGGCGCTTGATGTTCATCTGGGTTTCACGGCGCAGGTCACCTTCGACGGTGAAATTCGCGTCGATGTGTTCGCGCAGGGCCAGAGCCTCGGCATCCGACAGCTCGTTCACGCGACGCGANGTGTCGATGTTGAGGGCTTCGCAGATGGATTTAGCCGAGGAATGGCCGATTCCGGTGATATAGGTGAGGGCGATTGGAACCCGTTTGTTGGTCGGGATATTGACGCCGGCGATACGTGCCAAGTGCAGTTTCCTTTTTCGTTGCGGTTCCGTAGCACCAGAACCTTTTTTCACAACGTAAGCCCGAGGCGATCACGCACCGGGCCGCGGCTGATNTCAGATGAGCGATTCGCAATTCGGGGGCGACCCGGAAATAGAATCAATCTCGCGTTCGAGATAGGGCTGGTTAGGGGGAAATGAACGGAGCGTCAAGGCCCCGCCCCCCGGCATTGCCCTATTTGTCAAGTGCTTTGGCAATCTCGGCCTGAACGACATTGATTTCCGCGAGACCGTCGACCGAGGTCAGTTGGCCATGAGCGTAGTAATAGCCGATGAGCGGGGAGGTTTTCTTGTAATATTCCATCAGGCGGTTGCGCAGCGCGTCTTCGTTGTCGTCGGCGCGGCGCCTGACATCTGTCGAGCCGCATTTGGCGCATTTGCCATCGGTGGGCCAGGGTTTGGTGATGTCGTTATAGACCTCGCCGCAGTTGCCGCAGGTCGAACGGGCCGTGATGCGCTGAACGAGTGCTTCGTCATCGACACGCAATTCGATCACGGCCTCCAACGTCTCGCCCATCTCTTCGAGCAGGTCGGCGAGGGCATCGGCCTGTGCCAGCGTGCGGGGGAAGCCATCAAAAATGAAGCCGCCCTTTCGCTCCGCCTGCAATTGTTCACGGATGAGGCCGATCACGATCTCATCGGTCACAAGATCGCCGCGCGCCATGACATCGGCGACGATCCGCCCCATGTCCGAGCCGCTGTCCTTGGCGGCGCGCAGCATGTCGCCGGTGGAGAGCTGGATCATGTCGCGGCTCTCGACCAGGTAATGCGCCTGTGTGCCCTTGCCCGCGCCCGGCGGTCCGAGAAGGATGATATTCATCTGCGCGCCGGTGCTTTTCTGCGGGAGCGTTTCTTGCCCTTGCCGCTGAGCTGGGATTTCTCGATCAGCCCTTCGTATTGATGGGCGAGGAGGTGCGATTGCACCTGCTGGATCGTGTCCATGGTGACAGAGACCACGATCAGCACGGATGTGCCGCCNAAGTAGAAGGGGATCGCGAATTGATTGCGCAGCACCTCGGGCAGAAGGCAGACCGCCGCGAGATAGGCAGAGCCCAGAACCAGCACGCGGGCAACGACATAGTCGAGATATTCCGCTGTCCGCTTGCCCGGACGGATGCCGGGAATGAAGCCGTTCTGGTTCTTGAGGTTGTCGGCCACTTCATCGGTCTTGAACGCGACGTTGAAGGTGTAGAAATAGGCGAAGAACACGATCATGATCGTGAANAACAGCAGATAGAGCGGCTGGCCGGGGCCGAAATAGGCCATCACGGTCGAGAGGACCGGATTGGTCGTACTGCCCGAGAAGGTGGTGATCGTCGCAGGCAGCAGGAGCAGCGAGGAGGCAAAGATTGCCGGGATCACGCCTGCCGGGTTGACCTTGACCGGCAGGTGCGAGGAGCCGCCGTCATAGATCTTCATGCCCACCTGACGGCGGGGATATTGAATGTGGATCTTGCGCAGGGACCGCTCCATGAAGACCACGAAGGCGATCACGGCGACGACCATCACCATCACGCCGACGATCACGGCGGGGCTGACAGCGCCCGAGCGGCCAGAGGCGAAGAACTGCGCCAGAGCGGCGGGAACCTCGGCGATGATGCCGACAAAGATGATCAGCGAGATGCCGTTGCCAACGCCGCGCGCGGTGATCTGTTCGCCCAGCCACATCAGGAACATGGTGCCGCCGACCAGCGTGATCATGCAGGAGACGATAAAGAACATGCCCGGATTCGTGACCATTTCGCCGGATTGCAGGCTGACGGCCAGACCGTAGGATTGCAGCGTGGCGAGGACGACCGTGCCGTAGCGGGTGTATTGGTTGATCTTCTTGCGACCCTGCTCGCCCTCTTTCTTGAGTTGCTCAAGAGCGGGCACCATGGCGGTCATCAACTGAACGATGATCGACGCCGAGATATAGGGCATGATCCCCAGAGCAAAGATGCCCATGCGCCCGAGTGCGCCGCCGGTGAACATCGACAGCATGCCGCCAATGGACGCCTGCGCGCCTTCCATGAATTCACGCAGCGCGATCCCATCAATCCCCGGCACGGGGATGAAGGTGCCCAGCCGGTAGACAATCAGCAGGCCGAGGGTGAACAGGATGCGTTTGCGCAGTTCGGTGGCCTTGCCAAGCGCGGACCAGCTAGTGTTGGCCGCCATTTGCTCTGCTGCAGATACCATTCGCGGGTCTCTTTCATGTGACAACGCCGCCTTGGGCTGTTTTCCAGCTCAGGCGGCGTCAAAGGAAAACTTGGGCCATATGTAAGCGGCACGGGTGCCGCTCACAACCTCTTATTCAGCCGCTTGCGCGGTTGTGACCGAGAGGGAGCCGCCGGCCTTTTCGACCGCTTCGATCGCAGAGCGCGAGGCGCCTGTAACCTGAATGGTCAGCTTGAGGGTCACGTCACCCTTGTTCAGGACGCGGATGCCATCGAGTTTGCGGCGCACCAGACCGGAGGCGACGAGCGCATCCTCGGTGATCGGGGCGGTTGCGTCGATCTTGCCGGCTTCGACGAATTTCTGGATCAGACCCAGATTGATGACGGCAAAGGATTTGCGGTTCGGCTTGGTAAAGCCGCGCTTGGGCAGACGCTGATAGAGCGGCATCTGGCCACCCTCGTAGCCACCGATCGAAACACCCGAACGGGATTTCTGACCTTTGATACCCCGGCCACCGGTTTTGCCCATGCCGGAACCCGGACCACGACCAATGCGCTTGCGCTTTTTGGTGGCACCGGGATTGTCGTGCAGTTCATGCAGTTTCATTGTCGCTATCTCCTTGCCGGATGCGGCCCCCAGCGACGGGAGCGGCCGAACGCGGCGTGTGTGGGTTGAGTCGGACCCCAAGACGGGGCCACCGGGGGCGTATAGACGCAGGGCGCGTCGGGATCAAGGGCTGAGAATGCGTTGGGTGTCGTGGTTTGCGCGCGCAGACCTCAGGGGATCTTGGCGACACTGGCCGGTGACCGGTGACGAAGGAATCTGCCACAACTTTTCAAGCACTGCGCCAGTCGGTAAGTCTAGGGACAGTTCACAACCAGATTTGACGTCTGATGGTTAAAGGTTCCTAGATGATGCGGTTTTTCAGCAAGTCCCCTCGGCCCGGTCCGGTTTCGGAACAGAAGCAAGAGGTGCGGTTTACCGCAGCGGATGCGGCCTTGGCGCTGGAGCAGAGAGGACCGCGCCTCTTGGAGTTTGTGGCGAATTGCGTCGAGCCTCAGGCTCTGGGGGTGGAGATTGGCCCCTTTGACCGCCCACTTTTGACCCGCCCGGAGTGGAATGTGCGCTATGCGGACGTCAATACGACGGACGACCTCAAATATCTCGCGGGTCGCAGCCCGCTGCGGCATGTCGAGAAGGTTGTCGAGGTGGATTACGTGCTGAAGTCCGTGTCCCTGCCGCGCGCGATTTCCGGGCATGGGGTCAAATTCGTCTTTGGATCGCATGTTTACGAGCATATTCCGAACCTTTTGGGATTTCTGCNCGACATCGCGACGGAACTGGGCCGCGGGGGCACAGTCATCGGTGCCTTTCCGGATCGGCGTTACACCTATGATATCGACCGCCCAAGAACGACATTGGGCCAGTTTCTGGACCGNNATGCGCGGGATATTTCCCAGCCGGACCCGCAGACCGTGTTCGATCATTTCTATCACAACAGNGAGGTCAAAGCGGGTCAGATCTGGACCAAGGGTGCGGATCACGGTGCGCCTCGGAGATTTTCCCTCGGCCATGCGCAAGAGATGATGCAGCAGGCCCAGACGCGCTATGTCGATGTGCATTGCAACGTGCTCACGGATCAGGAGTTTGTCGACCTGACGGAGGTCTTTCCAGAGCTTGGGATCAACCTGGGTCTGCATGCNTTGGTCAAGACCTATCGCCCGCTGCNCGAATTCCACTTTTGCCTGAAGGTGTTGTGACGACGCGCCGCAAGGGGGCATGACCCCTCAACGCATGCGTCCTCTCTGGACATGTGGCGGGATCGCGATAGGCTGGGAGAACTGCCGTGACCGGAGGCCCGCGATGCGCGCTCTGACGCTCTGCCTTGCCCTGACGATCCTGCCGGGACCTGCGTCCATGGCGGCGACGGGATGCGCCACCGATGCGATGCTGGTGTTCGACGGGTCGGGGTCCATGGCGGAGGTGGGACATGATCCGACCGCCCCGACCCGGATTATCGAGGCGCGCGTGGCTCTGCGGCGGGTGATGCCCGAGATTGCGCCCTATCGGCGGATTGGCCTGTTGAGCTATGGCGCGGGGGGCAGTCATCCCTGTTCCGGGATCACACGCCACTTTGGCCCGATGCCGGATGCCGGGGCTGCGGTGGTGGCGGGGATCGAGGCGTTGACGCCCGGTGGCCTGACCCCGATTGCCGCCTCAGTCGCGGCGGCGGCGGAGGTCTTGGGCTATCGCACGCAGACGGGCATCGTGGTCTTGGTCACGGATGGCAATGAGACCTGCGGCGGCACGCCCTGTGCGCTCGGGACGGCGCTCGCGGCGGAGGCGCGCGACCTCACGGTGCATGTGATCGGATTTCGCGTGGTGCATGACCCGTTTTCGTGGAACAGCCCCGAGGCGAAGGGCTATGACGGGCAGACGGTTGCGAAATGTCTGGCGGATGCGACGGGAGGATTGTTCGTCTCGACCGAAACGGTGGACGAGTTGGCGGCAGCCCTGCGCGAGACGCTGGGCTGTCCGCTGATCGGCAGGCTGTGGGTGGAAGCCCCGCCGCGTCGGCGGGGCTGAGCGTTCAGGCCGTGAGGCCCTCGGGCTCTGTCAGACCATTTGCGCGGCAGCAGGCGGTGAGGGTATTGGCCAAGAGGCAGGCGATGGTCATCGGACCGACGCCACCCGGCACCGGGGTGATCGCCCCGGCAACAGCGGCAACCGAGGCGTAATCGACGTCGCCGACGAGGACGGTCTTGCCGTCCCGCTCGATCCGGTTGATGCCCACGTCGATCACAGTGGCCCCCGGCTTGATCCAGTCGCCCGGCACCATTTCGGGGCGACCGACGGCGGCCACAACGATATCGGCGCGGCGGCAGACATCGGCGATGTCCTTGGTCCGGCTATGGGCAATCGTGACGGTGCAGCTATCGCCCAAGAGAAGCTGTGCCATGGGTTTCCCGACGATGTTCGAGCGGCCAAGCACCACGGCATCCATGCCCGCAAGCGAGCCGTGATGGTCGCGCAGCATCATCAGGCAGCCCAAGGGCGTGCACGGCACCATGGATTTCTGGCCGGTGCCCAAGAGGCCCACGTTGGAAATGTGAAAGCCGTCGACATCCTTGGCCGGATCAATCGAATTGATCACCAGATCGGAATCGAGATGTTTCGGGAGCGGCAATTGCACGAGGATGCCATGCACGGTGGCGTCCTTGTTGAGCTGGTCGATCAGCGCCAGAAGATCGGCCTCGGACGTGTCTACGTCAAGTTTGTGTTCATAGGAGTTCATGCCCACCTCGACGGTCTGCTTGCCCTTGGAGCGGACATAGACCTGGCTGGCCGGATCTTCGCCCACAAGCACCACCGCGAGACCCGGCGTGATGCCGTTTTCCTCTTTCAGGCGCGTCACATGCGACGCCACCTTGGCGCGCACCTCTGCGGCAAAGGCCTTGCCGTCGATCACTTTAGCCGTCATTCGCAGCCCTTTCCTCATTCTTGAACTATTCACGCCCAACGCGTAGCGCCGCCCGAGGCACTATACCCCGGGCGGCGCTGTTCGGTTTGGCTTAAAAGAGACCTTCGATCTGACCACCCGCATTGAGACGGATCGTCTCGGCGGCAGGTTTGCTGGGCAGGCCCGGCATGGTCATGATCTCGCCGCAGACCACCACGACAAAGCCAGCACCGGCCGAGAGCCGCACTTCGCGGACCGGCACGGAGTGGCCGGTGGGCGCGCCGCGGCGGTTCGGGTCGGTGGTAAAGCTGTACTGCGTCTTGGCCATGCAGACCGGCAGGTTGCCATAGCCCTGCGATTCCCATTCCTTGAGCTGATTGCGGATTTTCTGATCCGCGAGCACCTCGTCGGCACGGTAGATGCGCTTGGCGATGGTCTCGATCTTGTGGAAGAGCGACATATCATCGGGGTAGAGCGGTGCAAAGTTGGCTTTGCCGGACTCGGCCAGTTCGACCACCTTGCGTGCCAGCGGCTCCGAGCCTTCGGAACCGAGTTCCCAGTGACGTGACAGCACCGCCTCGGCGCCGTGGCCCGCGACATACTCTTTCACGGCTGCAACCTCGGCGTCGGTGTCGGTGACGAAATGGTTGATCGCAACCACAACCGGCACACCAAAGGATTTGACGTTCTCGATGTGNCGCCCAAGGTTGGGGCAACCGGACTTGACCGCGTCGACATTCTCTGCACCCAGATCGGCCTTGGCCACGCCGCCGTTCATCTTCATCGCGCGGACCGTGGCCACGATCACCACGCAATCGGGGGCAAGACCCGCCTTGCGGCATTTGATGTTCATGAACTTTTCAGCGCCAAGGTCGGCACCAAAGCCCGCTTCGGTCACAACGTAATCGCTGATCTTGAGGGCGGTGGTGGTGGCGATGACCGAGTTGCAGCCATGCGCGATATTGGCGAAGGGGCCGCCATGCACGAAGGCGGGGTTGTTTTCCAACGTCTGCACCAGGTTCGGCTGCATCGCGTCCTTGAGGAGCACGGTCATTGCGCCCTCGGCCTTGATGTCACGGCAGAAGACGGGTGTCTTGTCGCGGCGGTAGGCCACGATCATCGAGCCGAGACGGTCTTCGAGATCCTTGAGGTTCTTGGCGAGGCAGAGGATCGCCATGACTTCGGAGGCCACGGTGATGTCAAACCCGTCTTCACGGGCAAAGCCGTTGGACACACCGCCCAGCGAGGATGTGATCTGGCGCAGGGAGCGGTCATTCATGTCCACCACGCGACGCCAGACGACGCGGCGGGTGTCGATGTCAAGCTCGTTGCCCCAATAGATGTGGTTGTCGATCATCGCGCTGAGCAGCGAATGCGCCGAGGTGATGGCATGGAAATCGCCGGTGAAATGGAGGTTCATGTCTTCCATCGGCACGACCTGCGCATAGCCACCGCCAGCGGCCCCACCCTTCATGCCGAAGTTCGGCCCGAGGGAGGCCTCGCGGATGCAGACAGTCGCCTTTTTGCCGATCCGGTTCAGGCCATCGCCGAGACCGACGGTNGTCGTGGTCTTGCCTTCGCCAGCCGGCGTCGGGTTGATGGCGGTCACGAGGATGAGTCGACCGTTCTTGTTGCCCTGCACCGAATCGATGAACTTCTGGCTCACCTTGGCCTTGTCATGTCCGTAGGGCAGCAGATCTTCGTTGGAGATGCCGCGCTTTTCGCCNATCTCTTGGATCGGACGCTTCTTTGCCTCGCGTGCAATCTCGATATCGCTCTTGTAACCCATAGTCGTTTCCTTCCCTTGTCTGTTGAGCCTGGTCTGACCACGGTCATAGCCAATCCCCGGCATCCCACAGCATGCGAATCCGACACATGGACCCGTGGTTGCGGCGGGCTGTCGCAGTCTGTGTCGGATCGGAAACGATTTTGGGGACTTTCAGAGCAGGCTGCCACGGGCACGCGACAGCTCGGACCAGATCGGTTGATCGGGAATATGCAGGCGCAGGGTATCGCCGCGGCTGAGCCGTCCCTCACGCTCGACCCAAGCGGTGACGCCGCGCCGCCCCGAGGCCGCGCGCTTGAACCGCGCCCCAAAGCCCGGCGCGTATCCCTCGATCACCTTGGCGGGCAATTGGCAGGGGCGGTTTTCCATATCCACCACCAAAGTCACCCCATCCGGCCCTTGCAGGCGCGACGAAGGCGGCAGGTGGCTGAGATCGGGAATACCCTCGATCACCAACGACGCCCCGAGCCATGCCGGGTCGAGCCGCGCGATGCCCATGGTCGCGGCGATGGCTGTGAGCTCTTCGACCGAGAGCACCGAGAATTGCCGCACATTGCGGATCTCGGTGTTGCGGGGATGTTGTGACAGCACGCGACTACAGGAGGGACGCGTCAAGCCCGCGTGGTCCTCGCCTGCGATGCCGGCGAAGGTCACGTCCACGGCGTCGAGCGGTTCCGCTTCGAGCGTGGTGTCGCGCTGGGCAACCCGGCCCAACCATGTGAGTCGAGCCTCATACTCGGTTGGGATCAATGCAGGCATTGGTGCGCGCCCCGTTTTTTCTTGGTGACAAATACTCGCCCCGCAGGGTCGCTCGCCCTGCGGCTCAGACTGTGAGCGTAAAGAACAGGCGGCGGAAGGGAAAGAGCACGGTGCCATCGGCGCGGACCGGATAGGCGGTGTGCATCACCTCTTCGTAGCGGCGGATGAGATCGGCCTTTTCCTCCGGCTCGAGGGCGGCCAGCACTGGGCGGGCATAGGTGCTCTCGGTGTAGCGGCGCACCGGATGGCTGCCGGGTTCTGCGGTGAGGCGTTGGTAATAGTCGGTTTCCCAGAGGCGGAATTGACCGAGGGGGGCCAACAGTTCCTCGTATCTGATTGGGGTCATCACGCCGGGAGTGCCCATTTTCTCGACTCGGCCGTCAAACAGTTCTTCGGCGAGCGAGAGCCAGACGCGGTGGGACGGTGCCTTGTTCTGATGCGGCATCTGCACGGCGAGCGTGCCCCCCTTGCCCAGCATGCGCACCAGCCGGGGCATCAGCGCCTCGTGATTGCCAACCCAATGCAGGGCCGCATTGGAATAGATCAGACCCGGCGCGCGGCGCGGGTGCCAATCGGCGATGTCGCCCTGTTGCAGCGCGTCATAGCCCCCGGCCGCGCGGGCCTTTTCGAGCATCGCCGGGCTGGCATCGACACCGACCACCGTTCGATTGCCCGCACGGGCGCGCAGCGCCTCGGCCATCACGCCATTGCCACAGCCGAGATCGACCACATCGCCCGCACCCATTTGCCCGACCGCGTTCAAGAGATCGAGGGCGGGGCGCAGACGTTGATCCCGGAACCTTGCATAGGCTCCGGGATTCCAGTCTTGTTTCGCGGGAGTCGTGCTCACGTCGAGGGCTCTGGCTCCAGCCCGCCGTCACCGGTGCCAGGCGTGGATTTGGGCTTGGTCTTGGGGATGGCGGTGACAGAGGGTTTGGTGGCCTCTGCCGTGCCATCATCGTCATCATCCGCCGCGGGCGGCTCGCCGCGCATGACGCGCTTGATTTCCTCGCCGGTCAGGGTTTCGTATTCCAAAAGGCCCTGTGCCAGACGCTCCCAATCCTCTTGACGGTCGGTNAGGATCTTCTTGGCGCGGANATAGGCCTCGTCGATCAGGCGTTTGACCTCTTCCTCGATCAGCTCTTTGGTATGAGCGGAAATCGAGAANCCACCNGCGCCGTTGCCCATGTAGCCTTCGTGCGCCTGTTCATAGTCGATATTGCCGACCTTGTCGGACATGCCCCAGCGCATCACCATGGCGCGCGCCAGGCCGCTGGCCTGCTGAATGTCGCCTGCGGGACCGTTGGACACGTTATCCTCGCCGTATTTGAGGATTTCGGCAGCCTTGCCCGCCATGGTCATGGCGAGTTTCTCTTCGCATTCCGAGCGGTGCCAGTTGAGGCGGTCGATCTCGGGCAGGCTGACCACCATGCCGAGGGCGCCACCGCGCGGGATGATCGTGGCCTTATACACAGGATCGCATTTCGGCAGGGCGAGGCCCACCACGGCATGCCCGGCCTCGTGATAGGCGGTTTTTTCTTTTGGTCGTCGGTCAGGACCATCGAGCGGCGCTCGGCCCCCATCATCACCTTGTCCTTGGCGTTCTCGAAATCGACCATGGTGACAAAGCGGCGGCCCACGCGCGCGGCGGTCAGCGCCGCCTCGTTGACGAGGTTGGCAAGGTCCGCCCCCGAGAAGCCCGGCGTGCCGCGTGCAATCAGGCGCAGGTCCACATCGGGGCCAAGCGGCGTCTTGCGGGCATGCACGTTAAGGATTTTCTCGCGGCCCTTGATGTCGGGGTTGGGCACGGTGACCTGACGGTCAAAGCGACCGGGACGCAATAGCGCGGGATCAAGCACGTCCTTGCGGTTGGTGGCCGCGATGATGATCACGCCTTCGTTGGCCTCGAACCCGTCCATCTCGACAAGGAGCTGGTTCAGCGTCTGTTCCCGCTCATCGTTGCCGCCGCCATAACCCGCACCGCGGTGGCGACCGACGGCGTCAATCTCGTCGATAAAGACGATACAGGGCGCGTTCTTCTTGGCCTGCTCGAACATGTCGCGCACGCGGGACGCCCCGACGCCGACGAACATTTCCACAAAGTCAGAGCCGGAGATGGTGAAGAAGGGCACGCCCGCCTCGCCTGCAATCGCGCGTGCCAGCAGGGTTTTACCGGTGCCCGGAGGGCCGACCAGCAGCGCGCCCTTGGGGATCTTGCCGCCGAGGCGTGAGAATTTCTGCGGGTTGCGCAGGAATTCAACGATTTCCTCTAGCTCTTCCTTGGCCTCGTCGATGCCGGCCACATCGTCAAAGGTCACGCGGCCATGCTTTTCGGTCAGCATCTTGGCCTTGGATTTGCCAAAGCCCATCGCGCCGCCCTTGCCGCCNCCCTGCATGCGGTTCATGAAATAGATCCAGACGCCGATCAACAGGAGGAAAGGCAGGAGCGAGACCAGGAAGGTCTGAAAGCCGGATTGCTGCTGGCTCTCGGCCTTGACCGGGATACCTGCGTCGATCAGGCGTTGGGTGATTTCTGCATCCTCGGGCTTGATCGTGGCNTAGTCCTGACCATCCGCGCCGCGATAGCGGACGGTTTCGCCATCCAGTGTCACCTGGCTCACGGCACCGCTGTCAACTGCCTCGACAAAATCGGAATATGGCACCGCGCGGCTCTGGAGTGTGTTGCCCGAGCCACTGAACAGGTTGAACAGCGCGAGGATCAACAGGAACAGCACCAGCCAGAAGGCGATATTTCTTGCGTTACCCAAGGGTTCTCTCCCAAAATTCGTATTCCCGTGCGTCTAGCACAGGGTGCGTGGATCATAAATAGAGATCACGGGCCTATCTTCAATGAGATAATAGCGCCATCAGCAGATTGTCC